>Ga0233383_1000161_pt1 | contig 28574 bp, 49 predicted proteins | sample ElkDunMinimDraft_14_FD_191542 | JGI IMG/M metagenome (GOLD analysis project Ga0233383, IMG submission 191542) | Fecal eukaryotic communites from dung pellets of Tule Elk in California, USA - Elk Dung G16 | ecosystem: Host-associated > Mammals > Digestive system > Large intestine > Fecal | place...
CCGCTCGGTTGTGGAAAACTTAGAGTTTAAGAGCCTGTGGATATATGGCGGAAAGCCGGGCGGAATACGGCCAGACCATTACGAGTGCCGGAAGAACCAGATAGGTGCTACGAAGTGGGATAGGGTTCGGAGTATGTATCGGGAAGTCTGCGAGAATGACGAGATTACGGAAGATTTCATCTTGTTTCATGATGATTTTTTTGTTTTGCGGCCAACAGATAGTTTAGAGCCTGAATATTGTGCGACATTAACAGAGCTTGCGGAAACGATAGAATACAAGCAAAAGGTAGATATAACGGAATATACGGCACTTCTGCGGCGGACAGCGGATGTTTTGGATGCTGGTGGTTATAGCACCAAATCCTATGAGTTACATAAGCCATTCATCTTCAATCGTGAGAAAATGCTTAAAATCTTGGATGATTACCCGAAAGAGCATTGTATTAGGTCTATCTATGCCAATGTGTATAATGTCGGCGGCAAGAAGGCAAAAGATGTGAAGCTGGCGGATAAGAACAGCGACCACTCTCGGATAGTAAGAAACTCTGATTTCGTTTCTACCAGCAATGATAGCTTTACTTTTGGGCATATTGGCCGCTGGCTCAGATATAGGTTCAGCAAGCCGTGCCGGTACGAGATATGATATAATGGAAGTAGAAAGGAATTATTATGCCAGTAGTAGCAGTTAGGACAGCAGGGGGAAAGATACTCGGTTATAGATGGGGGAAGTCCGGGAAGATTTACAAGACCAAGGCCGAGGCTGAAGCGCAAGGGAGGGCGATTCGGGCTACTGGCTGGACTGAATGAGTAAACCAGACTACGAACTTATTAAAGAGCTTAGAAGGCTTAGGGTGAACTTTATCAAGATAAATGGAGATAGGCGATGGCAAAACCAAAAAGATACTTAGTGCGAGTCATAACCAAAGCAGACGGGGCGGTGCTTATTAAGGAATCATTTCGGACTGAGCAAGAAGTTGTAGAATATCGGGATGCGATGAGTGAGTTTATTAATCTTGAAGTTTGCCGAATTGAAGTGGAGGAGCAATGGCAATAACTACGGCTGTGAATAAAATTACGGAGGCTTTGTGCGAGCCGACCTTCTATAAGGTTATTCAAGGTGGTCAGAGTGCCGGAAAGACCTATGCGATTATGTGGCTCTTAGAGAGTTATTGTGGGAGTTACCCAGATAGTGTAGTTACCGTGCTAGGGCTTACTTACGACCACTTGAAGATTGGTGCTATCCGTGATTTCAAAAACATTATGAAGGAAACCGGCCGCTGGGTGGATGCTTGGTGGAACAAGACCGATAAAACCTATACATTCCCGAATGGCTCTATACTGGAGTTTAAGAGCGTAGACAAAATGACTTCTCGTGGGCCGAGAAGGGATGTGCTGTTTGTAAATGAGGCAAACGGTATTTCTTATGAGGTATTTGAGCAGATGGCGAACCGTACCAAGGACTTCGTGATAGTGGACTTCAACCCAAGTGCCAAGTTTTGGGCTCACGAAAAACTTGTGGAAAAGCAACCAGAGCGGACTACATTCTTGGTGCTAACCTATCTTGATAACGAAGCGATTAGTCAGCAGGAAAAAAAGAACATCGAGAGCCATAAACCGAAGGCTGGAGAAGAACCAAGCAACTGGTGGACGGTTTATGGGCTGGGGCAGATTGGCTCGCTTGAAGGAAACATCTACCAGGGTTGGGAAGAAACAACCTGTTCCAAAATAGAACAAGTTGGGAAATTGGTCCGGTATGGTATGGACTTTGGGTTCTCGAATGACGAAACAGCCATAGTGGCGGTGTATGATATGGGTGATAATAAGCTGGGAATAGTGGAAAAACTCTATAAGAAGGGTATTCTGCCTAGCCAATACCAAAATGAGCTGATGTCGCACAATATAGATAAAAATGTGCTGATAGTGGCAGATTCTGCTAGACCAGAAATCATTTCAGAAATCAAACAAGCGGGGTGGCGAATTATTGGGGCTGATAAGAACCCTGGCTCGGTGCTTCGTGGCATTGAGCGGGTTGCTGATAGGCAGATTATGTATAGTGGCTTCCATTTGAAGCAAGAATACTTAGGCTATGCCTGGAGAAAGAAACGCAGCGGAGAAACAATAGATGAGCCACAGGACGGGAACGACCACTTAATGGATGCCTTGAGATATGCGGTGGATGATTTGAGTAAGAAGCGAATTCAGTTCTAGGTTAAGCGTAATAGCGCAAGTAGTATTTTTGTGCTATAATAAAAACAACTTAACATTAAAGGAGCAAAGAGCAATGTTACACTTCAACGGGCTAGAGCCAATCGACTTTAAGGGAAAGATGTGCACCCCGAAGGTTGATACAGAGGCAAGGCTACGGCTAAATACTATTAAATTTGGGACTGAGTCAGAAGTAAAAGAAGCGGACGAGGTTTTAGGGAGTTGCTTCACTGAGCAATATGCTAAAGATTTCATCCGGGAAAAGTTATCGCCAGATGATAAGGAGGTGTTAAGAACTTATCTTGTAGGAGGTGAAACTGGTCTTAACAGGCTGAATGATATTACTTCTGGAGCTTTGGAGCATTATATTACACAGGCTGTAAAGGAGAGCTAATGAAAGAGTTTATCTTAGTTTACCAAGACTGCCCGATGTGCGGGAGTCGGAAGGAGTGGGGGGATAAACAAATCGCTAAGGCTAAGGCTAAAAAAGCAACCATTCGCAAGGTTTCGTTTGTGACTGCGGAAGGGAGTAGGTACTGTGCCGAGGCTCTTAAGGCCGGGAAAGCGTCGATGCCGTTCTTTACGGATGGCGAAGGCCATTTCGGGGGGACAATAGAAGGTCTAATAGAAGATGCTAAACCAGTGAAGGTAGAAAAGACTAAGAAGAAAGCAGGCAAGAAGAATGTCGATAAGAAGCAGAATTAGTGACGCCTTTAGCAGAGGCAGGAGAGAGAAAGCAAGGAAGTTCGCAACCGAGCTTAATTATCAGTTGCGATTAAGTCCACTTTGCTCTGATTATGAGAACCTATTTGCTCAGGTGCGACCACTAATTGATGAAATGAAGGTCGTAATTCCATATGGTGTAGGCAAGAATGGGGGTCCGTTGCCACTTACAAGGACACCGGAGCTTTATTGGCTCAGAAACCCAAATGATGAGATGGGATGGGCTGAGTTTGCCGATGCGATGTTTGCCACTTGGCTTACGGAGGATGAGTTAGATATCCACGTCTGGAAAGACAAGCGTGGAAATGTTGAGGGCTATACCATAATTCCGCCACAGTGTCGTATTTATCTTGGCGATGGGCGTTGGGAATGGCAGGCGCTTACTACTGAAGGCTTGCAGGTGCTTTTCGAAGATGAAGTTATGCGGTTAAGATTCAGCCGAAGTCCGAGAGATTTGCAGCGGGGTATTTCACCAGCAAGCGCTGTTAGAATATGGGCTCAGCTTGATGATTTAGTTGCTCAATACCAGAGAGCTTACTTTGAGAATGGTGCGGTGCCAGCAACGATTACATTTATCCGTGCTTCATCTGAAGATAAGTATAATGCTACAAGACAGGAACTTGAGCGGAATACTAAAGGTGCGAGAAATAAAAACAAGACCGTTTATGTATGGAGGCAATATGACAACGATTCTGGTGATGAAAAAGACCAGATAGAAGTAAAGACAATTCAGGGCAACAACTCTACGCTTGCTATCAAGGAAATTGTAAGCATCATCAATGACCGCCTAAACAAGTCTATTGGTGTGTCTAACTTCATTCTTGGCGATGATGCTAGTGCGAAATATGATAATGCGGAGTTATCAGACCACCAATTCACTAAACGGCGGGTCTATCCGGCTCTTATCAGCTTCTGGAACCAATTTGAACACGAGTTGGACAGAGTAGTTGGTGGTAGCATTGGATACCGGATTACCTTCGACCTTGAGATTCCAGAGCTGACCGAGAGAACTAAGGCGAAGGCTGAAATTGCAAGGATTAGGAGCGAAGCTCTTGTAAATCTACTTGAGGCTGGTGCTACTGGCGAATCTGCAGTGGCTGCTCTTGGGCTCCCAAAGAATTGGGAAGCTGCCGCAAACTCTATTTGGACTAAATTCCAGGTTAGTGAAGTAAAAGCTCCAATTGCGATTGATTATTCCGTAAAAAAGCAACTACCTGAGGCGAGGCAAGATGCAAAAAAATGCCAATGCCATCACACTCTTGATGAGTTACCACCAATGACCAAAGAAGAAAATAGGGTATATAATCTGTTAATTCTTCTTGGCAAGGCGATTATGGATGAGAATTTATCAGTAGATGTTGATGGCACTATCGAGAAAATGACTGAAATGCTTCAGGATGATGCCCAAATTGGGGCTAAAGAAGGTGCAAAGGCTCTTGAGTTGCTAGCAAATGAGGATGTGGCTGGCGAAATTCGCAATATACTAAAATCCAACGAAGTTTTTGTGAGCGAATCCTTGAAAGGTAAGATTGCTGATAGAACTAGATTGCTTGTGCGAGGTTTTGCCGATTATACTAACAATATTACTTCGGAAGTGCTTAATAACTCCGAGGGGTTGACCGCTGAAGAAATAAAAAATAGATTGGCTGAGGTAATGCCTGAAAGTAAGGCTGAAATGATTGCTAGGAATGAAACCGTATATGCGATTAAGAGCGGGCGCTTAGAACAGGACGAGGCTCTGGCCGAGAAATATGGACTAAGGGTGAAACTGGTGTGGCGGACTTCGGGGGACTCTAAAGTGTGCCCGGTCTGCGAGGCGATGGAAGGCAAGGAGGTAAGACTTGGGGCTGCGTTCCAAGACTATGTGGAAACTGAAGATGGGGAGGTAATTTCTTGGGAACAGTCCAGTTGGAACGATGACGGGAGGATACCAGACGCCCACGTGAACTGTAGGTGCTACTTTGATGAAGTATTGGAGGAAAACTAATGGCGGTGAAGATTAAATGCCCGAAGTGCGGATGGGTGCTTGGGGATACGACTAAGAGCGTTGACTGTGTGGTGAATTGCCCCAAGTGCAACGCTGTGCGAATAAATATGAAAGTTACAAGTTTTGATGAATATAATAAGCTCGTGAAAGGAGTAAAGTAATGACTAACCCTAACAATGCTATCGGCACAAATGGTACCTTTGGCGGGAGAACAAGCGTAAATGCTTTTAATGATATTATGGGAGCATTCCAGAGCCGTGGAGTATTAAGCGGCTGGGATATTTCCCCAAGCTCTGGTATGACTGTTTCTGTGGGCGGGAGTGGTACCATTAGAGATGTCGCTGTTGCGGAAGATGCAAGTGGGAATAAAACATCGGTAAATAATATCAGTGGCTCTCCTGTACAGGTTACTTTGGATTCTGCTCCGGCAAACAACGCTAGATTTGACGCTATCGTTGTTTATGTAGATAAACCACCAGTTAATAGCAATGCTACACAGGACAACCCAGAGTGTTGCGGTATTATACCTGTTTCTGGCACTGCTGCTTCTAGCCCGGATTACCCAAGTGATGCAACAATTCGTAGTGCTATCACTGCTGATGGGGCTTCTGGGGCTACTGCCTATTATGCCGTAGTTGGCTATGTAAGAGTTGCTTCTGGCACTACTGCCATTACTTCTGCAATGATTACGGCCGGGGTTCATCCGACTACTAATGCGATGGTACAAACAGCAAATATCGCAACTGGCGCCGTCACGTCTGACAAGGTGGATTGGACGACTATAAGCGAGCTTGACTTATCTAGCTATATTACTACCTCAGTGATGACAATGTCCAGAGGACATCTATATAAATTTGGGCGGTTCTGTGTGATTAACGCAGTAGTGCAATTATCAGCAACCTCTAGCACTCAGCCAGTCGCTGTCTTAAGAGGGTTGCCACAAAATACTAGACCATCAGAAAATTTTGAAATACATTGCACTAGTTCCAATGCCGGGGTGCGAGCATTCGTAAGCCCTAATGGAGAGTTGGAAGTCGCTACCCCCTCTGGGACAGCAGCCGGGGCAGCATTTTGCATAGGCGGGATGTACATCTCCGCTTAGTTAAATAGAGCCCAGTCTAGAGGCTCTATTTTATCACTGCGTAATAACAATACCCCCAGCTAATAACTGGGGGTATTGTATTTGCGAGCTAACTAGGAACTTGGCACTGTATAGTATATAGTAAACGTACACAATTTATTGGTTAGCTGTGGGGAACAAGCTCTGATTTGAATCGTGTTAGTTCTAAAGAACGCTCTAAAATAGTTGGTATCGTTGCTGTAGTAGTTAAAAATATCAACTGTCTGGCCAGTGCCGCTTTCATCTAATCTCATATCGAGTTTAATCATTTGCGAATAAGTGGAAACCCCTGTAGAGATTTCGGTGCTTAATGGAGTGTTAGCAGTGAGCGTCACTGTAGCAGTGATAGTTTTTCTCCAGAGCTCTTTACCGTCTATCCACGTGCCTACCTTAACTGGGCTAGAGCTATATGTCGTCCAATCTATCTTTTAGGACTGTGCTATAATAAAGGTGTAATATCATTAACGAAAGGATAATATGAAAGATATTGCCAATAAGATTCCAAGATGGGCAAAAGCTATTATCGTAGCCCTGCTTGGTCTAGCAGTAGGGTTGCCTGTTGGCATCACTATTACACCAAAAACCGAAGGTGAAACAAAAACTGTTGAAGTAGAAGTAAAGGTAGATACTGGTGGCGCAGTTGAATTCGGCACAACTGATGAACCAGTCCAAGTTGAAGAACCTGTCAATGTTCTACTCGACCAAGAAGATATTAAAACCGTTGAAACAGTAGATGGTGGTAAAATCGACGTGTTCGCTGGACAGGGAGCGGTTTATCGCACCGACACTTACGAACACTTTATTGAAGATACTATCAATAAATGCGTAATTGAAGGGAACCCTTATGGCGCACAATGCGTTTCGCTTGCTCAAGCATTCTGGACTAACTACGCTGGCTATGGGCTAGACCTATGTGGGACTGGTGCCGCTCGTGGAATTTGGGATTGCCGTATTACCAATGCTGATGAATCGTTCGTGATGATTACCGAACCTGAAAACATTCAGCCTGGTGACTGGATTATCACTAACGGTGGCACTTGGGGCCACGTTGCTATGGCGGTTGGTTATTATAATAATGGCTATATCGCAGTCTATGGCGAGAACCAAGGTGGCGTGCTTTGTGCTGAAGGTGGTTCGCAACCGAATGTTATCAACCTGTCTATGCGCACATTCTTAGGCGCATTTAGACCGGTTGATTATATCATACCGGAACCAGAACCAGAGCCAATTCCAGAAACTCCAGACACTGGCGCTATTAAATAGCAGGCTGTTCAAACTTAGCTTAAAAACACCCCTAAAATGGGGTGTTTTATTTATGGTAGCTTATTTGGCGTCGCAAAATATATTGACAAAGAATATCGAACTTCTTATAATTAAATTAGATGGGCTGTGCCATAGTACTTACCACACCCAGAATAAAGTATTTTCAATTAAATTATCAAACTTTTCAATTCTCTGAATTTGACACTAAAATTTCGCAATCATAAAACTCACTTTACCCCTATCACAGACAAGGGGTTTTTTATTGTGCGACATTGGGGTTTTCATTGTTAAAATGCTTGTTATGTGATATACTGAAGATATGAAGTTCTACGACGCAATTGTGATTAAAGACAGCAAAGAATCGGAGGAGCGCCGGTTCCGAAACATTCTTGCGAATTCAGGTCAGATTATGGAATCAGGGGACATCCGTGACCTGGATAACTTGTATGTTATGGGCAGAGATGGCAAGCCGATTTCTATTAAGAGCCTAAATACTGACCCTGATAAACAGACTGAGGAATATAGTGTAAAAGCACAGGCAGACCACGGAGCGACTGTTGATGGCGAGCTTATTGATACTATCGAGAAGCAATTTGGCTCTTGTAAAGTGTGGATGGAATCGGATGGGCTCCATGCACGAATGTATTTCGCAAATAATGACGCTCTAGCGGACCACGCTTGGGCTATTTCTGAAGATGCTAGCTATTCAACCGGGATTGACTGGTTCCCAGATGGATATTACGGAGTAGGACTTGAGATTACCGAGCCTATCGGAATACTACGGGAGATTTCGATGGTATTGACTGGGAATGACCCCCGTGCAAAGACTATTGATAACAAAGGCGACAAAGTGGCTGAGGCTAAGGGTAGCAAGGACACGGAGTCGGATGTTTGTGAAGATAATAACAACCAAAAGGAAGGACAATCTATGGCAGAAATTACCAAAGATGAACTTACCCCAGATGAAGGCACCGCTATGAAGCAACGCTTGGCCGAGAAAATCGCCGAGGAAATTGTCGATGTAGTTGATGACTTCACAACTAGAGTCCCGGAAAGCGAAACACAGCCGACTGCGGACAAAGCTGAGGATGAGCCAGAGTCCAAGACCGAGGATGCTGAACCTGAGGCAGAAGAAAAGACCGAGGAAACGAAGTCTGAAGACTCCAAGGAAGAAAGCTCCGAGGAAACGAAGGACACTATCGTCCACAACATTAATATCAACTTAACCCGTGACCGCAAAGTCACTAACGAGAGAAGTATGAACGTAACTAAAGATACTGTAGCAGAGGCTAAGAACCTCCGCAAAGCGGCTATCAAGGATGCTCTTAAAGCTTCCAACGGCCACTTCAACTCCGCTTTTGAAAGTGCCTACGCTGCTGCTGTTAAAAGCAACGACGCTATCACTGGCATTAGCACCCCTGTGAATATTACCCAAATCTGGACTGAAGCTCTTGAGAAGTCCGATGGCATTCTTGCTTATTTCAACCACATCAATGCTCGTGGTCTACGCAACAATGCTCTATCTAGCGATGCCGAGTATGGCAATCTTGCTCAGGGTCACAAAAAAGGCGATACCAAACTTGATGAAGCTCTTACCGATACTATTCGTGTAGGCTACACCAAGATGGTTTACAAGCGCCTTGCTCTTGACTCGCTTGAAATTTATGAGAACCCAGAATTATTAGATTTCCGTGCCGCTGAATTAGTCGACCAGATTATCGCTTCCAAAGAGCGTGCCGCTGTGATTGGCGATGGCCGCACTTACTCTGGTTCTGGTCCAGACTACAGAATGTTTGATTCAACTACCAATACCGGTTTCTTCCCAATTGCTGCAGACTGTGCCGCAGCTTCTGGCTATGGTACGCTTGTTGCTTCCACCTATGCAGTTGCCGCTGGCGATAACCTTTATGATGGTGTTGTTGGTGCTCGTGAGTTTATCCGCTCCACTGGTGCTCAGATTCTCATTGTTAAGCCTAGCGTCTTAACTGCTGCATTCCAGGCTAAGGTTGGCAACCGCTACCTAATTGAACCAGGTGCTTCCGCTGAGGACATCTTCCGTGTAGACCGTGTATTCAACCCACTCTGGATGGAGTATGCTGATGCTGACGCTTTCCTTCTTGTCCGTGATGGTTACACCACTTACGGTGAGCAGGGCGTTCGTGTCCACCCATTCTTCGATGTTTCTAACAACCAGGACATTCTCTTGGATGAAACTCCAAGTGGTGGTATGCTTACCCGCTACAAGAGTGTTTGTGCTATTACTGGTTTAAGCACGGAGAGCTAATTAAACAGGAACTTGAGAAATGAAACAGGAAGAATATACGCTATATACTGGGCAAACCGTAAACTACTCTGATGATGATTTCGCTATCATTGTAGATATAGCGGAAAGTCGGCTTGCGTCATTTCTTTGCCTTGAGGAGTTCCCGGAGCTGGATGAAACTAACCGAGATTTAGCTATGCTCTTGGCTAATTTCATCTCAGCTTCGCTTAAATTCCAAGGCGATGCTGACACGATTGAATCAAAACGTGTTAGAAACTTTACAATCAATTTTAAGAGTAGTGCCACCAACGCTTTTGAGCAAATTGCTAACCAGTATGAAGATATCATCGATAAATACAGCAATTGCGGTACAGAGATAAATGTAGAAAAGTCAAGAAGGGACTGTTGCCAACGCTATGGATATATCAATTTTTAAGGCTTTTGCCAAGGCAATTATATCTGGGGTTTGGCAGATAGGAACTTCTAAAAGAGGCTCTGTAGTTGGAACGACATTTACTAAGGTCGCTGATTTGGATGTGGTAATAGATGAAGGCTCAAGTGCCGATATTTCTACTACACCAGAAGAATTGAAATCAGATTTATTAGTATATGTGAAGCCAGAGCAGATGCCGACAATTCGCACTAACAAACTCGTTTCTGGCTATTTGTTGTATGACAGTAGCGAAGGTGATTATTATGAAATCATTGACGCCGGTGTTGGCAAGAACCAGCACACTGGTCTAATTGAGCATCTAGAGCTGAAGGTTGTGCAGACCGAGGTTTCAAGTGAGCAGTAGCGTAAGCGTAAGATTAGACTGGAACACCAAGCAATTATCACTCATAAATGATAGGGCTGTGACTGGACTTTTCAAGATGGGTTTTGACATCGCTTCAAGGGCTAGAGTAAATGCGCCGTATGTAACAGGAGCTTTAAGAAATACTATTAGAGTCCAAGAGCAAGGGCAGAATCAGCTAGAAGTGATTGCAGGTGGAAGATACGCAGGATATAAGGTTGATTACGCTTGGAAGCGTGAAATTGGTCCGAACAGAAACCCTGCTACCGTCCATTATATGCAGAATGCGGCAAATAGAGTTATGACCGGTGACTACCTTACTAAATACTTTGGAGATATAACTAAATGATTACCCTAGCATTGATTGAACAGATGACTACTGATAATGTGGCTGGCTTAGTCATAGATGAGAACTGCTTCTGGGAAGAAGCACCGTTACAGAAGGACGGAAAGCCTGCTAGTGGGGTTTGGGTAGTAACCAGGGCTGGTAATTCGGCAAATTCTCCAAAGGGTTTAAACCTAAAGTCTACAGTTGATTTCTATGTAGCCTATATGAACAAGCCAAAGGCTGAGAAAGTCCAACAGCAGATTTTAGAGTGGGTAATTGCTAACCCTTGCTTCTGTAAATTGGTCGGAAGCGTTGGGGGTACTACTTATAGTTTCTCTAATATCAGAATAAGGCCTACTACAACGCCTGAAAATATGATGATTACAGAGAACAATTTGGTTGTAAAGATGGCTTCTGCGGAAGTCACTTACGATATAAACTAATTTGAAAGGAACGATATGGTAAATATCACTCAACTCCGCCGCCTAGTCTTTATTAAGACTGTAAACGGAACTACTTCTACCTTCACCTTTGAGCCAGATGACTTGGGCCAGGATACCATTATGAGCATTAACATCGCTCCACGCAAGAAGTCCCGCACTTCTTCCTATGGTACCACTTCTACCCCAATTAAGGGTACTCTGGACAATTTCTCCGGCTCTATCACCTTCCTGCTTGATAACTTCAAGAACTTTGGCAAGGCTCTTAACTCTTGGAACCAGGCTACTTACGCTGGTGCCGATGCCAATGCTGGAAATGTGATTGGTGATGCTACTGATTTCTGTGGCGACGGTGACTACTTCGATGTTATTGCTCAGGGTGTTTGTGATGACGGCTCATCTGCTGACATTGAGCTTACTCGTTGTATTCCATCTGTTGATGAAGATATTGAGTTCGGTACTAGCGAAACTTCTACTGTTACCTTGAACTTGAACCCAATTATCTACAACGCTACTCTCCATTCTACCGATGGATACCCACAGTACAGCTACCGTATGGGCGACAAGGACTTGACCGTCCAGAAGCGCCTAAACGCTGTTACTGGTCTTTATGAAGATGTAACGGAGTCTTAAGTAAGATGACGGAGCCCGAAAAGATTTCACTTGAGAAGGCTAAGCAAATTGCCGGGAAGAAGCGCAATTTTCGGGCTTCGGATTTCTTGACTGAAGATGAACAAGCCGAGATAAGAAAGAATAATGCTAAGGGCAAGGAATCGCCATTTAATGCCGTAGATGCCTATGTAGCGGAGATTTTGGCTAGGTTTGGCTATGAAACATATATGGCTTGGAAGGCCGGAGATATAGACAACGCTAGGATGCAGAAGTATATTCTGGCAGAAAGAGCTAGAGATGCGCAATTCCTATTCCCGATAGAGAACATTATAGTTGCTAGTATGGCTGGGGCAAATAACCCTACACGGGGTGGTCACGCACCAAAATCATTACAGACTGCGATTAAGATATTAAAACAAGAACAGGAGCGAGCAAATGGCAAGTAGTACAGTTGGTACAGCAGTTATTAAACTATCTTTTGATGGTAGCGATGTAAAGGCTGAATTATCAAAGACTTCGAGTGATTTTAAGAGTGCTGGTGAAAAGGCCGGCTCGGCCTTTGGTTCAGCTATAACTGTTGCGATGGGCTCGCTGATTTCAAAGGGTGTTTCTAAAGTAATATCGTCAATTACGAGTAATCTAGATTCAGCGATTAACCGTGTGGATGTTATTAATAATTTCCCAAAGGTTATGGAATCATTGGGTTACTCTACCGATGATGCTAGTGCATCAATTAAAGCCATTTCAGATAGGCTAGATGGGTTGCCAAGTACTCTTAACGGGGTTGTTGGAGATGTCCAGAAGCTTGCTGCCACGATGGGCAATTTGAACTCTGGAATGGTAAACGCTACTTCTCTTGGGCTGGCTCTAAATGATATGTTCTTGGCCGGTGGTAAAGGAACGGAAGCAGCATCGCTAGCAATGGAGCAATACAACCAAATGCTCGCTCAGGGTAAACCTGATATGCAAAGCTGGAGGTCTATACTTAATGCGGCTCCGGGCCAATTAAAACAGCTTGCTAAAACTCTGCTAGGTGTAACAGCAAATCAAAATGACTTGTATGAGGCTCTTAAAGAGGGCAATATTACATTTGAACAAATGAACGAAGCTATTGTGAAGTTAGACCGTGAAGGAGGCGATGGATTTGATTCATTTGAAAGACAGGCTCGCTCAGCTACTGGCGGCGTGGGTACTGCTTTACAGAATGTGCAAAACCGTATTTCTAAGGCGATTGCTACGGTAATTGATACTATTGGCGGAGAGAATATAGCAGCGGCGATTAATGGTTTTTCTTCTCATTTCAAGGATATCGGGGTAGCAGTTGGAAATTTTGTAAAAGATGCTATGGCTCGCATTGGTGATTTCTCAAGGTTTATAAGTCAAAATATGTGGGTGGTGGATGTAGTTAAAGGCGCTATTGCTAGTATTGTCGCTATCGGCATTGGCAATAAGATAATGCAGCTAAAAAGTAAGATACAAGTTCTCTTTGCCGCAATTTCAGCACACCCATTATTATCTCTAGCTACTGCATTAGTCGGAGTTGTAACAGCTATTACTTCTGCAACTAATAGAGAAACTGAGTTGCAAAAAGCGATTAAAAGTACTTCGGAAGCATATAAGAGTGCAAGAGAAAATTTGGACAATCTACATAATGCAAGGCAAGAAGCACTTAACCAGGGTATGAGCGAGCTAGATTATTACGACACTCTAGCAAAAGAACTGTATAATATTGTAGATGAAAATGGCAAAGTAAAAGACGGTTACCAAGACAGGGCTAATTTTATTACAGAACAGCTTAGCAAAGCTCTTGGAACAGAGATTTCTCTGAATGATGGTGTAATTGAGGGCTACAAAGAAGTTCGTAAACAGATTGACCAGACGATTGCGAAGAAAAAAGCCGAGTTGCAGCTTAAAGCTCAGGAAGAAGCTTACACTGAAGCAATCAAAAAGAGAGGGGAAGTTGCTAAGAGAATCGCCGAAGCTGAAAGGGAGATAGAGCGTGCTATTGAAGAAAGAGATTTTAAGGCCGCTTTGAGAATCCCTGAATTACAGAAGCAGATAGAAGATGAGAAGCGGTTATACCGTGAATATGAGGCAGATATTAGTAGCTACTTAGATAATTATGCTGCATTTACCGAAGGAAGACTTGAAGATGTTAACATCGCTTATTGGAATAATACTTATGAAATTGCTAAATCTGGCGATGCCACGGAAGCAGAACTTAAAGAAGCTGTTAGGGAAATAGATATACAACTTGGGCTTATAGAAAACAATGTAGATCTAATGGGGGAAGAAACCTACAAGACAACGAAAGAGAAGCTTACTAAAACAAGAGCTGAGATTACCAGCAAACTAAACGGCATGACTGGCTCATTTAGTAATGCAATGAACATTACCAACACTACAGTAAGCTCTGGAATGAGTAAGGCAGTTTCAAGTGCAAGTTCTATTGCGAACAATTTTGTAAGTGTTGGGCAAAGAAGCGGTAACTCTATTGTATCTGGCTTTAATTCAAAAGCTGGGCAGATAAGTTCCACAGTAAACAATGCAATAAACGGTGCTCGTAACGCATCGTGGCAAAACTCTTGGGATAGTGGTTGGGGTTTAGGAAATAGAGTTGGCAATGGTATGGCAGAAGGTATTTCTAGCTCCGCTTGGAAGGCAGTGGACCAAGCAAACGCATTTATGGCTAGAATAAGAGCAATTGTTGGAACGAGCGTACCGGGACCACAAATTGAGGGGATTAGGCAAAGGTATAATTTCGCTACTGGTCAATATGAATATGTACCTATGGCAACTGGTGGATTCGTAGATGGTGCTACTAGGGCTCTAGTCGGCGAGGCTGGTCAGGAAGTAGTTTTGCCACTCCAAAGAAATACAGACAACTGGTCTGGGTTGCTTGCAAATGCTATAATGGAACAAATGGGGAATATAGAGGCATCAAACACGATTACAGTTTATATGAATAACACTATTGATAATGATATGAGTATAGATGAGCTTGGAAGAAGGTTCTCACAATCTATAAGGAGGTACGCATAAATGAACTTAAATGAAATTACAACTACTGGCTTTATACTAGCACTGTTTATACGGAGTGATGGCGAGAGATTCCTACTCGGAGATGGTGATTATACCTTCACTAACAGGCAGCTGTTATTCACGGCTTCGATAATGTCTAATGACGTTGTGGAGTTACAAGGAGCAAATGGCGCTGTATTAGCAGGGCAGGTGCGTAGGCCTTCAACACAGAGCTTTGATGGGTTTATTGGGGATGCTACGAGCGGAAGGAATGATGTAGAAATGGCGAGAAGGAAGTTTATCAGCTTCTTTAGGCAAAAATTCTCTTATACAGTAGTTTATATTGATTGCAATGGTAATGCTTCCCAGCAGAAACGTGGTTACATTGTAGATACACCGGAAGTAAAGGAACTTTACCAGATACAGCCAAATTATCACGTGGCTCTTGCGTTTGAAGATGTTAATTATTATGAATACGCCGAGGATTCCGATGGTAATGAAACCTATGCTTCAATGGCTATGATTCCTATTACTGGTGACAGATACGGTGGATTAGTTTGGGATGAAGATGGAGTAGTTTGGGACAATGATGGTGCAGTTTGGGAAAATGGTACTGATGGCTCGGAAGTCGTGCTCAATCTCAACATCGTTGGTGATACTCCCGTAGTATGGTCTATACCGGGGCCAGTTACTAACCCGCAATTATCAAATACTGGTACTGGAGATGTGCTTACTTATACTGGTTCTGTCGGTGCTACTGAAACATTGGTGATAAATACGCTTGAAGAAACTGCCTATATTAGTGGCTCAGACCGCTCGGCAAATGTTTCAGGCGACTGGCTAAGGCTTGCTCCGGGGTTGAATCGTATTTCTTATCTGGCTAGTTCATCTGGAGCACCAGCAAGCAAACTTCAATGGCAAGGAGTGATTGGATAATGTTTGAAAATGCCAAGTATAGATTAAACTTGTATATTAACGGCAATCTAGTAGGGGATGTGAGGCCAATTGCGCAAAAGCTGGTTTGGGCTCGTAGAAGGACGAAAAGAGGCGCAGATTCTATCGATTTTACGCTCAATGACAAAGTTTTTGATAGATGGTGCAAGAAAAACCATACTGATGTGGCTACTCTATTGAAGCCTTATGCTTTAGAGTGTAGGGTAGTTAGAGATGGGGTAGAGCTTGTAGGTGGGTTCTTGGCTACGATGCCAGCTTATACTCCAAAGAAGGCTAGTGCAGATCTAAGTATGCACTTTGATGGTTTCTTGAACTTATTAGCTGGGGTCTATATCTATAGAGATAATACCAAATTGCCGTATGGCACTGTTACGGGTAGAATGGGGTCACTTATCCAGAACTTTATTACTATTGCTAACAATCGCTCCGCTGCGGCCGGAAAAGGGTTTGGGCTAGTTGCTAATAATATAGATGTTATGGCATCTGTTACTAACACTTTTGACAACTATAAACCGGTTAAGGAGTTTATCTGTGATAGATGTGATAACACAGAAGGCGCTGGACCATTTGATGTTTATTTCTATGCGGATAAAAAGTATGATATTAAGAGAGAGGATAATTTTGGCGATACTATCACTGGTTGGGTCGCACAATATCCAGCAGACCCGTATAAGATAAGTCTATCTTATATTTCTGCACCGGAAAGGATGGATTTTGCGACATTTGTATTTGCTATTGGCTATGGTGAAATATCTGCGACTGCAAGTGAAAACACCACCATCATATCCACAGCTGCTAATAATGCAGCTACGGCAGAATACGGCTATTGTGAAAAATTGTCATCCTATTCTAGTATTACAAGGCAGGACACACTAGACCAGAAGGCTGTTACGGAACTATCTATTTTGTCAAACCCGATTTGGCACCCAGAAGTCCAGACTAATGGGACTTGGCTTGCCCCTACTCCGAATGGGGATAATAAGATTTGGTTAGGTGATATAATTACGATTAAAAACAACGCTGATTTCACAGGTATGACTTCCGGGACATTCCGGGTTAATGAATTAACAGTTAGAGTGGCTGATACTGGGGCTGAAACAATAGTACCAACGCTTGAGAGGGTATAATGCTTGATGAGATGTTAATTCTGGCCAAAGAAGAAGTGCGGGATTTGAAAACTGCGCATCCAAGAGGCTTGGGTATGCTAAATTTCGCAACTGCATCTGCTACCGCCAGCGGAACTTCTCCATCTTATTATACATACGACATTGTAGTAACTTTCGCTAATTCTGCTGTGTTCCCACCCTTTTGCCAATTAAGTGCAAATCAAACTAAGGGCGGCTTCTTTGACGGTGCCTGGGATAGTTCTAACAGGACATTTACAACTACTTATATGAACGCTGACTATTCCGACCCTGCACCAACAATTAAGGCAGTAGCGAGCGTCCCTATTGTATCATTAACTGTAACACCGAGGACATAAGATGAATGATTTTGAACAGGAAATAATAAGATTAGAGCAGGAAATGCTGGCATTAAAGACTTGCGCTATAAAAACATCTACACAAATGGCTACAAAAAGCGTTACGCAGGCCATCAGCTATGATTTAGACTATTCTGCTCAACTTATGCCAAATTTTGCCTGGGGGGTCGATACAGTGATAATAACAATGACTTCGACTGATGGTACTAATATGCTTACAAGTTGCACTCTAGAGAATTCTAAGGATGCTGCAGGGCATAATTTGCTAAGCAGAGGAATGCAATTCGTTCCGACTAATTGTGGCAATGTCGCACAATACAAAATTTCAGCATTCTCAAGAAATACCACAGACATCCAGACCTTAGCTGGGGGAGGCTCGGTCATTCTTAACTACAATATGGTTTTGACCGCAACAAGTGATTTTACAGTGTCGGTGTCGAGTGAGCCATATAACCCATTTTAGGAGGACTATGAACGATAACAATTTACAGCAACGATTAAAGACCTTGATAGAAGAAATAGCGGCTCTGAAGGCGGCAAAGAAGGCTGGTCTATTGTTAAAGTCCGAAACATATATTGATGAAGAATTTAACTATGTAACAGGGCTATCTAAGATTACTTATGCGGATGGGACACAGCCAATTATTACAGTAGATTACTCCAGCATAAAAGGAACTATGTTTGCACCTGAAGGGAACGAGCAATACTTCTACTATGCCGGCTCTGGTGCAATCGGTACGCTTCATTTACAGTCTACAAGGCCAATTATTAGTGTTGAGTGGGTACACGCTTAATTACCTTGAATATTTAATTAGAATTTGTTATAATATAGGTATGAAACCATGTATATCTTGTAATAAAATCAAACCATTGGACGAATTTTATCTTCAAAAAGGTATGAAAGACGGACATTTGAATAAATGTAAAGAATGTTGTAAATCACAGGCCAAATATAGACTAGAGAATAACATCCACAAACTAGAGAGAAATATACAAACAGAGAAGGAGTGTTTTATTTGCCATAAAGTAAAGCCACTAAAAGATTTCTACAAGCACAAAGGAATGTTTGATGGTAGATTGAACAAGTGCAAGGAATGTTGCAATACCTATTATGAAAATGAGAGAACAACAAACCCGCATTACTATATGCGCTGTATCTATAATGGGATGGCATATAGATGTAGAGCGGTAGAAAGATACAAAAATCTAAAATTGTTGTCAAAAGATGAGTGGGTTGTATGGACAAGCCATAATATGCCAAAATTTCTAAAATTATACAAAGATTGGCAAAGTAGTGGTTACAAAAAAGCGTTTGCACCATCAATAGACAGGATTGATAATAGACGTGGATATGAATTTGATAACCTGCAATGGCTTACACAAAGCCAAAATGCTCGTAAGAGTAATAAGTAAGACCTAATTAGAAAGCATACATTGTATGCAATGTAGTCTAATTAGAACACAGACATTTAATAAAAAAGAAACCGGGCTACTAAATAAACGAAAGAGTGTAGCCCGGTGACTACCAATGGGAGGTTAGTAGTCTACTCAATTATAACACAAAATAACCCGAAGTTGTGGAAGGTATAATGCGAACTTCGGGAGGTGCCCTGAGATTAAAGATGAGTTCATGGAAAGCACCTACTTTTATTGTAACATAATGCTAAAAAAGTGTGGACTTTTTTTGTAAAATGATTATAATAAGATATAGCGATGCACAAAATACTGCTTGACATCGCTAGCAATATCAATTATAATGGAGGTAAGTAGTGTTTTGTGCTACTCCCTCCGTAAAAAGAGGGAGTTTCCTTATCCCTCGGAAAGTGAGGTAAAGCGATGTCACGCTTAGAAACTATGACAGAAAGAATAAAAGTAGATCTACCGGAGTTTGTGAAACTGGTTCCGCCAACAGAACGCTCGGAAGGCTTGTATAGACGAATCAGGCACATTCAAAAGACCGGTGAATGTTGTGGTCATCCAATGACAATGGAGCAGCTAAAAGAAATAATAGCCCTAGCAGGCCGTGAGAGCGTAAATGACGCTTGTTTGTACCTATGTAGGGTATTGGATAGGGTTCACATTGAAAGGACGCTAAAAACGGCCTCAAATCGCCTCAGAATTGATGATAGGATATTATATGTTTCTGGCAAGATTAAACTTGCAGTATGGCAGATGAAATACTTATCTGACCTAGTTGCTGGCAAATATTCCGAGGCTGATATTGTAGACGCTATGGAAATAGCACTTAAAAAAGAGGTGCCAGCACATTACTTCATTAGTATCTTCAAGAAAGGCTACAAGGAACCAAAAAAGTGCTATAATTGAATGGTAGGGGGTGCACATTAAAGGGAGGTGAGGATAATGCAATTTACTGGTATCATCAACTGTAAAGATGAAGCCGAGATGAATACCACAATGCGCAAACTCAAAGGGGTTATGAATGCTAAAATCTGTACTAACGACCTTACTATATTAGTAGATTACGAGCCTTCAGACACCGAAACAGAGTTTGAGGAAGAAGAAGCTATTGCAAGACTGACGGATATTATTGAGTCGGTTGAGTTTCACGGGTTTAGTATAACCCAGTAAAGGGGGTGACCAAATGGCTGACAAGCTGCATCTAAAAGTGTTATTAAACACCAGTGTAGACCTAAATAAGCTGTGGAATAAGCTTTGCTTTATCACAGGAGCCCATCTCGGTGGAGAGAGTGGATACTACACTGTTGTTTATGACGGGCCGAAGGCAGAAGGCTTGACAGTCTTGTCTACCTGCCTATCGGCCTGTGATTCAGGTAAATTCTACGCTGACTTCGGTGCGTAGGTTTTCTCATACAAGTCCTCCTATTCTAGGGCCGGCTATTGTAGCCGGTCCATTTTCTTGCTATAATAAAGATGGAGTTAGAACCTCGCATATGCGAACAATAGAAGCGGACAGCCCCCAACTTGCTTTGGGATGTGGCTAGGGCAGACGAATCTGCATAACTCCATTTTTTATGATATAATAGACACATGGATGGAACCCAGATTTTAATTGCCTTAATTGCTGCAATACCTACCACGGCGACTGCTTTATCAACTGTATATCTGAATAGTAAAAGAATAAAAGACCGTGAAGAAGCTATCAAAAGAGATGCTGAACAAAGAAAACTTGCTATGCGCAATGCGAGTAAATCTAGTATCCAGAATATGATTACGCAAGATATTATTAGGGTAGAGTTACTAGGTAAATTACCAGAGAATAAAGATAATATCGAGGCTGAGTATGAAAGTTATCACAAAAATGGTGGGAATGGTACGGTTACTAGGCAGGTTAACGAATACAATGCTTGGTATAGAAGAAAAGAAATTTGTATGCGCTGTTCGGCAGAAATAGGCCGTGAACAGCCAAAGAAGCTTGACAAAAATAAAAACTGTTAATAATATAAAAATATGGGACAAAGACAATGCCCGCTGGAAGATGACGAGTGCATAGCATTTCACCAGTGGCTAGAATTAAATCATATACCACACGCTCATATCGCTAATGAGAGTAGAAGTAGCTCTAGGCAGGCTATGATTCGTGGTGCTAAACTGAAGCGTATGGGACAGAGCGCTGGAGTATGGGACTATGATATCTATGTCCCTATTTTTGGTGTTACTGGCGATGTAGATGATTACCAATTGCTTAAGGTAGAGATGAAAAGGCAGTATGGCGGGACTGTATCCCCGGAGCAGAAGAAGTGGCAGAAGGTATATGAAACCGCCGGTATCCCGTGCAAAATCTGTAAAGGTGCTAAGGATGCCATAGCATTTGTGCAGACCTTTATGTCGAAGTTGTAAAAAAATCTTAGTGTGTTATAATGAAATGGACTTCAGGTGTTTATCACTTTGGAGTAGAACCTAAAATATGACCTAAAAATTGTAAATACAATCTAAACATATATGTGTCTAAAAATACCCCTTGCCACGACCTCCTTGATTCTTGTGGAAAACTTGGGGGTATTTTTTTGTAAAAAACTATTGCAAAGCGTATGCGGTATGGTATAATGGGAATGTATTAAATAAACGAAAGGACACAATATGAACAAGGCAAAAATAAAAACCATTCTTTACATCATAGCTGCTATTGCGCTATTTATTGGGGTGGGGATGCTCGAAAATGGTCGCATTGAGCAACTTGGGATGTAAAATGAAAAAATAGTATTGACAAATAGTTTATGGTTTGTTAAAATTAAAGTATATTAAATAAACGAAAGGACACTATATGAAAGTCAGAATACTAAAGCGCAGAAGTATTACCGAGATGGTAGAAGTAAAGCGTGAAAAAAGTCTAGAGGAGCTCATTGAGGAAAATGACAAGCTCATTAAAAAACTAGACGACCAGTTTAATAACATTCTTGCTGAAATCAAGATTGTGAATAGAATTCTTAAGGATAAATTGGAGCGTGGCAATGAGCAAGATTAAAAGATACGCTGAGGAATTATATGGCGAAGACTGGACAGATTTACTCTATAATGAGGAAAATTACAATGGAAGATAAGAAATTTGAAGTCCGGAAGCTGCGAGCCGATGAGATTGAATGTCGAATCGGGCAAATAAAAGAGAATGGATTGACCTTGCTTCTTTATAAAGACGCTCGGTGCGATATGAACATATTAGACGAACTGGTGGGGCCGATGAATTGGAAAAGAGAGCACACCCGTGATAATAAGAACTGTATCGTGAGCATCTGGGATGAGAGCAAAGTCCAATGGGTGGCAAAAGAGGACACAGGGACAGAGAGTAATACTGAAGCCGAAAAGGGTCTTGCGAGTGATAGCTTTAAGCGTGCTTGTGTAAACTGGGGAATCGGTAGAGAACTATACACTGCACCATTCATCTGGATTAAGGCTGAGGATTGTAATATTACTACATTCGGAGGCAAACAACGCTGTTATGATAAGTTTAAGGTTGCTAAAATCACCTATACCGATTCTGGGGATATTGATGGTTTAGCGATTATCAACGAGAAAACTAACAAAGTAGTATTTGTTAAGAAACCGGAGGACAAGTACAAGGCTGGTAAACCAAGCGAAAAGCAACTTGGTCTGGTCAAGAAGCTGCTTAAAGAAGGCGGTGCGAATGAGCAGGCGATAGTGGACTATATGGCGAAGATTACTACTTCAGCGGCTGCGAGCAAGGCCATTGAATCATTAAAAGCAAGGCTTGGTGAAACACAAGACGAGGAACCGGCACCAAGCGATGAAGAACTAGAGGAGTTTGGTAATGAGTAGAGAAATTAAGTTCAGGTGCTGGGACCAGAAGGATAAAAAATACCTTCTCCCAGAGAAGCAAGGTTTTGTGATTTTGCCAACAATGCCGAGTTTTAGTGTAACCAGACCTTATGAAAACTGTTCTAACCCTGGTAATATAGACGAAGATTGTATTGATTGGGCAGACGCAGATTTGCTTATGGGCAGGTATGAACTTGAGCAATACATAGCGCTCAAAGACAAGAACGGCAAAGAGATTTATGAGGGGGATATAGTTAAATGTTGGAGCCAAGATACTTATCCAATCGGTCGTGTTATGTATTCAGAGGAATGGGCTGAATATGAAATTGTATCTTATGACTCAAAAGATTGTAGAGTTTATTCTCTTGAGCCCTTTAATCCAATGGTTAACAAATATCTTGAGGTTATCGGCAACATCCACGAAAACCCAGAGCTGTTAGGAGGTGAAAAATGAGCTTATCAACAAGGGATGCATTAAATAGTGCAATAGCAGATTTAGTAAATGCTAAATTGTGTTTATTAGATGCAACGGAAGCCAATGTTAGAGAAGAAGTAGAACAGATAGAAAGTACTACACACTATCTTGAGGACAAATTAGTGAAATTAGGAGGCGAAGAATGAGCGAGAGCGGATTAAGCCACCGTGGGTTGATGAAGATGGCAAATGCGAAGCTAGATTATCTACTAGAATTGCGTAAGATAGATGGGTTTATCGCTAAGAATGGCGAAACTGAGGAAGTAAATAATTACGCAATAGCAGTAGAAGATAAGTACAAGAATCGGGTAAAGCAGATTTATGCCGAGGACAGAAGATTAAACTTAAATTAAAGGAGAATTATAGTGAGTGGAACAAAATAATTTGAAAATGTGCCAAACATTTAGTATAATTTAGATATGAAAGAAATTATACTATCAGGCAAAAGAGCAAATGGGCAGTCGGTAATAGTAGATGATGACGACTACAAAAAATACAATCATCTAAGATGGCACTTATCAGACACAGGTTATGCGGTACGCAGAACTAATGGAGAAACGTTAAGGCTACATAGATTAATAATGAATTGTCCAGAGGGGTTAGTGGTTGACCACTTAAACGGCAATAGATTAGATTGCCGTAAGATTAACCTAAGAATATGTACTCAGGCAGAAAATTCTAAAAATATCCACCATATTAAGGGGTATTGTTACGATAAGGCTAAGCATAAATGGATGGTGAGATACCGTGGTAAGTTTTTTGGAAGATATGATAGTGAAGAAGAAGCTAAAAGGGTGTATAAACTTGCTTGCTCTGGGCAGGAATATCAGACAATTCGCCGTAAGTATTATATGTTACCAAAGCATATATCTAAGCAATTCGGAAAATATGTTGTATTCGTGCAGAAGAATAATAAAAGACTTCGTAAAACATGGATACCAACATTAGATGAAGCGATTAGCTGGCGAGATAAATTTATTAAAGATTTGGAGAAAGAGGATTAAGAAAATTTCAGGAACAAGAGAAGGCGGGCTAAAAGCAGCCAAAAGTAATATGGCAAAATACGGGGAGGATTTCTATAAAAACAATGGCAGGAAAGGCGGAATGAAAGGCCATACTGGCGGGTTTGCATCAAATAGAGAATTGGCTAGGATAGCAGGCCAAAAAGGCGGCAGGACTAGCCGTAGGGGGGCAGATATTCAAGATAAGCTGGAGAATATATTCGGGCTGTTCATTGAAAGGCAGCTAAGCCTTGGTTACCCTGTGCACTATATTGCTGAGAGAATCGGGGTAAGTGATGGAGTGATTAAGAGATTCGCCCAGAAAAAGGGATGGTTAAGTGGAGATTATACTAAAAAAGTCCAATAAAAGTATTGACAAAAGGTTTATGCTTTAGTAAAATGGAAGTATAAACAATAAACGAAAGGACACTATATGAGAAGTTACACTTACACCATCACACCAAAAAGAGCTACGGAGATGGCTCAAGAAATACACAACGAAATTGATGTGAATGGTGAAACAAGCTGCGAGGCTATCATTGATGAAATGGTAGAAAAATTGGGGGAAGGTTTAAGGACCTGGCTAGAGGAAAATGTGGATTGGACAGAGATTGCCTACGCTGATTTAGAAGCAAAGAACGATTATCACGAATATATCGGAACGCAACTTAACACTTGGGCAAATGCCTAAAAAGGGAGAACTTACCTGCCTCTGTTGAGTGGGGCAGGTAAGTGGAAGGAGTAAAGATGATTATAATTAAATCACCAAGATACCACGACAGGACAGTGCTAATTGCTAGATATAAGATACCTTGCGGCAAGGGTGTAACTGTAGAGATACTTAATGGCTCGTATAAGGGAGTGTATAATATCCCAAACGAAGTATTATGTTCATCACCGATTGAGAATATGAAAACTCGCACTGGATTACAGATGTCTATGAGGGCAGTGCCATTAGATAGATTGGAGCGTGTGGATGAGTGAGAAAAGACTTAAAAGGTGGGTAGCGAAGTTATCAATGGAAGATAGAGTAGCGCTACAAGATTTTACGATAAGATTATATAAAATATTAAGTGAATGAAAGGAGAAAATTAAATGAGTAAAGCAGAAAAAGTAGTATGGATGATTGTATATTTACTAGCAGGTATGATTCTAGGAATGCTTGCGGCTAGTATCATCTTCAGCCCAAAGAACACTGCAGCAAAATGCAACGAGGGTATGTCTGAACAGATAGAAGTAGAAAAAACTTACAATTTCTCTACCGGTAAGTATGAGGAAAAGCCAGTGCGGAAGAAAACTTATATTCCAGCAAATGATACTTGCAAGGAGGGCAGATGAAATTAAAGAACAAGAAAACAGGGGAAACAGTGGAACGAGTAGATATTACTATCAGAGAAGAAGGTGTTGTATTCAATAATGATGAAACATACAATTCTCTCGCCGAACTGAACGCAGAATGGGAAGATGTGCCAGAGGAAGAACCGAAAGGGTATTGGTTTATAGATTGTGCAGCACATTACACAGTAGATTTTTGCGAATTTAACGAAGATACTGAAGACGATAAAGAAATCGGCAACTACTTTGAAACCAAAGAAGAAGCTGAGAGAGCAAGTAATAAAGCCAAGGCTTGGAAACGGCTGAAAGATACAGGGTTTAGGTTTAATAAATGGGAAATACCAGAAGAACCAAAAACACCACATATCAAACTCATAATAGAAGCAGAGATGGATGTGTCAGACTCTCCGTATGACCTAGACTTGCTTTTCGGAGTTGAAAAATGAGTGGAGGATATTTTAATTACTTAAATGATAATGCCGCACGAGAGATTTTCGGCTGGGAGCTTGAGATTACTTATGGCGTAGAAAGCTTGCAGAAAGAAGCTAAGCAGGCTGCTAAAGATAATCCATTAGAAGACCACGAAATATCGGAGTTAGTTTACGATGTGTTCTGTCTGCTTCATAGCTACGATTGGTACAAAGCGTGCGACACAGGCTACGAGGCTTATCAGAAAGATGTAGCATTTTTCAAAAATAAGTGGCTCAAGGTCACCCCGTCTGAGCGTATGGATAGACTCACCGACCGGGCTATTGAGCGGATAAAAGACGCCGCACAGAAAGAGATAGAGGAGATGAAGAATAATGGACGTTGATAATATGAAGAAACAACTTGATAAGGCTTTTGAGGGCGAAGATTTACAGTATTGCGACCACGAAATGACTGCCGTAGGAGGTGAAGAATGAGTGATGAAGAAAAGGAACTAAGTAAGATTGCCGAGTGGTATTGCTCGCACGAGATTACGGCATCGTGTTATAATGGGAATGAAAGGAACGAATGAAACTATCAACGATAAATCAAATTGTGGAGGCAATACTTGCCGAATATAAAGGCAATGATGACCGAGAAACTTACAATAAGGTAGCCAACGAGGCTACGATTTACTTGAAAACAGCTCTGATTTGCGAAAACGATGGCATTGACAAGGCTATGGAATATTTCAAAGGCTGGCACTCGCAGGTTGAATACCGAGATTTTTTAACAGGTGTAATAAGCCAGGAGGAATTGAAATGAGCGATATTAAAGACTTAAAATTTGATGATAAGAACTTCAATAAGCATACCGAATTTGGTATGGGGCTTCTGGAAAAGTCGCTAAATAAATTTGGTGCCGGGCGGTCTATCCTAGTAGATAAGGACAACAATATTATTGCCGGTAACGGTATTGTAGAGGCGGCAGCTAATGCTGGGCTTACCAAAACTAAGGTCGTGGAAACTACTGGTGATGAGCTGGTGGTGGTAAAGAGAACGGATGTGGCTTTGGACTCTGCACAAGGTCGGGAAATGGCTTTAGCTGATAATGCTACGGCACAGGCAGACCTTGAGTGGGATGAAGAAAACCTAAAGAGCAAGTTTGATGATGAAACGCTACATGAGTGGGCGGTGGATGATTTCAAGCCGTACAAAGAGATTGAGGAGGATGAACCAAGTCCTGTAGACAACGAGAATACTTACTCTGTAGTAGGCGACATATATCAGCTTGGCGAACATCGTATCTTTTGCGGGTCGTTTGAAGATGATGAGAAAGTACGAGAGCTATTTGGTGATAAGAAAGCTACCTGCACATTCACTGACCCACCTTATAATGTGGCCTATAAGTCTGCAGATGGGAAGTCGATTAAAAATGATTCTATGGCCAGGGAAGATTTTCTAGACTTCTTGAGCAGAGCTTTTGATGTAGTAGCAAAAAATACTGAGCAGGGGGGGGGCGTGATTAGTTGGATGAGTGATAGGGAATTATTTACCTTATGGGATGCATTCAATAGCGCCGGGCTTAAATTCAGACAGCTTATTGTATGGTGCAAAGACCGCTTTACTCTTGGGCACGCTGATTTTCAATACGCCACCGAGCCAGCAATCTACGGGATTGCTGAGGGGAAATACGACAAAGATTCAGAAATAGACGAAGGTGAAGGTCAAGTCGCCCTATATGCTAGAGGCAATGGTAAATTCCAGAATAACCGTAAAATATCAAATACTTGGTATTTCGATAAACCGAAGTCTAGCAAAGACCATCCCACGATGAAACCAATCGGGCTATGTGCCAAAGGAGTCCTAGCTTTATCTGGACCGGGGGATATAGTATTTGACCCGTTCTCAGGTTCAGGCTCTACGCTTATTGCCTGTGAGCAAACAGGACGCAAATGTTACGGGTGTGAAATAGACCCTAAATACTGTGATGTAATTCGTAAACGCTACTGGAAGTTTACTACTGGTAGCGAGGAAGGATGGCAAGATGGAACAAAAGCTGTATAAACAGATAGATTATGAAGCAATTAGAAATAGCAAATGTTTGATTGACTCAGATACAACTATTGGTAAAAAATGTTGGGAATGGGCAGAGAAAAAATCTATTGCTGATTATATAAAAGGGAAATGGAGATTTTTTAGATGAAAAATAAGATAGCGTGCAACTATTTCTGGGATGCCGAAGAAAAGCAAGCGTTCAAAGAAGCAGGTGGGGGTTGGGATGGAATAGAAGCTGTGGTAAAATTAGACCAAAGGAGATTTCTAGATGGCAAATGAACAAAACCTAGTGCCGTTTACTAGCGACCAGAGCCGAGAAGAAGCCGTGAAAAATGGTAAGAAAGGTGGTATTGCAAGTGGGCAGGCTCGCAGGCAGCGTAAAACCCTTGCACAAATCGGTGATATGATAGGCGGTCTGGACATCAAATCAGAGAAGAACCGAGAGATAATGAGGAAGGCTGGCATTACTGATGAAGATATGATTAACGATGTGGGGATGATATTTCGCTTGAATATGAAGGCTCAGAACGGTGATACAAAGGCGATAGAATTACTTAGCAAACTTCGTGGGCAATTCAAAGAGCAGGTAAGTGCAGAACTTGAATATAAGCCGATAGTAGATCTAACGAAGTTGCGAGCCAAGAATGGGCAAAACCAAGACTAAAGACTTGGATGTCGTTTATTTCGTGTCGGCATTCCCAAATGCGGATGTGATTTACTCCATCCGCTCGGTTGTGGAAAACTTAGAGTTTAAGAGCCTGTGGATATATGGCGGAAAGCCGGGCGGAATACGGCCAGACCATTACGAGTGCCGGAAGAACCAGATAGGTGCTACGAAGTGGGATAGGGTGCG
>Ga0233383_1000164_pt1 | contig 28407 bp, 21 predicted proteins | sample ElkDunMinimDraft_14_FD_191542 | JGI IMG/M metagenome (GOLD analysis project Ga0233383, IMG submission 191542) | Fecal eukaryotic communites from dung pellets of Tule Elk in California, USA - Elk Dung G16 | ecosystem: Host-associated > Mammals > Digestive system > Large intestine > Fecal | place...
CGCAGGGGGGACACCGGCCAGCGAGTCCGACCGGCGTGCCGTGCTCAAGACCTACGCGGACGAGGGCTACCTCAACGTCGAGGAGCCCGTGACCGCCGCCGCCGAGGCCGTCGTGGTGATCAGCGGACCGCCGTACGTCGACAAGGACGCCACCACCAAGGACGACTCGGTGGTCAAGGTCGTCGAGCAGTTCGACCAGCACGCCCACCTGGTGGTGGCCGGCAACGGCTCCGCCGGCGGCAATGTGGTGGCCCAGGTCCGGGCCGACCCGGCGCTGTCACAGACGATCTCCACCGTCGACAACGCCAACACCATCCAGGGGCAGCTGGTCACCGCCCTCGCGCTGGCCGAGCAGATCACCACCGACGTCGTCGGCCAGTACGGCGTCGGCACCGACGCGGCGCTGTTGCCTAAACTGCGCCAGTGACCGACAACGCCCGTTCGACGGGAACCTCCGCGCCCCGCAAGACCGGAACGGGAAGGTTGCGGCGCACCGCGGCCTCCGGGGCGGGAGCCCTGCTGGCACGCCTCGCGCTGCGCGCGGTGACCGCCCAGCCGGCGGCGGCCGCGCTGCGGCGTACCAACTTCCAGGGCCGTGAGGTGACGCTGGCGGCGGGTCCGGCGCTCGCCGCAGGTGCGGCCCTCGGCGGCGCGTTCGGCGCGCCCTCACGGCAGGCTGCCGCCGCCACCCTCGTCGCCGGCCTCGGCGCCGGCGCCGTCGGACTCTACGACGACGTCGTCGGCGCCCGCCCCGACCAGCGCACAGCCAAGGGCTTCGCCGGCCACCTCGGCGCGCTGCGCGAAGGACGGGTCACCAGCGGGCTGGTCAAGATCGCCGGCGTCGGGGCCGCCGGGCTGGCCGCCGCCGCGTTGCTCGCCGCCGACAACAGCGGCAAGGCCGGCCGCCGCCGTGCCCGGCAGGGACGGCTGACGCGCACCACCGACGTCCTGCTCGGCGCCGGGGTCGTCGCCGGCACCGCCAACCTGCTCAACCTGCTGGACCTGCGCCCCGGCCGGGCGCTCAAGACCGGTCTCCTGCTCGGTGGCCCGCTGTCGCGGGGCCCGCACGGCGGGGTCGCCGCCGGCGCCGTCGGCGCCTGCTCCGGGCTGCTCCGCGACGACCTCGACGAGCGGGTGATGCTCGGCGACAGCGGGGCCAATGCGCTCGGCGCCCAGCTCGGCGTCGCACTCGCCGCGCGTACCGGCCCGGCCGGACGTGCCGGACTCCTCGCGGTGCTGGTGGCCCTCACCGCCGCCAGCGAGAAGGTCAGCTTCACCCAGGTGATCCAGGGCACGCCCGTGCTGCGTGAACTGGACGCGCTGGGCCGGCGGCCCACGGCCTGACGTGTCCATCCGGGCCGCCTCCACGGGTACCGCGCGTCTCGCCGGCGCCGCCGCGCTCATCGCGGTCCTCACCGTGCTGGCCCGGCTCGCCGGCTTCGCCCGTACGGGACTGTTCAGCTGGCTGTTCCAGCAGTCCGACCTCGGCAGCGTCTACGTCGTCGCCAACACGGTGCCCAACATCATCTTCGAGATCGTCGCCGGCGGGGCGCTCGCCAGCCTGGTCGTGCCGGTGCTCGCCGGGGCCGTCGCCGCCGGCGACCGGGAAGCGGTGGCCCGCACCGCCGGCGCCCTGCTGACCTGGGTGGTCACCCTCCTGGTGCCGCTGGCGGTGCTGGTGGCGGTCTTCGCCGCGCCGATCGTCGCGGTCATCGCCGACGACCCCGACCCGCAGCAGGTCGCCGCCGGCGCCCGGATGCTGCGGCTCTTCGCCCCCCAACTGCCGCTGTACGGCATCGGCATCGTCCTCACCGGTGTGCTGCAGGCACACCGGCGCTTCGCCTGGCCCGTCATCGCTCCGCTGCTCAGCAGCGTCACGGTCATCGGCGTCTACCTGCTGTTTCTGGCACTGGAGGGACGTGCCCCCACGGTGGCCGGTGTGGGCGCCGGCGGGGAGCTGCTGCTCAGCGGCGGCACCACCCTCGGGGTGGTGGCACTGTCGCTGCCGCTGCTGATACCGCTGCGACGGCTGGGAGTGCGGCTCCGGCTCGGCTACCACTTCGACGCCGATGCGCGGGCCAAGATCGGACCACTGGTGATCGCCGGTGTCGTCACGGTCGCCGCGCAGCAGATCGCGCTGCTGGTCATCCTCAAGCGCCTCCCGATCGACCTCGGCGCGCCGATCATCTACAACCTGGTGCAGACGGTCTACCTGCTGCCCTGGGCGGTGTTCGCCGTGCCGCTCGCCGTCGCCGCGTACCCCACGCTGGCGGCCGCGAGTGCGGTCGGCGACGAGCAGGCGTACCGGCGCACACTCGCGCCGACGGTGCGCGGGGTGCTCCTGTTCAGCAGCCTCGGCGCGGCCGTGCTCGTCGGGGTCGCCGGACCGGTCGCCCGGTTCTTCTTCGACGCGCCGCAGATGGTCGACCCGACCGCCGCGGCGGTGACCGCCTTCGCGCCCGGTCTGCTCGGCTACGGCCTCTTCGCGGTCCTCTCCCGGGCCCTCTACGCCCGCGGCGCCGTCCGCGACGCCACCCTCGCCATCACCGTCGGCTGGCTGGTGGTGCCCGCCGCGGTGATCGGATTCGCCCTGCTGGTGCCGCGCGAGGAGCGGGTGAGCGCCGTCGGCGCCGCCAACTCCCTCGGCATGCTGGTGCTCGGCGCGTTGCTCGTCGCCGCCGTGTACCGCTCGGCGGGAGCGGGCAGCCTCGCCGGCGCCGGCCGGGCCGCCGCCGCGGGAATCACGGCCGCACTCGCCGGAGCCGCCGCCGCCCGCGCCGTGCTGGCCGTACTGCCGCAGCTGACCGGCAAAGCCGGCGCCCTGGCGCAGGGCGCGCTCGCCGCCGCGGTGGCCGCCGCCGTCTTCCTCGCGCTGGCGTACCTGCTGGACCGCCCCGATGTGCGGCCGTTGCTCGCCGCCCTCGCCCGCCGATTGGGTAGGTTGACCCGCCGGGGCCGCGGCGGTCGTGCCGACGGGGACACGAAGGAGACGGTGGCCCGGTGAGAGGGTTGGTTCGGTGAACGCGCAAGAGCCGCGGTCCGGCTGGGGCGGATCGGTACTGCAGCTGCTCGCATCGAGCACCGGCGGCGTGGGGCAGCACGTCGCCTCCGTCACCCGTGGCCTGCTGGCGCGGGGGGTGCCGGTCGTCGTCGCCGGTCCCGCCGCCACCGACGAACAGTTCGGCTTCGCCGCCGCCGGTGCCCGCTTCGTCCCGATCGAGATCCCTGCCAGCCCGACCCCGGCAGACGCCCGTGCCGTCGGGGCGCTGCGCGGGGCGCTGACCGCCCAGCCCGTCACCCTGGTGCACGCCCACGGCCTGCGGGCCGGGCTGGTGGCGGTGCTCGCCCGGCCGGCCGTGCCGGTGGTGGTCACCCTGCACAACGCGGTGCTCGCCGGCGGCGTACGGGGCCGGGTCTCGCGTCTCGCCGAGCGGTTCGTGGCCCGCTCGGCCCGGGTCACGCTCGGTGCCTCCGCCGACCTGGTGGAGCGGGCGGCGCAGCTCGGCGCCGCCGACGCCCGGCTGGCGCCGGTGGCCGCGCCCGCGCTGCCCGCGCCGCGCCGTGCTCGCGCCGCCGTCCGCGCCGAGTTCGGGATCCGCTCCGAGCAGCCGCTGATCCTGTCGGTGGGACGGCTGCACCCGCAGAAGCGGTACGAACTGCTCGTCGACGCCGCCGCCCGGTGGCGCGAGCGCAGCCCTGTCCCGGCCGTACTGGTCGCCGGCAGCGGCCCCAGCTACCTCCAGCTCGCGGCGCGCATCTCCGCCGCCCGCGCCCCGGTGACCCTGCTGGGACACCGCACCGACGTGGCCGACCTGCTCGCCGGCGCCGACCTGGCAGTGGTCACCAGCGACTGGGAGGCGCGTCAGCTCTTCGCCCAGGAGGCGCTGCGCGCCGGGGTGCCGCTGGTCGCCACCGCCGTCGGCGGACTACCCGAACTGGTGGGCGACGCGGCGGTCCTGGTCCCACCGGGGGATGCCGATGCCCTGGACGCGGCCGTCCGGGAACTGCTCGACGACCCCGAACGCCGCGCCGAGCTCGCACGGCGCGGTCCGGAGCAGGCGGCCGGCTGGCCGGACGAGTCCGACACCGTCGCCGCGCTGACGGCCCTCTACGCCGAGATCGCACCGGCCGCACCGGCACCGCCGGGTACGCCCGGCGGTGCGGACCAGGCGGGGGAGGACCGGGCATGACGCTGCGCCGCGGCGTCTACGCCCTGCTGACGATGCTGGTGGTCGCCGTCGGCATCACCGCGCTGGTGGTCCGCCCCGGCGTCCCCGAGCAGCGACCGGAGGCCGACTACGTCATCGTGGCCGGGGTCGCCGGGCTGCGCTGGGAGGACGTCGATCCGCAGACCACCCCGACCCTGTGGCGGATGGCCGGCACCGGCGGAATCGGTTCGCTGGCGGTCCGCTCGGCGCAGCCGACCACCTGCCCGGTCGACGGCTGGCTGACTCTCGGTGCCGGCAACTACGCGGCCTGGAATGACGCGCCGGTGCCCGCCGAGTGCCCGGAGGTCAACGTCGTCGTCGAGCAGCCCGACGGCATCGGCGCCTACCTGCCCGAACAGCAGACCGCGGTCTGGCACAACCAGCAGACCCGCAACTGGGGCGCGGTGCCCGGTTCGCTCGCCGAGTCGGTGCGCTGCACCGTCGCGGTCGGCACCGGCGCGGCGGTCGCCGCCGCCCGCCCCTTCGGCCGGGTCGACCGGTACGCCCCGGAGCTGCCCGAGAACCCGCGTGAGCTGCTCGCCTCCTGTGTGCTGAGCCTCGTCGACCTCGGCACGGTCAGCGGTGACGACCCGCAGGCCCGCCGGATGGCCGCGGCGGCAGCCGACGCGCAGCTGGCCCGGGTGCTGGCGGCCCGGCCGGCGGACTCCCTGGTGGTGGTCGCCGGGCTGGCCGACACCGATCAGACCAACCGGCTGCACGTGGTGGTCGCCGACGGCCCCGGCTGGGAAGGGCGCTGGCTGACCTCCGCCAGCACCGGCCGCCCCGGCTATGTGCAGCTTGTCGACCTGGCGCCGACGGCGCTGACCGTGCTGGACCGGCAGATCCCCGAACGCCGTTTCATCGGCCATGCGCTCGCCCCTGCCCAGGAGCGTCCGGCGGACCTGACCGAGGCGATCGGCGGGCTCGCCGACGCCGACGGCGAGGCCCGGGCCCAGCGGGCGGTGGCCGAATGGTTCTTCGCCCTGCTGGTCGCCGTCCAGGTGGCGCTCGCGGTGGGAATCCTGCCGTTGCTGCGCCGCGCCCGCCGCCCCGCCGGTCCGGTCGCCCCGGTTCCGGTCTCGCCGCGGGTCGTCGCGGTGATGGAGGTGCTGCTCATCGCCGCGGCCGTGGCGATTCCGGCGGCGCTGCTGGCCGATGTGCTGCCCTGGTGGCAGGGGAGCCACGCCGGCTGGTACTTCGCCGCCACCACCATGGTGCTGATCCTGGCCGCCACCGCCGCGGTGCGTTTCCTTCCCGGTTACCAGCAGACCCTCACCCCGCTGGGGGCGGTCGCCGCGCTGACCACGCTGGTCGTCGGCGCCGACGTGATCACCGGTGCGCGGCTGCAGCTCAACGGCGTGACGGGCTACTCCGCGCTGGAGGGCGGCCGCTACTCCGGGGTCGGCACTGTCGGGCTCGGTGTGCTGATCGCGGCGGCCCTGCTCAGCTCCGGCTGGCTGGCCCAGCGGATGCCCCGGCCGTGGCGTCCCGCGGTGGTGGTGCTGATCGGGATGGCGACCGTCGTGATCGTCGGCAGCCCGTACCTCGGCGCCGACGCGGTCGGTGCGATCGCGCTGACCGCCGGGGTGAGCATCGCCGCGGCGCTCTGCACCGGCGGATGGCTCACCGTCACCCGGGCGGCCTGGACGACGCTGGCCGGGCTCGCGGTCACCGTCGGGTTCGCGGTGGTCGACCTGCGCCGCCCGCCGCAGGACCGGGGCAGCCTCGGTCGCTTCATCAACGCCCTCGCCGACGGCACCGGTGGCTCCACCCTGCACCGCTCCACCTCGGCGAACCTGACGGCGCTCACCGGCAGTCCGCTGACGATCCTGGCCGTGGTCGGGGTGGCGCTGGTCGCTTTCGCGCTGCTGCAGCCCTGGGGTGGCCTGCGGCGGCTCTTCGGCATCTATCCGACGATGCGGGCAGCGATGGCCGGCATCGCCGTGGCCGCCGTCAGCGGTGGTCTCCTGGCCGGGGCGGGGCTCGACGTGGCCGGAGCCGCGGCAGCGGTCACCGTGCCGATGGCGTCGCTGGCCGCGCTGCGGGTGCTGGGTCACGCCGCCGACCGCACCCAGCCAGACGGGCCGCGCCCGGTCGACTTCGGCCCGCCTCGCCCGGACTCCGCCGGCCCGCCTTCTCCGGGGCAGCCCGATCCGGCCGGCGGTGGCGGGAGTCCGCGTACCCGGACGGTGGCCCCTGCCGCCCGGGCCTCTGGTGATGGTCTCGCCCGCGGGGACGGGGCGAGCGGAGACCGGGCCTGCGGTGACGAACCCGTCGGTTCCGGGCCGGCCCCGGGCCGCCAGGGGATGGCGGCCGCACCCTAGCGGGTGGCGTTCCGGGCGCTGCGACCGGTGCGACGGGCGCGGGCGGCTGTGGAGGTGTTAGCGTGGAATCCCGTGGATCGCGTGATCAGTTGGCTGATCGGCACGGCGGTCTGCACGACCGCTACGGATGACACGGGAGCAGGCGTTGGCGCCTTCAGCACGGACGACCAGGCACATTTTCGTCACCGGAGGCGTCGCCTCCTCGCTGGGTAAGGGGCTCACCGCCTCCAGCCTCGGCAATCTCCTCACCGCCCGCGGGCTGCGCGTGGTGATGCAGAAGCTGGACCCCTACCTGAACGTGGACCCGGGCACGATGAACCCGTTCCAGCACGGAGAGGTCTTCGTCACCGAGGACGGCGCGGAGACCGACCTCGACGTCGGGCACTACGAGCGTTTCCTGGACCGGCCGCTGTCGGGCAAGGCGAACGTCACCACCGGCCAGATCTACTCGGCGGTGATCGCCAAGGAGCGCCGCGGCGAGTACCTCGGCGACACCGTCCAGGTGATTCCGCACATCACCAACGAGATCAAGTCCCGGATCCTGGCGATGGCCGACCCGGACGACGACGGCCGCACCCCGGACGTGGTCATCACCGAGGTCGGCGGCACCGTCGGCGACATCGAGTCGCTGCCCTTCCTGGAGGCGATCCGCCAGATCCGCCACGAGCTCGGCCGGGACAACTGCTTCTATCTGCACGTGTCGCTGGTGCCCTACCTGGCGCCCTCGGGTGAGCTGAAGACCAAGCCGACGCAGCACTCGGTGGCGCAGCTGCGCAACATCGGCATCCAGCCCGACGCGCTCGTCTGCCGCTCCGACCGGGAGATCCCGGCGAAGCTGAAGAACAAGCTCTCGCTCTACTGCGACGTCGACCAGGAAGCGGTCATCGCCTGCCCGGACGCGCCGAGCATCTACGACATCCCCAAGGTGCTGCACCGGGAAGGGCTCGACGCCTACGTCGTACGCCGGCTCGGGCTCTCCTTCCGCGACGTCGACTGGAGCAGCTGGGACGACCTGCTGGAGCGGGTGCACCACCCGAAGCACACCGTCGAGGTGGCGATCGTCGGCAAGTACGTCGACCTGCCGGATGCGTACCTGTCGGTCAGCGAGGCGATCCGGGCGGGCGGCTTCGCCCACCGGGCGCGGGTGAAGCTGCGCTGGGTGGCCAGCGACGACTGTGAGACCCCGGCGGGCGCGGCGAAGGTGCTGGCCGGTGTGGACGGCATCCTCATCCCCGGCGGGTTCGGCGTGCGCGGCATCGAGGGCAAGCTCGGCGCTTCCCGCTACGCCCGCGAGAACGGCGTGCCGATGCTCGGGCTCTGTCTCGGCCTGCAGTGCATGGCAATCGAGACGGCGCGCAACCTGGCCGGGGTGACCGGCGCGAATTCGCTGGAGTTCGACGAGCAGTGCGCCGCCCCGGTCATCGCCACCATGGCCGACCAGGAGGAGATCGTGGCCGGCAAGGGCGACCTGGGCGGCACGATGCGGCTGGGGGCGTACCCGGCGAAGCTGGTCGAGGGTTCGATCGTCGCCGAGGCGTACGGCACCACCGAGGTCAGCGAGCGGCACCGGCACCGCTACGAGGTCAACAACGCCTACCGGGAGACTCTGGAGAAGGCCGGGCTGCGCATCTCCGGTACCTCCCCGGACGGCCGGCTGGTCGAGTTCGTCGAGCTCGACCGCGAGCTGCACCCGTTCTTCGTCGCCACCCAGGCGCATCCGGAGCTCAAGAGCCGGCCGAACCGTCCGCACCCGCTCTTCGCCGCTTTCATCGCGGCGGCGCTGGCCCGCGCCGGCGCCGACCGGCCCGCCGAGGCCGAGCCGGAGGGCGCCCGGGCGGCGCGCAACGGTGTGGCCCGTGGCGGCCGAAGCGGCGCCGGCAAGTGAGCACCGCACCGGGCGCACAGCCCGAGGAGAGCGCCCCCGCGCACCGCTACGAGGTGTGCGAGCGTCAGGAGCGCTACCGCGGCCCGCTCTTCGGCGTGGTCACCGACCAGGTGCGGATGCCGGGCGGCGAGGTCGCGGCCCGCGACTACCTGCGGCACATCGGCGCGGTCGGCGTGGTCCCCCTCGATGACCAGGGCCGGGTGGTCCTGGTCCGCCAGTACCGCCACCCGGTCGGTGTGCGCCTGTGGGAGCTGCCGGCCGGGCTGATGGACGTCGGCGACGAGCCGCTGGTCGCGGCGGCGGCGCGGGAGCTGGCCGAGGAGGCCGACCTCACGGCGGGGCGCTGGGACACGCTGGTGGACCTGCACACCTCGCCGGGCTGCTCGGACGAGCGGATCCGCATCTTCCTGGCCCGCGACCTGGGTGAGGTGGCGGCCACGCGGCGGCACGAGCGCACCCACGAGGAGGCCGAACTCGAGGTGGCCCGCGTCGATCTGGACCGGGCTGTCGAGATGGTGCTCGCCGGCGAGATCACCAACGCGGCCTGCGTGGCCGGGCTGCTCGCCGCGGTGCGGGCCCGGGACGCCGGCTGGACCGGGCTGCGCCCGGTTGACGTGCCGCTGCCCGGCGGCGACCGGGTCTGAGCACGACAGGCTCTGCACACGAGGGTGCCCGGGCGTTCAACGCCCGGGCACCCTCGTGCTTGCAGTGGTGTGAGGTCAGTCGCGCAGCGGGCGGCCCTGGCCGTCGACGCCACCGTTGACGAGGATCAGGATGCCGTCGATGAGGCCCCAGAGGCCGCCGACGCCACAGGTCACCAGGGAGACGACGAGCTGCAGCACACCGGTCTTGGTGTCGCCCATGTAGAAGCGGCCGGCGCCGAAGGTGCCGAGGAGGATCCCGAGGAGACCGGCAACGGTCTTGCTCTTGTCAGAGACGTTCGGGTACTGAGGGGTTTGGGGGTAGGTCATGAGGCGACACTGTAATTGATCTGCACCACCGCTGTACTACCGGTGGACACCGCAGCGTGACTATTGACCTCTCGGTTGACGTAAGCGCAGCTACAGAGACGATGTGGACCTGACAGTCTGTAGTGAGAGGCCCACAGTGGCTGTCATCGTGTCGCCTGTCCGGCTTCCCGTAGCGCCATAGACTCCCGTCACAGCCCACCAGCGCAGCGGGACACAATCCCGCGGGTGCGGTGGCGATTCGTGGCCCACCGGCCCGGGAAGGGTGTCAGTCATGAAGGTCGGAGTACCGCGCGAGGTAAAGAACAACGAGTACCGGGTGGCGATCACCCCGGCCGGGGTCAACGAGTTCGTCAGCGCCGGTCACGAGGTCGTCATCGAGGCCGGCGCCGGCCTCGGCTCCAGCATCACCGACGACGAGTTCGCCGCCGCGGGCGCCCGGATCCTCTCCAAGCCCGAGGAGGTCTGGGACGCCGCCGAACTGGTCCTGAAGGTCAAGGAGCCGATCGCCGAGGAGTACCCCCGGATGCGACCCGGCCAGGTCCTCTTCACCTACCTGCACCTGGCCGCGTCCCGGGAGTGCACCGACGCGCTGCTGCAGCGCCGGGTCACCGGCATCGCGTACGAGACTGTGGAGACCTCCGACCGGGCGCTGCCGCTGCTGGCGCCGATGTCCGAAGTGGCGGGCCGGCTGGCCCCGCAGGTCGGGGCGTACCACCTGATGCGCTCCGGCGGCGGGCGTGGCGTGCTGATGGGGGGCGTCTCCGGCGTCTACGCGGCCAAGACCGTCGTCATCGGCGCCGGCGTCTCCGGCATGAACGCCGCCGCCATCGCGCTCGGCCTGCAGGCCGAGGTGCTGCTGCTGGACAAGAACGTCGCCCGCCTGCGGCAGGCCGACGCCATCTACCGCGGGCACCTGCAGACCGTGGCCTCCAACGCGTACGAGATCGAACGGGCCGTGCTCGACGCGGACCTGGTCATCGGCGCGGTGCTGGTGCCCGGGGCGAAGGCGCCGAAGCTCATCTCCAACGAACTGGTCTCCCGGATGAAGCCCGGCAGCGTGCTGGTCGACATCTCCATCGACCAGGGTGGCTGCTTCGAGGACTCGCGCCCCACCACCCACGCCGATCCGGTCTACCGGGTCCACGACTCGGTCTTCTACTGTGTCGCCAACATGCCCGGCGCCGTTCCGCACACCAGCACCTACGCGCTGACCAACGTCACCCTGCCGTACGCGCTGGAACTGGCCAACCACGGCTGGCGCGCGGCGCTGCGGCGCGATCCCGCGCTGGCGCTGGGCCTGAACACCCACGACGGGCACGTCACGTACGCCGAGGTCGGCCAGGCCCACGACCTGGACGTGCTCCCCACCGCGGAGGTGCTCGCCTGAGCGTGCAGGAGCTGTCAACGACCGGGGCCGGCGCCGAGCTGCAGCCTGCGCCGGCGCTGCGTCGCGCGGTCCGCGGCTACCTCGACCACCTGACCGTCGAGCGTGGCCTGTCGGCGAACACGCTCTCGTCGTACCGGCGGGACCTGGAGCGGTATCTGCGGACGCTGGCGCAGGCGGGGGTGGCCGACCTGGCGGCGGTGACGTCCGCGCACGTCACCGCGCACGTGGCCCGGCTGCGCAGCGGCGACGAGGCGCACCCGGCGCTCTCGGCGTCGTCGGCGGCGCGGGCGGCGAGCGCCGTGCGCGGGCTGCACCGCTTCGCGCTGCGTGAAGGGCAGGTCGACCACGACGCCGGCCGTGACGTCCGGCCGCCGGCCGCGCCTCGCCGGCTGCCCCGCGCCCTCGACGTCGACCAGGTCGTCCGGCTGCTGGAGAGCGCCGGCGCCGTCGACGCCGAGGGCGTGCCCGCGGCGGCGCTGCGGGACCGGGCGCTGCTGGAGTTCCTCTACGGCACCGGGGCGCGCATTTCGGAGGCGCTCGGCGCGGCCGTCGACGACCTGGACCCGGCCGAGTCGGCGGTGGTGCTGCACGGCAAGGGCGGCCGGACGCGGATCGTGCCGATCGGCGGCTACGCCATCGAGGCGCTGCAGGCGTACCTGGTGCGGGCGCGGCCCGCGCTCGCGGCGGCCGGGCGCGGCACCCCGGCGGTCTTCCTCAACGCCCGCGGCGGCCCGCTGTCGCGGCAGAGCGCCTGGACGATCCTGCGCCGGGCCGCGCAGCGCGCCGGGCTGCCCACCGAAGGGCCCGGCGCGGTCTCGCCGCACACGCTGCGTCACTCCTACGCCACGCATCTGCTTGACGGCGGCGCCGACGTCCGGGTGGTGCAGGAGTTGCTCGGTCACGCCTCGGTGACCACGACCCAGGTCTACACCCTCGTCACTGTGGAGCGGCTGCGCGAGATCTACGCCACGGCGCACCCCCGGGCGCGGGCCTGAGCAGCGCCAAGCCGCCTCGACGGCGGCCCGACACGCCGAGCGGCTGCCGGTCGCGCCGCCGCCAGGTGGCGTAGAGTCGGACGCGGCGCGGGCTTCGTGGGGCGGCAACCCGGGCGTGGAGCGCAGTGGTCCGGCGCGGACAGTCACGGGGTTGCGGCGCCCAGCCGTCGCGGGACGTTGCGGCAGCGGGCAGTCGTCGGGAGGGGGCGAAAAGGACATGGCTGGCAACGATGACCGTGCCGAGGCGTGGACGTCAACGCTCCGGGAGCAGCAGGCGTCCCTGAACGCCGAGTTCGGGCCGGCGGATCCCGCCGCGTACACCATGCGCAAGCCCATCCCCGAACCGATGCCGACCGACCGGCACGGCCCGGCCCGCATCATCGCGATGGCCAACCAGAAGGGTGGCGTGGGGAAGACGACCACGACCATCAATCTCGGCGCCGCGCTCGCCGAGTACGGCCGCAAGGTGCTCCTGGTCGACTTCGACCCGCAGGGCGCCCTCTCCGTCGGGCTCGGCGTCAACCCGCACAACCTCGACCTGTCGGTCTACAACCTGCTGATGCAGGACGACATCACCGCCGAGGACGTCCTGATCAAGACCGATGTCGCCGGGCTGCACCTGCTGCCGGCGAACATCGACCTCTCCGCCGCCGAGATCCAGCTGGTCAACGAGGTCGCCCGCGAGATGGCGCTGGCCCGCGTGCTGCGCACCGTCCGCAAGGAGTACGACTTCATTCTGATCGACTGCCAGCCCTCGCTGGGGCTGCTGGCGATCAACGCGCTGACCGTGGCGCACGGCGTGCTGATCCCGCTGGAGTGCGAGTTCTTCAGCCTGCGCGGGGTGGCGCTGCTGCTGGACACCATCGACAAGGTCCGCGAGCGGCTCAACTTCGACCTGGAGCTCGAGGGCATCCTCGCCACCATGTACGACAGCCGCACGACCCACTGCCGGCAGGTGCTCCAGCGGGTCGTGGAGGCCTTCGGCGACAAGGTCTACCAGACGGTGATCACCAAGACCGTCAAGTTCCCCGAGTCGACCGTCGCCGGCGCCCCGATCACCACCATGGATCCCTCCTCCTCCGGTGCGCGCAACTACCGGCAGCTGGCGCGTGAGGTGATCGCCGCCGAGTCGGAGCGGTAGCCCGGCGGTGCGCCGACACCGCGTACCCGGGCGGTCGACTACGGTCGTCGGGTGACCACCGCCCCTGTCGACCCGCAACCGGCTCCCGCCGGCGACCGGTCCGGTTTCACCGTCCGGCTGGCGAACTTCACCGGTCCCTTCGATCTGCTGCTGCAGCTCATCGGCAAGCACAAGCTCGACGTCACCGAGCTGGCGCTGCACCGGGTCACCGACGAGTTCATCGCCTACATCCGGGCGATGGGCGACGGCTGGGATCTGGACGAGGCGAGCGAGTTCCTGGTGATCGCCGCCACCCTGCTCGACCTCAAGGCCGCCCGGCTGCTGCCCGCCGCCGAGGTCGAGGACGAGGAGGACCTGGCGCTGTTGGAGGCCCGGGACCTGCTCTTCGCCCGGCTGCTGCAGTACAAGGCGTTCAAGGAGGCGGCCGCGCACATCGCCGCACTGGAGGCGGTCGGTTCGCGTCGCTGGCCGCGGGCGGTGACCCTGGAGCCCCGGTACGCCGAGGCGCTGCCGGACCTGGTGCTCGGCATCGGCGCGCAGCGGCTCGCCCAGCTCGCGATCAAGGCGATGACCCCGAAACCGGTCCCGACGGTCTCGATCGACCACGTGCACATGGTCCGGGTCAGCGTCCGCGAGCACGCCGGCATCCTGCGCGACCGGCTGCGCCGGGCCGGCACTGCCACCTTCACCCTGCTCTGCGCCGACTGCGAGTCGACCCTCGAGGTGGTCGCCCGCTTCCTGGCGCTGCTGGAGCTCTACCGCGAAGGTCTGATCGACTTCACCCAGGAACAGGCCCTCGACGAGCTGACCGTACGGTGGACCGGGCCCGCCGACGGCGGCGACGAGCTGCGGGTCGACGAGTACGCCGGCAGCCCCGAAGATCCCGCGCAGGCGCCCTCTGAGCAGGGGCAGACGCCACCGGAGGCGCCGGCGCAGCCAGAAGTGCCCGCGCAGCCGCAGCCGGACGCGGGCGTGACGAAGGAGGGGGCGCTGCCGTGAGCAGTGACGAACGCGGGAACTCCCTGGCCGACCAGGCCGCCGCCTGGGTGCCGCCCTGGGCCCGCCAGTCTGCCGAGCCCCAGTCCGCCGAGCCCCAGCCCGGGCCGGAAGAGCCCGATGAGCCGGCGCCGGCCGTGGCCGACGAGCGGGCCGTCGCCGACGAACTCTCCGCCGGCGACGAGGTGCCGGAGCAGACTGCTGCCACCGAAACCGCGGGCGCGCCCGCGGCCGCCCCCGACGAACCGGTACCGGCCGCAGTCGCCGAATCGGCCCCGGAGCCTGCGGACGTACCCGTGACCGGGAACCGGCGGCGGGTGCCGCGGCGGCCGGAACCGCGCCCCGCCGTTGACCTGCCGGCGCTGGACGACGACGCCGAGCTCGACGCCGCGCTGGAGGCGATCCTGCTGGTGGTCGACCAGCCGATCGGTGAGATGCTGCTGGCCCAGACTCTGGAGCAGCCCGTCGAGCGCATCGGCGCCGCCCTGGAGCGCCTCTCGGCCGGCTACACCGCGGCCGGGCACGGCTTCGACCTGCGCCGGGCCGCCGGCGGCTGGCGTTTCTACACCCGCGCCGAGTACGCCGGCTACGTCGAGCGTTACATCCTCGACGGGCAGACCGTACGCCTGACCCAGGCCGCGCTGGAGACACTGGCGGTGGTCGCCTACAAGCAGCCGGTCACCCGTTCGCGGCTCGCGGCGGTACGGGGTGTCAACTGCGACGGGGTGCTCCGTACCCTGGTAGTGCGCGGCCTGGTCGAAGAGTGCGGCACGGAACCGGACAGCGGTGCGTTCCTCTACCGGACCACCACGATGTTCCTGGAGAAGCTGGGCCTGAACACCCTGGCCGACCTGCCGCCCCTGGCCCCGTTCCTGCCGACCGACATAGAAGAGCTGACAGATGCCCCGTAACACCCGTACGACCCGCACCGAGAACCCCGACAACGTGCAGCGCCTGCAGAAGGTCCTCGCCGCCGCCGGAATCGGCTCCCGCCGTGCCTGCGAGGACCTGATCTTCCGTGGCCGGGTGACGGTCGACGGCCGCCCGGCGCAGCTCGGCGACAAGGTCGACCCGGCCGCCGCGGTGATCCACGTCGACGGGGAGCGGCTGGTCGTCGACAACCGGCTTGTCTACCTGGCGATGAACAAGCCCCGCGGCGTCGTCTCGACGATGGCCGACGAGAAGGGCCGCACCGCGCTCGCCGACTTCCTCGACCGGGTCGATCAGCGGGTCTACCACGTCGGCCGGCTCGACGCCGACAGCGAGGGCCTGCTGCTGCTCACCAACGACGGCGACCTCGCCCACAAGCTGATGCACCCCTCGTACGCCGTGCAGAAGACCTACCTCTGCGAGGTGGCCGGCCCGCTGCCCCGTAACCTTGGCAAGCGGCTGCTGGGCGGAATCGAGTTGGAGGACGGGCCGGTCAAGCTCGACGCCTTCAAGGTCGTCGACACTCTCGGCCGCACCACGCAGGTCGAGGTGACCCTGCACGAGGGGCGCAAGCACATCGTGCGTCGGCTCTTCGACGAGGTCGGGCACCCGGTCTCGCGACTGGTGCGTACCTCGATCGGTCCGATCCGCCTGGGTGACCTGCGGACCGGGCGTACCCGCCGGCTGACCAACGCCGAGGTGGCGGCGCTCTTCAAGGTGGTTGGTGACTGAACCGCCCCCGATGGGTAACTCTGCGCGGTGAGGCTGCTGTCGCCGGTGCCGCGCCGCTGTGGCGTGGGCCGGATGCGGCAGCAGGCCGCCGGAGCGTACGGGGCATGATTGACGGCGACAGGCGGCGAAGGAGGAACGGTGTCGGAGATGGCGCGTAGCGGTCGGTGTGTGGTGGCGGTCGATGGACCCTCGGGCTCGGGTAAGTCCACGGTCTCCCGGCGGCTCGCCGCGGAGCTCGGCGCCGGCTACCTGGACACCGGGGCGATGTACCGGGCGATCACCTGGGCGGTGCTGCGCAGCGGGGTGGAGCTCACCGACGCCGACGCGGTCGCCAAGGTCGCCGCCGACGTCGACCTGCGCATCGGCACCGACCCGCAGGGCTACCACGTGATCGCCGACGGCGTCACGGTCGACGCGGAGATCCGCGGCCCCGAGGTCACCGGCGCGGTCTCGGCGGTGTCGGCCGTGCCGGCGGTGCGGACCATGCTGGTGGAGCACCAGCGGGCCATCATCGACCAGCTCGGCCGGATCGTGGTCGAGGGCCGCGACATCGCCGGTGTGGTCGCCCCCGACGCCGACCTGAAGGTCTTCCTCACCGCCTCCGCGGCGGCCCGCGCGGCCCGGCGCAGCGCCGAGATCGCCGCCGATGTCGCCGCCACCGCCGAGGACCTGGCCCGCCGGGACCGGCTGGACTCGACCCGCAAGGCCAGTCCGCTGCAGAAGGCGGCGGACGCGGTTGAACTGGATACCACCGAGCTGGGCATCGACGAGGTCGTCGCCCGGCTCCGCGAAATGCTGAACAGTAAAGGCGTGGCATGACGGATGATGGCTGGATCGAGCTGACCGAGAACGACGAGGTCGCCGAGGAGACCGGACCTGCTCCGGTCGTCGCGGTGGTCGGCCGGCCCAACGTCGGCAAGTCGACCCTGGTCAACCGGATCATCGGACGGCGCCAGGCCGTGGTCGAGGACAAGCCGGGGGTGACCCGGGACCGGGTGCCCTACGACGCGCAGTGGTCCGGCCGGCGCTTCACGGTCGTCGACACCGGCGGCTGGGAGCCCGACGCGAAGGACCGGGCCGCGGCGATCGCCGCCCAGGCCGAGGGCGCGGTGGAGACCGCCGACGTGGTCCTCTTCGTCGTCGACGCGATGGTCGGCTCCACCGACGTCGACGAGGCGGCGGTGAAGATGCTGCGCCGCAGCGCCAAGCCGGTGATCCTGGTCGCCAACAAGGCCGACAACGCCAACATCGAGATGGACGCCACCTCGTCGCTCTGGTCGCTGGGGCTGGGGGAGCCGTACCCGATCTCGGCGCTGCACGGACGCGGCGCCGGCGACCTGCTCGACCTGATCCTGCGGGCGCTGCCCGACGCCCCGCCGATCATCGAGAACCATCCGCGCGGCCCCCGCCGGGTGGCGCTGGTCGGCCGCCCGAACGTCGGCAAGTCGAGTCTGCTCAACCGGCTCGCCCGCGAGGAGCGCGCGGTCGTCGACTCGGTCGCCGGCACCACCGTCGACCCGGTCGACAGCCTGGTGCAGATCGGCGGCGAGGTCTGGCAGTTCGTCGACACGGCCGGTCTGCGCAAGCGGGTCGCCCGGGCCAGCGGCACCGAGTACTTCGCCAGCCTGCGCACCGCCGGCGCCATCGAGGCCGCCGAGGTGGCCGTGGTGCTGCTCGACGCCAGCGAGCCGATCAGCGAGCAGGACCAGCGGGTCCTCTCGATGGTCGTCGAGTCCGGCCGGGCCCTGGTGATCGCCTTCAACAAGTGGGACCTGGTCGACGAGGACCGGCGCTACTACCTGAAGAAGGAGATCGAACGGGAGCTGCGCCGCATCCCCTGGTCGATCCAGCTGAACCTCTCGGCCCGTACCGGCCGGGCGGTGGAGAAGCTCGCTCCGGCGCTGCGCAAGGCCCTGGCGAGCTGGGAGACCCGCGTCCCCACGGGCCAGCTCAACCAGTGGCTCACCGAGCTGGTCCAGGCCACCCCCCACCCGGTACGCGGTGGACGCGCCCCGCGCATCCTCTTCGCCACCCAGGCGGGTGTCGCGCCGCCGCGCTTCGTGCTCTTCACCACCGGTCCGCTCGACCCCGGCTACCAACGGTTCGTCGAGCGCAAGCTCCGCGAGACCTTCGGCTTCGAGGGCAGCCCGGTGGAGATCTCCGTACGCGCCCGCAAGAAGCTGGGCCCTGGCGGCCGCGGCAAGGCGCACGGCTAGTTCTTCGTGCGTCCCTGATGCCGGGTGGAAGCTTGTCTTCCACCCGGCATCACCTTTTAACCCACCCTCCTAGGATGCTTTAGGGGGAGTCGCGGCGGTCATGCCTGCGCCTCGGCGTCAGCCGGCGAAGGGCTCGCGGCCGGGGTGGGGCGTGTGCGCACTGCCCGGGGGGCTGCGCTACGCTGTACCGGCTGCCGCAGGGGAGTTCCACTGCGGCAACGGGACGTGGCGCAGCTTGGTAGCGCACTTGACTGGGGGTCAAGGGGTCGTCGGTTCGAATCCGGCCGTCCCGACAGGATGTAACCGCAGGTCAGAAGGCTGATTCGAGTAATCGAGTCGGCCTTCTTGGGTTTCTGGGGACTACGGCGGTCAAGTGCGCCGTCTGTAGCGCTCCTTGACCGGCGGTCAAGCCAGGCGGCCAGCCCTTGCCCTGCCTGATGGTTCTCTTCGCGTCGTCAAGGCAGCCTCGGCTCCTGCGAACATGGTGGGAGCTTCGCTAGCCTCTGCAGGTGATCTCCTACCGCGCTACCGCCCCCACAGACCTCGATTGCGTGACCTCGTGGATCGTGACCGAGCCTGTTGGGTGGATCCCCGCCGACCGTTACCTGGCCGAACTGGCCGAGGGCATGTACCGGCCGGAGTGGACATGGATCGCCGAGCACGACGGACGGGTCGTGGGACGGGCGTTGTGGTGGGGGGCGAAGGCCAGCCTGCATCCGGTCGCGCTCGATTGCCTCGACGTCGATCCTGCCGTGGGCAACCGTGCCGCCGTCGCCGCCGAGCTGATCAGGGCCGCGCTGGCCGGGTTCCCGGAGCCGGTGCAGTACGAGATCAAGGTCCCCGGTGGCTGGCGTGACGATCCGGCTACCGCGGCTGCGGTGGAGTGGCGGCGTGCGGCGGCGCACGCGGCGGGCCTCACCGGGGAGGTGGAGCGGCTGCAGTTCGAATGGGCACCCGCCGACGGGGTGCCCCCCGCGTCCGGCAGGCTGCGGTTCACCGAGGCCTCCGACGAGGAGTTCCTCGCGGTGTTCAGGAGAATCGCCGAGGGCAGCCTGGATGCCCAGACCCATGCGAACCTGGCCGCCAAGGGCGTGGACGCGACCGCGCGCGAAGAGATGGACTTCTACCTCAGGGCACCGGGAAAGCGGGAATGGTGGCGGATCGCCTACACGCGCGAGGGCGAGGTGGCGGGCATGGCGATTCCCTCCGCCACGCCGTACAACGTGAACGTCGGCTATCTCGGGGTGGTGCCGGAGTTCCGCGGACGCGGCTACGTCGACGAGGTGCTCGCCGAGATCACCCGCCTTCACGCGGCAAACGGGGAGTCGCGCATCACCGCCACCACCGACCTGGGCAACGCGCCTATGGCGGCCGCTTTCGGTCGCGCCGGATACCGCAACACGGAGATTCGGATCAACCTCTCCAACGACATCCAGCCCTAGACGAGTAAAGGCCGGCACCCTGGGACCAGGTGGGGACCACACGTCGTACGCGATGGCGGTCGGCATGCCGTCGACTACACGGCCTGACGTTGCGGATAGCGTGTGTGACGTGCGTGGACGTGTGGCGAAGCGTCCTGGGGGCCAAGGGGTCGTCGGTTCGAATCCGGCCGTCCCGACAGACAAAAAGCCCCGACCAGCGTTTCCGCTGGTCGGGGCTTTAACTTTGTCTATGGAGTTTTGAGCCGCCCCCCGAAAACCCTACATTTGCTGGGGTCGGCTACCAGGTTCGTCATCTATGCGCATCGTTGGGCAGGGCGGGTGCGGGAGGTTGCCGCCTCCCGTGGTCGGTGCCGGGTCGCTCGAGGATGTCCGAGACGTCCGGGGCTTGGGCGGACTTGGCGATGTAGTACGTGCCGGTGACACCTCCTCGCTGGAGTGTCCAAGCTGTGCTGCGGCGTTCTTCGTGTCGGTCCCTTCCTTGATGAGGGTGGCGACGGTCTTGCGGAAGGTGTGGGGGGTGACCCAGGCGAGGTCGGTGTCGGCGCGAGCCTCACGCCACTGACGGCGGACGTTGTTGGGTGACAGCCAGGTGCCGCGCCGGGAGGCGAAGATCGCGTCGTGTGGGTTGTCGGCGGCGACGAGCTTGCGGGCCATGATCATGCCGACGGCGAACCTGGGTAGGACGAGCATCCGCCAGCCGGCGTCGCTCTTGGTCCAGGGTTGGCGGAAGAAGTCTTGGCCTTTGACGAAGACCAGTGTGCCGCAGATCGTCAGGGTGGGGCGTTCGGCGGCGAGGTCGAGGTCTTCCCATCGCAGGTCGAGGATCTCGCCGATGCGGGCGCCGGTTGCGAGCATCAGGTCGACGACGTCGGCCAGATGGCCGCTGGGCCGCGGTCCGGGCTTGCCGGGGACCGGTCGCTGCCAGTCCCGGATCGCCGTCCGGACGGCCTGGAGATTCTCGTCGGTGAGGGCGACGACAGTCCGGCGGGGTTTACGGAGCCGGCCGGTGTCGCGTACGGGGTTGGTGGGGATCGCGCCGTGGCGTACGGCCAGGGCGAACATCTGGCTCAGGACGACTTTGGCGCCTTTGGCCGCCGAGGGACGGTCCTTGGCGATATCGCGCAGGAACCGATCCAGGCGCCCGACGCTGGCTTCTCTGGTTCCGAGGTTGCCCAGGGCGGGCAGGATCGCGTTGCGCGCGTTGGTCTCGTATCGCTGGATGGTTTGTGGTGCGATCCGTTCCTCGGTGGTGATTTCTTCGATTCACAGGTCGGCGAGTGTGCTGACGCGGGTCTCCCGGGTGATCTCGTCGTCGTTGGGGGCGGTGCGGTCACGTAGCTTGACCTTGAGGGCTCGTTCGGCGGCCGGGCCGGTGGTGCCGGTGGCCTCGATGTCGCGGGTCTTACCGTCGTAGTGCCGATGGGTAGTTCAGGTCGGGCCATGGGTTAGCGCTCCGCGTCGGTGTGGTCTTCGAGCCAGCGTTCGACTTCGCTGCGTCGGCAGCGCAGGGTGTTGCCGACGCGGATGGCGCGGGGGTCCCTTGCCTCGGCTGTGCCAGGCGTAGAGGGTGTTCTTGGGCTTGCCCAGCCAGGCGGCGACGTCGTCGATGCTCAGGAGAGGGTCAGGCCGCCAGTCAGGGGCGGCTGAGCCGCTCATCGCCGGCCCAACGTGTTGGCGGACGCGGCAGTCGGCGCCGCCTGACGCGGCCGGCAGGTTGCCGGCCACCTGCCGGCGCGGTGTCAGCGGGGATGCGGGGTGCGATGGCGCCGCCGACGGCGGCGGTCAGGTAGCCGCGTCGAATGAGGCTGCCTGTGGTCGGTTCGGGTGTTGATCCGGTGGTCGTTCCGGCGAGCAAGGTGGTGGGTGCGAGGTGCGCAACGGCGAAGGCGGTGAGCATGACGAGTGCGCCGGCGGCGCCGAGTTGCGGTAGCGAGGTGCGGACGCCGACGACCCTGCTGTAGGTGGAGATGTAGGCGATGAGTACGGCTTGCAGGAGCAGAGCTAGGCGACGAAAGCAGCAAGTCGGCCCAGTCAGGAGCTTGAAGACTTCCGGGCCTGGCCTGTTCACACCTGCGGGCTGACAAACTACGTTCTTGTGATCGCCTAAAGCCGAAAATGCCGGTGTCCAGCACGTTGAAGGACCAGCAGGTGTGTCACCAATCAAGCTGGTGAATGCCGTCGCAGCCGTAGGGCACGCCGAACCCGGCTCGCCTGATAACGTGCTGCAATGCAATCATCATCGGCCACCGAAACGGTTCACCACTTGGGCCAAAAGGTGTTCACCCACGCCGACCAGCTGGCGTTTGCAAGGCTGTCGGGCGACGTCAATCCCATGCACTTGGACCCGATTGCTGCAAGGCGGCTGATCTCGGGCCGCCAGGTCGTCCATGGTGTGCACTTGATGCTTCAGCTCTTGGAGCGGTTTGCGGCCTCGATGCCCCAGACCGCGCTGCCCGGCAGCCTGGAATGCAGCTTCGATCACCCGGTCAGCGTGGGTGACAACACCCGTTTCGACGCGGGAACCGACGCGGTGGGCCGAACCGTCCTGACGGTCAGCGCCGACGGCCGGCCTTGCGCCGCCGTCACGTTGGACGATGCACGCCCGACAGGGCTGGATCCGTTGACGCCGGTCCCAAGGGCGCGTGACCTGACCGGCCTGGCGGCGCCCCTTGACGAGCAGGCAGGGTCTCAAGCCGGCACGGAGTTCGTCCTGCTTCCGCCGACCAAAGGTTTCACCGAGGCGTTTCCCTCGGCGGTGCACTGGCTCGGGCTGCCCACGGTAGCCGCACTGGCGGGCCTGTCGTATGTGGTGGGGATGGCGGTGCCGGGTCTGCACTCGGTTTTCAGTTCGCTGGTCTATGCGCCTGGATCCGGCAGCGAGCTGCGACTTCAGGTCCGTCGTTGGGATCCCCGGTTCCGGCTCTTCATTGTCGACTTTCGCGGTGCATTAGAGGGCGAACTGCGGGCGTTCTTGCGGCCACCGCCGCAGGCGCAACCGGGCATGCGGGAGCTTGCCGCACACGTGCAGCCGCGGGAGTTCGCCGGCACGCGGTCGCTTGTCGTGGGCGGCTCGCGTGGATTGGGCGAAGTGGTGGCCAAGCTACTGGCAGCCGGAGACGGTGAGGTAACCGTCACGTACGCCTCTGGGCGCGACGACGGGTTACGTGTGGCAGCCGACATCGGCGCCGCCGGCACGGGGAAAGCACACGTGCTGGCGCTGGACCTGGGGGGGCCGCACTTCGAGCCGCCGGTGTTGAGCGCCCCGCCGGACAGCGTGTATTACTTCGCCACCCCGCGAATCTTCCGCAAGAAGAGCGGTACCTTCGATGCGGAGTTGTTCGCCGAGTTCACGCGCTTTTACCTGCAGCGCCTGTCCGAGCTGTGCCTGTGGCTGGAATTCATCGCGTCGACGGACCGCAAGATTACGATGTATGTTCCGTCGTCGGTCTTCGTGGATGAACGGCCGGTGGGCATGACCGAGTACGCAATGGCCAAGGCCGCCGCCGAGGTGCTGGCCGAGGACCTGAACCGCTCGTTGCGACGGGTTCGTGTGCTGCACTCGCGCCTGCCGCGGCTGGCCACAGACCAGACCGCTTCGGTCTGGGGAGCGAGCCAGACAGCTAACAACGTCGAGGCCCTGCTGCCCATCGTGCGGCAGGTCAGCGGCTTAGCCGGATGAACTCCGGTTCGAGGGACGCGAGCAGGGCAACCGGATCCTGCCAACCGTGGGCTCCGTCGGCGAACTCGTTCGACAACGCGCTGACGGAGAACTTCTGAGGGTCGAACTCGTCGGATCCCCAGCCGCGCGAGCGGCAGCAGCAAGTCTCCCCTCGCTAGCGTGTCAAGGTGTCAAGGTGTCAAGGTGTCGAGCGGTCGCCGCCGCCGGCGCGAGTCAGCCACCTGGCGGGCGCTGCGCGAGTGCGGTCGAATCTGCGTCAACATTCTGGCCGGAAACCAGGGCAGGCTGGCGCGGCGATTCAGCGCGAACGTCACGACCGCTTCGCCGGCGTCGCTTGGCGGCCGTCGCTTATCTCCGGGGCACCCGTCCTTGAAGGCGTCGTCGCCTGGCTCGACTGCCGGATCACCGGTTCTGTCGCCGCCGGAGATCACGATCTCGTGCTGGCGCACGTTGATGCCGCCGCAGCGGATCCAGCCGTGTCGCCTCTCCTGTTTCACCGCACAATTATGTCGGCAATGCCCGACTCCGTCGCCGGGCCCATGCCCTGACCGATAGTCGACCGTGATCAGGTGCCTGCCCGTGGGACGAGGGACATCGGCAGGTGCACCAGCCCCGCGATGAAGTTCGACCGCAGGTGGACGGGATCGCCCGCCAACTCCGCCCCGGCGAACCGGCGGAGGAACTCGCTGAAGTAGATCCGCAGCGCGATCCGTGCCAGCGCCGACCCCAGACAGTAGTGGGGCCCGAAACCGAATGCGATGTGGCGCCCGGCGTCGCGAGTGAGGTCGAAGCGGAACGGCTCGCTGAACACCTCCTCGTCACGGTTAGCCGAACCGACCCACACCACCACGGCGTCGCCTTCGCGTACGGTGCCACCGGACAGCGTCACATCCTGGACGGCGTGACGCAGGAAGCTGCTGGCCGGCGAGGTCCACCGCAGGCCCTCCTCGATCAGCAGTGGCACGCGTGTCCCGTCCGCGTCGCCGTGGCGCAGGAAGTGCGGCGCGTGCTCGGCCATCGCCAGGATCGTTCCCGCGACAGTGTGCGGCGTCGTGGCGTTGGCGCCGAGGAGCAGGCTGTAGCAGTTGTAGACGACCTCCTCGTCGGTCAGTTGCTCGGAGCCGGCCCGCATGGTCGTGAGGTAACTGACGACGTCCTCACCCGGGTTGGCGCGGCGATGACGCATGTGCTTCGCGAAGTAGTCGAACAACTGGTGATGGGCGATGGCCAGCGTCGCTGCCGGGCTGCTCACCCTGAAGCTCGGGTCCTCCGGCGCGGCCGCCATGCTCGTCCACTGCACCAGATCCACCCAGTCCTCCTCAGGGAAGGCCATGAAGGACGCAGCGACCGCCATCGGCAAGAGCGCCGCGCTGGTTGCCACGTCCCACGGGCCGCTGTGCCCAGGCGGTGGCAGCGTCGCGAGAACGGCCCGTCGGATCCGCGGTTCGGCAGAAGCGACCGCCTTCGCGGAGAACATCCGGTTCAACGGCCCGCGTAGCTCGCTGTGCCGGGGCGGGTCCGCCGAGACCAGCATCTTGCCCGACGCAGCGTCGCCCTTGCCCAACTGGTGCAGCAGGCTCCCGCGTTCGGACGAGAACTCGCGGTGGGCGCTCAACACGCGGCACGCGTCGCCGTGGCGGGTCACCGACCAGAATTGGCGTCCGTCAGGCAAGACCTGTCGATGCAACGGCGCACGCTGGCGCATGGCCGTCCAGATCGGATGTGGATCTCCGTCAGAATAGAGGAGAGGATCGAACAGATCGATCTTTTCAAGATCCACGTCTGCGGCATCAGGGACGGCGCTGATCCTCACTACGCGGACTCCTTGGCGATCAGTTCGGCCAGACCTGCCGGCGTTCCGTTGAGGTAGAACGAGATCGGAGAGATCGTCACCGCGTAGTTCTGTTCGATGTCGCTCAGGATCGTCACCGCCAGCAGCGAGTGTCCGCCGACCTCGAAGAAGTCGTCGTCCGCACCGAGGCTGGCGATCCCGAGGCGGTCGGACCAGAGGTCCGTGACCTCGCGCTCCAGTCCGTCCAGCGGCTCCCGGTAGGCCGACGAGAGTTCCGGCCGTTCGGGTGACTCGGCGGCAAGCTGCGCTCGGTCGACCTTGCCGTTCGGCGTCAGGGGCAACCGGTCCACCGACCGGATCAGGGCGGGGATCGCGTAGGACGGCAGGGTCTTCGACAGCTCTGTCCGCAGCGCGAGAGTCGACATGTTCTCCTCGCCGACGACGTAGGCGATCAGGATCAGCTCATTGTCCGGCCGCCGGTGGGTCGTGACGGCGGCCGCAGCCACGCCGGGCAGCGCGCTGAGCGCCGCTTCCACCTCGCTCGGCTCAATCCGGAAACCGCGGATCTTCACCTGGTTGTCGGCCCGGCCGAGGAAGTCGAGCAGTCCGTCGGGGCGCCGCCGAACCAGATCGCCTGTCCGGTACATCCGCTCACCGGGCAGCTCCGAGAACGGGTCGGGCAAGAAACGTTCAGCGGTCAGGGCGGACCCCTTCAGGTACCCGTGCGCGAGCCCTGCACCCGCGGCGTACAACTCGCCCACAGTTCCGTCCGGGACCGGCAGCAGAGTGTCGTCGAGAACGTAAACCTCGGTGCCCCGGACGGCGCGGCCGATCGGAACCGGCCCCGACTGCCTGCCATCGATCTCGTGACAGCAGGTGAAGGTCGTGTTCTCCGTCGGGCCGTACCCGTTTACCAAGCGGGTGCCCGGTAACTCCCGTACCACCCGGTCGACGTGCTCGGGGGAGAGCACGTCTCCTCCCGCCAGAAGCTGACGCAGCCCGCGCAGATCCTGCACGTGGTGTGGAACGAGCTGATGGAACAGGCCTGCCGTCAACCAGGCCACCGTGACCGCTTCGTCGCGGATGAAGCCGGCCAGCTCGGACAGGGATAGCATCCCGGGCGGTGCCAGGATCACCGCGGCCCCGTTGAGCAGCGGACCCCAGATCTCCAGGGTGGACGCGTCGAAGGCGATCGGCGCGAACTGGAGGAACCGGTCGTCCTCGCGGATCGAGAGGAAGTCGGCGTCGAGCACCAGCCTGAGCACGCCGCGCTGTGGTACCTGGACTCCCTTGGGTCGACCGCTCGATCCGGAGGTGAACGCGACATAGGCCGGGTCTTCAGCAGTCGACCGGACGCCCAGCGGACTCTCGTCGTGCGCAGCGATCAGGGGGGCCGATGCGTCGTCGAGCGTGACCACGCGGCACGAACCCGGGAGCCCTTCCGGGACCGCGCCCGTGCTGATCAGGATGCACGCGTCCGCATCATCGATCATCCATGCCATCCGCTGCGGCGGATAACGCTCGTCGAGGGCCATGTACACCCCACCCGCCTTGACGATGGCGAGCATCGTCACGATCGCGGCGCCGGACCTCTCCATCAGCATCGCGGCGGTGTCCCCGAGACGCAGGCCCAGCGAACGGAGGTGCCGAGCGAGCTGATTCGCCCGCGCGTCGAGCTCGGCATAGGTGAGATCGCCGTCCGCCGCGCGTACGGCCAACCGATCACCGTTCCGTCGCACCTGCCCGGCGAAGGCGGCGGCCAGGTTCCGTTGGTCGATGTCTACCTCTTGGACGTCATTCATGGTGTGTCGTCGACCCCTAATCCTGGCTCGGCGTCACCCTGCTCTCGTGGAGGCATGGATGTCGGTGTCGGGTCCGGACCGAGGCTGTCGCATAGGGTGCGGAGCAGCGCCGGTGGCGCCGAGAGAAAGTCGTAGTGACCACCGTTCAGCACGGTGAACGCCACATCGACGGAGTAGCGGTCCCAGCCCTGCAATTGCTCGGCGGTCACCTCCGGGTCGTCCGACCAGTGCAGCACGGTGATCCCGCTCGGAATCCGGACGGGACCCCCCCGCCGGTAGATCCGGTTCGCCTCCAGGTCCTGCCGGAGCACCCCGAGCGTCAGGTCGACCATCATCGGGTGCGGCTGGCCACCGCGCGCCGCCATCAGCGCGGTCAGCTCCGCCTTCAGTTCGTCCTCCGTGCAGTCGAGAAACCGGTCGTGCGGGCAGTCGTGCGGAGCCACCTGGGCCGACACGAACAGCCGCCGGGGCGTGGGCGCGCCGAGCTGGTCGAGACGCAGCGCCGTCTCGAACGCGGGAAGGGCACCGGCGCAATGACCGAAGAACACGAACGGGCGGTCGAGAAAGGGTGTCAGGGAATCGGCAACCTCCTCGGCCAGCGCCTCATAGGAACCGAAGTGCTGCTCCCGCATTCGGTTTTCCCGCGCTGGCAGTTGAACCGGACAGACCTCCACATCATCCAGAAAAGGAGACCATTGGTTGAACATGGAGGCGCCAACACCGGAGTACGGAAAACAGAAGATGCGGGCTCTCGCATTGTCGGAAGGGGCGCGCAGCAAGGTGCGGGGAAAGGGTCTGGATCTGCGGGTTTCGCTGAGAGAAGACATGTCCCCGTTTCTGGTCGCGTCGTGAGCCGGCGCTCGGCCTCCGGTCACCGGGTCGCTCTGACGTCCGTGATTGCTCTGGCTGTCAGGGCCGCGACAGGCTGCGGTGCTCGACGACTAAGCGGCGGATGGCCGACGGCACCGCGACGACGGGCACATCCGAGAGGTGGTATGCGGAGGGCGATGTCGTCGTGACCATACTGGACACACGGCGACGTGACCACCCCGTCCGGCCACTGTGGCCGCACCTCGGCCGACCCTCCAACCAAAGCCGGGCGTCAATTTGCCCGTCACCACGGGTGGTGCTATTGGATATTGACGGTCACCGGTAGGCGTTGTACTTTTGCGACGCTGGCTATGGTGCGTGGCCGTGGTCAGGTTGTCGGTGGGTAAACCATCGACGGTACGGGGGATTGCCACGACGGCACCTCCTGGCGAAAGCCCGGAGGTGCGCACCGCGTTGTCCATTAGCGGTGCCTCTTTCCCGTCCCGTCGTGGCCACCTGTCGGGTGACTCGGGACCTCCGATCGCTTCCTCACCGGCGACAGCGCGGTCCCTGGCATCGGTTGATCAGTTCCAACGGGGATCCGCGCAGTCAGCCGCCGCCTGAGGGCGGTCCACGCGCTATCGGGGGGCGGGCGATGTGCGCCAAGCAACGTGAATTGTCCTGCTGCCGGCGTCGCTGCCGGTTCCGCCGCCGGTCAGGGTTCCGGGCGCTGGTTCGCCGATCCCTGCCACAGCGAGCCGTGCTCCGCCGATCTGTCGTCGACGAGTCACGCGCAGGCTGACCCCCTCCTATCGCCTCATCCCTTTGTATCCGCTGCGAGGAGCGCATTTTCATGAGCCGTCAACATCAGTCAGAGGCGTCACCGGCCAAGCTGGACGACCGCGAGGCGCTGTTGCGCCGAATGCTGCGTGCGCGAGGACTTGACGAGGGCGACAGCTCTGCCGGCATTGGCCCGATCACGCCAGTGCGGGAGGGCGAGGCGGTGGCGTCGTTCGCCCAGGAGCGATTGTGGTTCTTCGATCAGCTCCAGCCGGGTGGGGTGGTGTACAACGTGCCGTTGGCGTTCCGGTTGGTCG
>Ga0233383_1000166_pt1 | contig 28335 bp, 14 predicted proteins | sample ElkDunMinimDraft_14_FD_191542 | JGI IMG/M metagenome (GOLD analysis project Ga0233383, IMG submission 191542) | Fecal eukaryotic communites from dung pellets of Tule Elk in California, USA - Elk Dung G16 | ecosystem: Host-associated > Mammals > Digestive system > Large intestine > Fecal | place...
CCGGACGTGCCCTTGCGCCCCATGACGCGCCCGCGCATCATACGAACGTAGATATGTAGCCGAACCGACACGCTGCGTCACCCCGACGCCGTGCGTCATCTCGGACCACGCCCATGATCACCCGACATTCGCGCCTACGGGGGTCTGGAGCGCGCCGCGGCGGATAGGGGATGCGAATGGTGGATTCCTTCACCGTGACAGCCACCCTGCTCGCCATCTGCTCCGCGGCCACCTGCTGCTGGCTCTGGCAACGGGTCGTGCGCGCCGAGACCGAGGCCGCGGAGCTGCGCCGGGCACTGCTGACCGAACGGCACGCCGCCTGCCACGACGAACTCACCGGCCTGCCCAACCGCCGGGCATTCCACCAGCGCGGCGCCCGGCTGCTGGCCGACGTGAGACGGCGGCCGCTGGTCGCCGTGGTGCTGGACCTGAACAATTTCAAACAGGTCAACGACCGCTACGGCCACCTTGCCGGCGACCACGTGCTCGCGAAGGTGGCCCAGCGGTTCGCACACTTCGCCGGCGACAGCCTGGTGACCCGCCTCGGCGGTGACGAGTTCGCCGGGCTGCTGGTCGGTGTCACCGGCGATCCCCGCCGGCTGGAGCAGGCCAGTCAGGGACTCGCCGCCGCCGTGGCCCGGCCGATCCGCATCGGCGGGCGGACCGTACGCGTCACCGCCTCCGTCGGCATGGCCGCTGTCACCGACCCCGTCCCACTGGCCGAAGCGCTGCGCCGCGCCGACGCCGCCATGTACCGCGCGAAACGGTCCGCGCCGGATTCCGGGACGTCATCCCGGGCCGGCAGCGCCACCGGTCGTCAAGCGCGTACGGCGGTGTCGTGACCGTGGGCCCGGCGGCCGCGTCCCCGCGGGCGCCAGGGCAGTTGGTCATCGTGCCGGCACGCGCGCCGCACCGGTCCGGCGCGCGCGTGCGGCGGAAACCACTCGACGACACGAGGAGCGGCGGATGCATCCGGAGGCCCCCACCGGAACCACCCAGAACCCGCAGACGGCTTCGGTCCCGAGCACCGGCGCTGCGGAACCGGCACCGCAGCCCGTGCCGCTGCCGGGCCCGCCGGGGATCGCGGGCGACGTGCCGCAGCCGGGCCCGCCGGAGATCACCGGCGACGTGCCGCCGGCCGCCCCGCCTGCTCCCCCCCGCGCCGAGGTGGCCGCCGCCTTCGCGCCGCTGCTGCGCATCGCCCTCGGCGAGCGGCTGCCGGTGCGGTTCCAGTTCTGGGACGGCAGCGGCACCGGCCCCCTCGACGGCCCCGGCGCCGTGCACGTACGCTCCGCCGACGCCGTCCGGCGGATGATGTGGGCACCGGGCGAGCTCGGGCTCGGCCGGGCGTACGTCGCCGGCGACATCGACCTGACCGGCGACATCTTCACCGTGATGCGGGCGTTGGTGACGGCGGCGCCGCGCGACGCCCGGCTCGGCTGGGACGCCGCCGTGACGGCGCTGAAGGTCTGCAAGCAGCTCGGCGTGCTGGGGCTGCCGCCCCGGCCCCCCGCCGAGGAGGCGCGCCAGCGCGGCTGGCTGCACTCGCTGCGCCGCGACGCGCAGGCGATCAGTCATCACTACGACGTCGGGGAGGACTTCTACCGGCTGGTGCTGGGCCGCAGCATGACGTACTCCTGTGCCCGGTTCAGCAACGACGCGACCAGCCTGGCCGCCGCCCAGCGGGCCAAGCACGAGCTGATCTGCCGCAAGCTCGGCCTGGCCGACAAGCCGGGAGCGCGACTGCTGGACGTCGGCTGCGGCTGGGGGTCAATGGCGCTGCATGCGGCGACGGTGCACGGCGCCCGGGTGGTCGGGGTGACGATCAGCCGTTCCCAGGCGGAGACGGCCCGAAAGCGGGTCGCGGAGGCGGGGCTCGCCGACCGGGTGGAGATCCGGTTGCAGGACTACCGCGAACTGCGCGGGGAGACCTTCGACGCGATCAGCTCGATCGGCATGTTCGAGCACGTCGGGGCCGGCCGGGCCGCCGAGTACTTCGCGGCGCTGCGCGGTCTGCTGCGCCCGCACGGTCGGCTGCTCAACCACGCCATCTCCTCCGTCGGCGGCTCCCGTATCGGGCCGCGCACCTTCCTGGGGCGCTACGTCTTCCCCGACGGGGAACTCCTCGACGTCGGGGAGACGCAGCTGATCATGCAGCGGGCCGGTTTCGAGATCCGCGATGTCGAGTCGTTGCGCGAGCACTACGCCCGCACCCTGCGCGCCTGGGTGGCGAACCTGGACGCCGAATGGGACCGGGCCGTCTCCCTCGTCGGAGTGGCCCGCGCCCGCATCTGGCGGCTGTACATGGCCGGGTCGGCGCTCGGCTTCATCGACGGCGGCATCTCGGTGCATCAGGTGCTGGGGGTGGTGCCGGACCCGGAGGGCGGCTCGGGGATGCCGGCGACCCGCCGCAGCTGGGGCTGACCGCACCCGCCGGAGATCGGCCACGCCGCCGCGACGGCGTGGCCGGCGGACTCTCAGACCCGGCAGATCAGTTCGCCGTGCAGCACGGAGAACCAGCCCTGCGGCGACTCGGCCCAGCCCTGCCACGCCTGCGCGATCCGCTCCAGCCGACTCGGGTCCACGCCGTGCTCCTGCGCCTGGGCCGCGAAGGCCGACTGCCGCACCCGGTCCGCCCACATCCCGCCCCACCAGCGCCGGTCCTCCTCACTGGCGAAGCACCAGGTGCTCGACGAGGCGGTCACGTCGTCGAAGCCCGCTGCCCGCGCCCAGCCCAGCAGCCGCCGGCCCGCGTCCGGCTCGCCGCCGTTGGCGCGGGCCAGCCGCTGGTACAGGTCGAGCCACTCGGCCAGCTCCGGCGGCTGCGGGTACCAGACGAAACCGTGGTAGTCGCTGTCGCGTACGGCGACGTGTCCGCCGGGACGGCAGACCCGGCGCATCTCCCGCAGCGCCTGCACCGGGTCGACGACGTGCTGCAGCACCTGATGGGCGTGCACCACATCGAAGCTGTCGTCGGCGAAGTCGAGGCGCTGGACGTCGGCCTCGGCGAACGAGACGTTGGCCAGCCCCCGCCGGTCGGCTTCGGCCCGCGCCACGGCGAGCACCTGAGCGCTGGCGTCCACGGCCGTGACCGGTCCTGGCGCCACCCGCTGCGCCAGGTCGGCGGTGATCGTGCCCGGGCCGCACCCGATGTCCAGCAGCGCCGTCCCGGGCTCCAACAGCGGCAGCAGGTACGCGGCGGAGTTCTCCGCGGTACGCCAGTTGTGCGAACGCAGCACCGACTCGTGGTGGCCGTGGGTGTACCGGTGGGTCATCGCACGACCATAGGCGAATCCTGCCCGGACGCCCGATCCGGCGGCCCGATCACCGCCTGTGACCTCCGACCTACGGCACCGTAACCTACGGAACCGTAGGTTACGCTTGGCGCGGGTCGGGCATTCCCTGAGCCGGCTCCGGCAAGCAAGGAGATGCGCCATGGATGTCACCGCAGACCGCCCCTGGGTACGCAGCTACGCGCCCGGCGTGCCGGCGACGGTCGCCGAGTCTCCCGAGTCGCTGGTCGACCTGCTGAACAATGCCGCGGCCCGCTTCGGCCCCCGCGTCGCGCTGGACTTCTACGGCGCGACCACCACCTACACGGAACTGCAGGGCCAGGTCGCCGGCGCCGCCGAGGCACTGCGCCGCCTCGGCGTGGGCAAGGACGACCGGGTCGCACTGATCCTGCCGAACTGCCCGCAGCACATCGTCGCCTTCTACGCGGCGCTGCGCCTGGGCGCCATCGTCATCGAGCACAACCCGCTCTACACCGCCGAGGAGCTGCGTACGCAGCTCGCCGACCACGGCGCCGAGGTCGTGATCGCCTGGAACAAGGTCGTCCCGCTGGTCCAGGAGGTCGCCGGGCAGACCTCGGTCAAGACAATCGTCGCGGTAGACCTGAGCCGGGCGCTGCCGCGGCTCAAGCAGCTCGCGCTGCGGCTGCCGATCGCCAAGGCCCGCGCGACCCGGGAGGCGATGACCAGCCCGGTGGCCGGTGTGCTCCAGTGGGAGAAGCTGGTCGCCAGGACCCCGCCGCTGGCCGCCGATTACCCCGCCCCCGGCCCGGACGACACCGCGCTGCTGCAGTACACCGGCGGCACCACCGGCACCCCCAAGGGTGCGGTGCTCACCCATCGCAACCTGCGCGCCAACGCCGCCCAGGGCCGGGCCTGGATGCCGGGGCTGCGCGACGGCGAGGAGACCGTCTACGCGGTGCTGCCGCTGTTCCACGCGTACGGCCTCACCCTCTGCCTGACCTTCTCGGTGAGCATCGGCGCGACGCTGGTGCTCTTCCCCCGCTTCGACCTGGAGCAGGTGCTGGAGGCGATCCCGCGCCGGCCGGTGACCTTCCTGCCGGCGGTGCCGCCGATCTACGAGCGGCTCGCCACCGCCGCCCGCGAGCGCGGCCTGGACCTCACCTCGGCCCGCTTCTCGCTGTCGGGCGCGATGGCGCTGCCGCCGGCGACCGTCGAACTCTGGGAGTCGGTGACCGGCGGCCTGCTCGTCGAGGGGTACGGCATGACCGAGACCTCCCCGGTGGCGCTGGGCAATCCTGCCTCCCCCGAGCGGCGTCCCGGCACCGTCGGTGTCCCCTTCCCCTCCACCGACATCCGCATCGTCGACCCGGAGGACCCGGCCCGCGACCGCGAAGCCGGCGAGGCCGGTGAACTGCTGATCCGCGGTCCGCAGGTCTTCGCCGGTTACTGGCAGCGCCCCGAGGAGACCGCCAAGGCGCTGCTGCCCGGCGGCTGGCTGCGCACCGGTGACGTGGTGGTCATGGACGGCGACGGCTTCGTCACCGTCGTCGACCGGATCAAGGAACTGATCATCACCGGCGGCTTCAACGTCTACCCCTCCGAGGTGGAGGACGCGCTGCGCCGGGTGCCCGGCGTCGCCGACGCCGCCGCGGTCGGGCTGCCCACCGCCAACGGGGGCGAGGAGGTCGTCGCCGCGGTCGTGCTCGCCCCCGACGCCACAGTGGACCCGGACGGCATCCGCGCCGCGAGCCGGGCCTACCTCGCCGGTTACAAGGTGCCCCGCCGCGTCGTCGTGGTCGACGATCTGCCCCGGTCGATGATCGGCAAGGTGCTGCGCCGCGAGGTCCGCGCGCAGCTGCTCCCGGACGCCGGCTGACACCCGCCCCGGCGGTCAGCCGGGGTCCGCTGTCCCGTCCTGCGCGCGCCGGTCGCCCCGCGCAGCGCGCAGGACGGCGAGCAACGGCTCCTCGACGGTGAACCCGGCCAGGTGCAGCGGTGCCGCGCGTACGCCCGCCCGCCGCGCCGCCGCCCAGTGCGCCCGCGCCAGCGCCGGGTCGACCAGGCCGTGCACCGGTGCGAGCCCGGGCGTCGCGGCCACCAGCAGCGACTCCAGCTGACAGGAGGCGAGGCTGCCGGCTGGGCGCATCCGGGTCGTCACCTCCGCCGCGAGGCGCGGCACACCGTCGGCGAGGTGCCGCTGCCCCGCGCCGCAGTCGAGCAGTCCACCCCCGACGAGCAGGACGTCGCGGCGGTCGCGCATCCGTCGCTGCGCCGCGGCGGTGTCGAAGCAGTGCGGGAACGAGTCGTCGACCACGACGGTGCCGGGACGCAGCCGCTCGACCTGCAGCAGCGCGCCGGACCCGCTGACCGCGGCGATGATCAGGTCCGCGGCGTAGACAGCCGCGGGCAGCCGCGGGTCCGACTCGTGCCAGCTCAACTCGGTCGTCGTGACGGCGGCGAGCTCACCGGCGAGCTCCGCCAGCCGCGGCCCGCTGCCCGCCACGTCGCAGAGCAGCAGCCGTGCCGGCGGCCGGGGCGCCCGCTCGAGCAGCAACTCCAGCGACGTACGCCCGATCGAACCGAGCCCGACCACGGCGACCGTCAGCTCGCCGAGTTCCCGGCCGGTCGCGGCCAGCGCCGCCAGCACGGTGCGGACCACCGACACGGCGGTGACAGCGTGCCCGGTGGTCACCACCGGCACCTGCGCGGCGTCGCGCAACTGCGGATCCCGGAGCACGGCGAACCCGTACGCGGTGTGCGCGGGGATCATGCCGGCCAGCGACACGGCCCGCGCGCCGAGCGAACCGGCGTGCCGGACAGCGGCGGCGGTCTCCGCGGCGAGGGTCGCGGATCCGGCGAGCTCGTCGGCGAAGCGGGGCAGGCAGACGAACCCGGAGACCCCCAGCGGGGTGTGCACCTGCTCGACGAGCCGGGGATCCCCGCCGGGAAAGAGCAGTTCGCGGATCGACTCCCGGGGCAACTGCGCCACCGGGACACCGGCGTACGCCGCGAGCTGCGCCGGTGCGGGCAGGTACCCGATCAGGGCGGCGTCGAGGGTGCCCCGCGTCCCGGCGGTCTCGGTCGAGATCCGCATCCCGGTCTCGGGCGAGAGACGCGTCCCGGCCGTTTGTGCCGAGCAGGACGGCTCGGCACGCGCCGACGACTCGCCCCCGGCAGCGGTGACGAGTTCGGCCCGCAGGGTCGCGGTGAACTCGGCGAAGGCCTGCGGGTCGAGCGCGGCGGCCGCGGCCCGCAGGGTGATCCGCAGACGGCCGCCGACCGGCCGCACGGCGCAGAAGATGTCGGTGCCGACCGGGGGCGGTTCCAGTTCGGAGTCGGCCTCGTCCCAGCTCAACGCCAGGCTCGTCGCTTCGGTGGCGGCCAGGGCGGCGAACTCCAGGAAGGTGAAAAAGAACTGCGCCCCGGCCGGCAACCCGTGCTGCGGCCCGCTACGGGCCGGGATGTCGTGGGTACGGGCGGCCGCCACCTCTGCGACCACCTCACGCAGGTCGGCGGCGAAGCCCCGGTCGGCCTGGTCGGCCCGGGCGTCGGCGCCGAGCCGTACCGGTACCGCGGCCGCGAAGGGTCCGAAGACACGCGTGACGTCCGGCAGCGGCACGTCCCGCCCGGTAACGGCCAGTCCGATGACGAGGTCGGCCTGCCCGGTCAGCGCGGCCAGGGCGCGATGGTAGGCGGTGAGCACCGGAGCGTGCAGGCTCGCCCCGGCGTCCGCAGCGAGCGCCCGCAGCCGGCGGACCTGCCCCGCGTCCAGGGTGAATCCGGCCTGGTGGGCCGGCCGGAGGGCGGTCTCCCAGGGCGATTCCCGCAGCGCCGGCGGCCGGTAGGGCGGGCTCTGGCGGACCGGTGTTGCCGGCTCGCTCTGTCCGTCGACGCCGGCGCTGGTGCTGGCGCCGGTGCCGGTGCCGGCGCCGAGGAGAGCGACGTGGTCGCGGAAGGTGCTGCGCAGCGCCGGTAGCGGCGCCGCCTGCGGATCGTCGACCAGGTCGTACGCCGCGAGCAGTTCCCGCCCGAGCAGCGCCGCGCTGTAGCCGTCGCCGATGAGATGGTGGGCGTGCACGACCAGCACGTGCTCGTCGTCGGCCACGGTGAGCACGTGCAGCCGCAGCAGCGGCCAGGCCCACGGTTCGAAGCGGCGCCGCCGCTCCGCGTCGATGCGCGCGGCCACCTCCTCCGGGCCGCCGAGCACCTCGAAGGTCACCGGCAGCCGCAAGGTCGCGGGCAACTCCTGCTGCACGGGCGGGCGGGCGCCGGCCGGAAAGACCGTACGCAGCATCGGGTGGCGGACGACGAGCAGGTCGACGGCGCGCTGGAAGCGGTCGCTCTTCAGCAGGCCGCGCAGCCGCAGCCGTGCCAGCCAGGACGGGCTGCTCGCCGCGTCCAGTGTCTCGGCGAGCAGGAAGCCGCGCTGCCCGGGCGTCAGCGGGTACGGCTGCGGCGTCCACATCGCACCGGCCGCGTCAGTGTCCGGCAGTGCGGCCGCCGGGCGTACGTCCGCCTCGACCGCGGCGGTGTCGACGGCGCCGGCGAGCGCGGCGAGGGTGCGATGGGTGTAGATCACCGTGGGGCGCGGCAGCGACGTGCGGTGCTCCGCCAGCCGGCCGAAGACCTCCAATACGGCGATCGAGTCACCGCCGAGGGCGAAGAAGTCGTCGTCGCGCCCGACCACCGGCAGCTCCAGCAGCTCACACCAGATGCCGGCGAGAAGCCGCTCGGTCTCGGTGACCGGTGCGGCCTCTGTCGCCGCCGGTGGGGCGGGAGCCGGTCCTGTCGGGGCCGGTGGCGCGAGGGCCGCTGCCGCGAGGGGCACCTGGGCGTTGTCGGCCGAAGAAGCCGGGCGGGGCACGGCACCCTGGGCGGCGCCGAGCCGGGCCCGGTCGACCTTCCCGGTGACCGTCAGCGGCAGCCGGTCGACCAGGTGCCAGCGGCCGGGCAGCATGTACTCCGGCAGCCGGGCCGCCAGATGCCGGCGCAGCGTGACCGGTTCGGTGCCCGCCCGCGCCTCCACGTGCGCGACGAGCCGCCCGGTCTTCCCCGTCGGCAGCACCGCCGCGCGGGTCACGTCGGGGTGCTCCTGCAGGACCGCCTCGATCTCACCGAGCTCCACCCGGTGGCCGCGGATCTTCACCTGGGCGTCACTGCGCCCGACGAATTCGAGCACCCCGTCGGGGTCGGCCCGGACCAGGTCCCCGCTGCGGTACCAGCGCCGTCCGCCGCGGTCGACGAACGCCGCGGCGGTGAGTTCCGGGTCGCCGAGATAGCCCGGGGTGAGCCCGGCGCCGCCGATGAGCAACTCCCCCACCTCACCGGGCCGGCAGCTGCGGCCGGCGCTGTCGACGATCTCCACGACCGTGCCGGCGACGGGCCGGCCGATCGGCACATGCCGGAGGCTGTCGTCCGGCCGCTCGTCGAGGAGGTGACAGGTGGCGTTGATCGTCGCCTCGGTGGGGCCGTACAGGTTGGCCAGACGCCGGCCGGGGCCGAGCAGGTCGTACCAGCGGCGTACCGGTCCGGCAGCGAGGGCTTCACCACCGACGTGCACCCAGCGCAGCCCGGCCAGGCCGGGCACCGGCTCGCCCCGGTGGGCCCGCTGCTCGGCGGCGACCAGCAGCCGTTCCCAGAGCGTCGGCACGGAACTCCAGACGGTGACACCCAGCCGGTCGAGGTGGTCGAGCAGGGCGTCCGGATCCCGGAGCAGGTCCCGGCCCAGGGGGACGACGGTCGCGCCGACCAGCAGCGGCGCCAGCAGCTGACGTACCGAGGCGTCGAAGCAGACGGCGGCGGTCTGGGCCAGCCGGTCCCCGGCCCGGTAACCGAAGGTCGAGATCGCCCAGTCGAGATAGTTGCCCATCGACCGGTGGGTGATCGGCACCGCTTTCGGCCGTCCGGTCGACCCGGAGGTGAAGATGACGTACGTGATGGCCTCCGGCCGGGCCGGCGCCACCGGGAACGGCCGCGGGGCGGCCGGCGGCCCGTCGACGGCGACACGGGTCAGTTCGGCGAAGCCCGCTGCGGTCTCGGCGGTGCCGCTGTCGTGCACCAGCACCCGCACGCCACAGCGTGCGACCTGCTCGGCTAGCCGGGCCGGCGGGTGCGCCGCGTCGAGCGGCACCCAGCCGGCACCGGCCCGGAGGATGCCGACGACCCCGGTGACGGTCGCCGTCCCCGGTTCGGTGAGCAGCCCCACCAGGTCACCGTCGACGACGCCGGCGGCACGCAGCCGCCCGGCCAGCTCCGCGCTGGCACGGTCGAGCGCGGCGTAGGTCAGCCCACCCGGGCCGGTGTCGACGGCGACCGCGTCCGGGCTCCGGCGGAACTGCCCCACCAGCCGGCGGACGATGTCGGCCGGTCCGCCACCGTGTTCTGCGGCGTTCCCGCCACCGTGGTCTGCGGCGTTCCCGCCACCGTGGTCGGCCGGTTCGCCGGCAGCGTCGGCGACGATCCCGGTCAGCTCGGCGCGGTGCTCGGCGGCGAGACGGGTCACGGTCGCCGGGGCGAAGAGCCGCACCGGGAAGTTCCAGGAGAAGTGCAGCTGCTCGCCGCTCTCCCAGCAGAGCAGCCCCAGCCGGGTCGCCGCCGTCGCGGTGCCGGCCGACGCCGCCGCCACGGTGACCGGGCACGAGTCGTCCTGCCCGGCCGGGAAACGGGCGAAGCTGAAGCCGGCAGCGGCGAGCGTGCGCGGACCGGAGCCGGCGACGGTCAGCAGCCGGGCCAGGTCGAGGCTGCTGACGTGGGCGTGCCGCTCGGCGTCGTACCAGCTGTCGCGCAGTCGCCGGGCGAGCACCTCGATCGGCTCGGGACCGGCGGTGGCGAGCAGGGGCAGGGTGTCGGCGCAGGAACCGACCAGCCGGTCGAGGCCGGGCAGGCGCAGGTCCCGGCCCGCCCGGGCGACCGAGACGGCGACCTGCGGCTCACCGCTCCAGCGGGCCAGGCAGCGGACGTACCCGGCGAGCAGCAGATGAAAGAGGGAGACCTCGGCCTCGGCGGCCCGCCGGCGCAGCGCGGCGGTGTGCCGCGCGTCGAGGGTGACCTGGTGAGTGGCGAAGGGAGGCGCGGGCGGCCCGTCCGGGTCCCCGTCGTACGGCAGGGTGCGCGACGGTTCGTGGCCGTCCAGCAGCTCCCGCCAGTAACGCAGGTCCATCGCCCGGTTGGCCGTGCGGTCGGCGTGCAGCGCGGCGGCGTACTCGCCAAAGGTCAGCTCCGCCGGCGGCAGCACCGGAGGACGGCCCTGCCACAGTGCGGTGTAGACGGTCCAGAGTTCGGCGCCGAGAAGGTGGAGGCTGAACCCGTCGACGGCGGCGTGGTGGGCCACCACCACCAGGTGCCACCGGTCCGCTCCGGCACGGGCCAGCACGGCCCGGACCGGTGCCTCGACGGCCAGGTCGAAGGTGCGGTTGGCAAGTGCGGTCTCCAGCTCCTCGACGGCGCCGGTCAGCTCGGTGACCTCGTACCAGGGTGGGATCGTGCCGGCCGGCGGCGGATCGGCCGGGAGCTGGCGCGGACCGTCCGGGCCGGGCTGCACCCGCAGCCGCAGCATCGGATGCCGCCGCGCCAGGTACGCGAAGGCGTGCCCGAGCAGCTCCGGGTCGAGCGCGCCGGTGACGGTCTGCCGGACATAGCCGTACGCCGGCACGTCCGGGTGCAGCAGCCCGTTGGTGTGGAACGCCCGCTGCACCGGCGTCAGCGGTGTCGCCACCGAAGGAACGCGCTGTTCCCCGCTGGGCGCGGCGTTGACGACCGCTGTGCGCGGTGCCGTGTCCGCGGCCGCCACCGGGCCCCCGGCCGGCGCGGTCGATTGCAGGTACGCCACCAGCTCGCCGAGCGTCTGGTACTCGAAGAGCAGAGTCGCCGGCAGCTGCCGGCCCAGCTCCCGTTCGAGTTGCCGGACCAGGTCGACGGCGGTCAGCGAGTCCAGACCGAGGCCGAGGAAGGGTTCGTCCTCGCCGATGCCGGCGGGATCCCGGTGCAGTACGGCGCCCAGCAGCCCGCGGACGGCCGTGTCGGCGTGCGACGCGGAACCGGCGCTGCGGCCCGACATGCTCGTGTCGGCGACCGGGGCGGCGATCGCCACCGGTGACGTGGACGTGGCGACGACCTCGGCCGGGGTGAGGTCGGCGACGAGCAGCTGCGCGGCGTCGACGCCGCGCGCGACGAGCAGGGCGTCGAGCGCCTCCCGGGTGCCCAGGGGCGGTACGCCCCGGGCGGCGATGGCCTGCCGCAGTCCCGGTGCGGCGGCGAGGCCGACCTGTGCGAAGGCGGCGAAGTTCAGCGCCTGCCAGGGCTGCCCGGCCGCGCGCTGGGCAGCGGCGAACGCATCGAGGAAGGCGTTGCCGGCTGCGTAGTCGCCGAGTGCTCCCGCGTACCCGGGCAGGACCGACGAGACCGAGGAGAAGGCGAGGCAGAAGGCCGGGGGCGCGGCGCGCCGGGCCAGCGCCCGGGCCAGCAGCCGCGCGCCGCGCACCTTCGGGGCGAGCACCTCGGTGACCTCGTCCGCGGTCTTGCCGCGCAGGGTGCCGGGTCGGACGACTCCGGCGGCGTGGAAGACGCCGTCGAGGCGTTCGAGGCCGCCCACCAGGGTGTCGACGTCGTCGGCGGCGGTCACGTCGGCGCGGACGTACCGCGCGACGGCGCCGAGCGCGACGAGTTCCTCGAGGAGCCCGGCGGGCGCGGCCGGCGACCGGCCGGCGAGCAGCAGGGTGGGGCCGGTCAGGTGCCGGGCGAGGTGCCGCGCCAGCTCGGCGCCGACCCCGCCGGCGCCACCGGTGATCAGATAAACCCCGTCGGCGGGCAGCGGCACCGGCTGAGTCTCACCGGCGGCGACGGGCTGCGGGGTACGCCGCAGCCGCCGCCCGCCACGCCAGGCCACGTCCTCCACGTTCGCGGCCGAGGGCGCCGCCAGCTCCCGTAGCAGCGCGTCGATCCGGACGTCCCCGCTCTCACTTCCGAGGAGGTCGACGGTACGGACGACGAGTCCGGGCAGCTCGTCGGCGAGCGCGCGGCAGAGCCCGGCGAGGATCGCCGCACCGGGCTGCGATGCTTCGACGCCGACGCCGGTGACGTGCAGGTCCTCGGTGACGACCAGCAGCCGGGGCCGGGCTGCGCCGAGGCCGTCGATCAGCTCCCGCAGCGCCGCCAGGGCCTCGACAACCGTCTCGTGGAGGGCGTCCGGCTCCGCCAGGTCACCGGTGGGGCCGGCGAAGAGCAGCACAGCCTCCGGCGTGTCCACGCCGCGCTGTCGTACCTCGACACCGCCGGCGGCGAGCCGGTCGGCGAGCGCTCCGGCCAGCGGGGCGCGGTGGCCGAGCAGCAGGACCGGCCCGGCTGTCGGCGCGGGCCGGGAAGCGGGCTGCCGCGGCACGGCCAGCGGCTCCTCCTGCCAGGTCAGGCGGTGCAGCAGCCGCGACGCGACGGCGACCGGCGCCGGGCCGGCCGGGGTGAACCAGTACGACCGGCGCTGGAACGGGTACGTCGGCACCTCGACCTTCGGCGCGCCGGCGTGCACCGCCAGGTGGTCGAGCCCGGCCCCGCGGCTCCACAGGTGACCGGCGGTCTCCAGCAGTGCGCGCGGACCGTCGGTTCCCGGTCGGGTCGCCGCCACCGCGAGCAGCTGCGTGCCCGGCCGGGAACGGCCGGCTGCCCGCAGCGGGCCGGTCAGGGTGGGGCCGGCGCCGAGCTCGACGAAGGTGTCGTAGCCCTCGCCGGCCAGCCGCTCGGCGGCAGCGGCGAAGCGCACCGGCGCCACGGCGTGCGCGCACAGGTAGGCGGGGTCGAACTGCGGATTCCATTCGCCGGTCACGGTGCTCAGCAGCGGCACCGTGGCGGTGCCCGGCGCCAGCTGCCGCGCCGCCTCGGCCAGCGGGCCGAGGACGGGCTCCATCATCGGCGAGTGGAAGGCGTGCGAGACGGCGAGACGGCGCGCGGCGACCCCTCGGGCCTCCAGCTCGGCGACGGCAGCGTCGACGGCCTCCGGCGTGCCGGCTACGACAACCTGGTCGGCGGCGTTGACCCCGGCGACCACCAGCTGGCCGGCGCACGTGGCCACCAGGTCGGCGACGGTCTCCTCGCCGCCGCGGACCGCGGCCATCGCCCCGGGCCGGGCGTGGGTCTGCATCAGCCGGCCGCGCCGGGCTGCGAACCGTACGGCCTCGGCGACGGTGAACGTCCCGGCCAGGCAGGCAGCCGCGAGCTCGCCGACGCTGTGCCCGGTCACCGCGTCGGGTGCGACTCCCCACGCCTGCAGCTGCCGGCCGAGGGCGATGCCGAACGCGACAACCAGCGGCTGGGTGATCTCGGTGCGGGCGAGCAGCTCCGCCGGCGCGGACGCCTCGGTGCACCACTGCGTCAGGGTCCGGCCATACAGCGGGCCGACCGCGGCGGATGCCTCGTCGAGGACCCGGCGGAACACCGGTGCCGAGGCGTAGAGCGCGCTGCCCTGCCCCGGGCTCTGGGATCCCTGTCCCGGCAGGACGAAGACCAGCCGGGGCCGGGGTCCGGCGTGTCGCCCGGCCGGCGCGTCGTCCAGCCGGGCGGCCAGGTCGCCGTCGGCGACCAGAGTTAGCCGGTACGGCCCGTCGTCGCGGGCGGTCGCCACGCTCGCGCAGACCGCCGCCTCGTCCAGCTCCGGCCGCTGCCGCAGGTGCGCGGCGAGTGCGGCGGCCGCATCACGCAGCGCCGCAGCGTCGTGGGCGGAGAGCGTCAGCAGATGCGGTCCCGCCGCCCCGCCCGCCGGTGCCGACGGGGCGGGTGGGGCCTGCTGGAGGATCGCGTGGGCGTTGGTGCCGCCGAACCCGAAGGCGTTGACCCCCGCCGTCAGCGGCCCCGGCGCGTCCCAGTCGCGCACGTCGGTGACGACCTCCCAGCCGCGCCCGGCGAGGTCGAGCCGCGGCGCGGGCGGGTCGTGGTGCAGCGACGGCGGCAGCTGCCGGTGCCGCAGCGCCAGAACGACCTTGACCAGCGCGGGCATGCCGGCGGCGTTGAGCAGGTGCCCGATGTTGGTCTTGACCGAGCCGACTGCCCGCAACCGTCCCCCGGCCGGCAGCGGATAGGCGTACGCCAGCGACTGCACCTCGGTCGGGTCGCCGATCGGCGTTCCCGTGCCGTGCGCCTCCACGTAGGAGACCAGATCCGGATCCACCCCCGAGAGCCGGTACGCCTCGGCGACCACTTCGCGCTGGCGCAGCGGATTGGGTGCCATCAGGCTCAGCGACCTGCCGTCGTTGTTGGTGGCGGTGCCCCGCAGCAGTGCCAGGACCTCCACTCCGTCGTGCAGCGCGTCGGCGGGCCGGCCGAGGACCAGCGCCGCTCCCCCCTCGCCGGGGACGAAGCCGTCGGCGGCGGCGCTGAAGGTGTGGCAGCGGCCGGTCGGCGAGAGCGCCGAGGTCGCCTCCAGCAGCCGGTGGCCGGTCGGGCCGAGGTTCAGGTTCACCCCACCGACCACGGCCAGGTCGCACTCGCCGTCGTCGATGGCGCGCCGGGCCAGGTGCAGGGCGACCAGCGCCGACGAGCAGGCGGTGTCGACCGCCACGGCGGGGCCGGTCAGGTCCAGCGCCTGCGCGACCCGGGCGGCGACGAGATTCGGCAGGTTGCCGACCAGGGCGGTCGCCGGCAGCGGGGCGCCCGCGTCGGCTGCGCGGGAGAGCAGTTCGGAGTAGCCGCTGCTGCCGACGGCGGCGAAGACACCGATGCGGCGGGCCCGCCGTCGCGCGCCGGCGTAGCCGGCGCGCTCCAGCGCCTCGTGCGCCAGTTCGAGGAAGATGCGGGCCTGCGGGTCGGTGACGCGGGCCTCCTCGGCGTCGATGCCGAAGTAGTCGGCGTCGAAGGCCGACGGATCGTCCAGGAAGGCGCCCCACCGGGCGGTGGCGCCCGGCGCGACGTGCCGGCGGTGCTCCGGCACCTCGGTCACCGCGTCGTGCCCGGCGGTGAGGCGGTCCCAGAACTGTTCGGGAGTGTCCGCGCCGGGAAACCGGCACGCCAGGCCCAGCACGGCCGTCGGCCCGGCCTGCCGGACGCCGTCACCGCGACCGGTCCCCGCGCGGTCACCGCCGGGCACTGCGGACTTGGCAACCGCCGCCTCGGTCGCGGCCGTCGTGCTGTTCGCACCACGTGCGCCGCCGGCAGCCAGCACGTGGTCGGTCAGCGCGGTGACGGTGTCGCAGTCGCGCAGCACCGCCGGCGCGACGGTGATGCCGAAGGCGTCCTCGATCTCGGCGAGCACCTCCATCGCCTTCAACGACGAACCGCCGGCGGCGAGGAACCGTTCGCCTGCGTCGATCTGCGCCGCCGGCCGGCCGAGCACCCGCCCCCAGATTTCCCGGACGCGTTCCTGCACCTCCTCGCGGGCGAGCGGCCCCGCCGAAGGGCTCGCGACAGGCCCGGCCGGCCCGGCGGCGGCACGCCGGGCCTGCGTCAACTGCTGCGCGAGCGCGTCGAAGTCGCCGGCGGCGAAGCGCTCCCGCAGCACATTGCGCCGCAATTTGCCGCTGGTGGTGCGGGCGAACGCCCCCGGCGGCAGCGGCAGCACCCGTACGTCGTCGTGCCCGAGGGCCTGGCGTACCCGGGCCGCGACCCCGTCCAGTACCGAAAGCGCCGCCGGCAGCGGCGGGCGCGCCCAGCGCACCAGGACCACGACCCGCTCGCCACCGTCGACGGGATCGGTGCAGCCGACGACCGCCACCGTCTCCGACGGCAGGCCGGGGGTGGCAGCGGCGACCTGCTCCAGGTCGGCGGCGTGGAAGGTGCCGCCGTTGACGAAGACGACATCCTTGTGCCGCCCGGTCACGCAGAGCCGCCCACCGCGCAGGAACCCGAGGTCCCCGGTCCGCAGCCAGCCGTCGGCGAAGGTCGCCGCGGAGATCTGCGGCGCCCGGTGGTAGCCGGCTGCCACATTGGGTCCGGCGACCTCGACGTGACCGACCCGGTCCTCGCCGAGCACCGTCCCGCGCTCGTCGACGATGCGCAGCGCACAGCCGGGCACCGGTGGTCCGACATCCATCAGCTCCACCGCGTCCGCGTCGCCGGCCTCCACCGCCCGGCCGTCGGCGAGCGCCGCCCGGTCCAGCCGCAGCGGCACCGCCGTCTCCCCCGGCGGCGGGCAGGTGACGCCGAGGGTCGCCTCGGCCAGCCCGTACACCGGTTGCAGGGCCCGCGGGTCGAGCCCGGCGCCGGCCGTCGCGGCGAGGAAGGCCCGCCAGGTGACGGCGGAGATGGGTTCGGCGCCGACGCCGACGTACCGGACGCTGCTCAGGTCCAGCGCCGCCAGCGTCCGCGCCGGGACCCGGCGGACGACCAGCGCCAGGGCGAAGTTCGCCGCGGAGAGCATGGTGGCGCGGTGACGGGCGGCAACCTCGAACCAGGACGCCGGGCGTTTCGCGAACGACATCGGCCCGAGCTTGACCTGCTTGATCCGAGCCGCCAGCGGCATCAGGTGGGTGCCGATCAGGCCCATGTCGTGGAAGTACGGCATCCAGCTCATCAGCACGTCGGCGTCGGTCACCTCGGCGGCCTGCCGGATCTGCTCCACGTTGGCCAGCACGTTGGCGTGGGTGAGTTCGACGCCCTTGGGCGCTCCGGTGCTGCCGGAGGAGAACTGCAGGAAGGCAACCGGCGCCGGCGCCGGCAGCGGGGCCGGTGCGGTGCCGGCGCGCAGCCGGGCCAGGGGCAGCACCGCCGGTGGTTCCGGCAGGGCGGCGAGCAGCGGCACGGTGCTCTCGTCGACGGCTACCGGCGGGCGGCCGAGCAGCTCCCACACCGGCGTGATCCGGCGCGGGTCGGCGGCGAGCGGCACCGGCACCAGTCCGGCCGCGACCGCGCCCCAGAAGAGCGGCAGGAAGTCGTCGCTGCGGTCGGCGACGACAGGCACCGCGTCGCCGGGGCGCAGCCCGGCCGCCAGGTAGCCGCCGGCGACCTGCAGCGCCTCGTCGCGCAGCTGCCGGTAGCTGACGACACGCTCCTCGCCACTGCCGCGTACGTGGACGATGACCTGCTCGGGCGCGTGCTGTGCGGCGTCGAGGAGCAGGCGCAGCATCGTCGGCGGCGTCTCCGGCGACTGTCGGTACGGCCGTTGCGGGCCCTCTTGTCCAGAGGACGTGTCGTTGCCTGGCCGCACAGCTGCTCCGTTCGGGTGGCGCTAGGGGGAGAGCACCCTAGCGCGCGCCGTCCCGGCACCCGGTGGCCGGGACGGCTGCGCCCACGCTAGAACTCCGTCGCGCTCGCGCCATCCGCATGCGTACTCAGCGGGCTCAGAGCAGGGCGCACTGCCCGGTGACCGGCCCCCGGACGGTGTTGGCGACGCCGAGGCTGATCGGCGCCGGGACGTTGCCGGTGCAGCGCAACGGCCCGGTGACGGAGTTGCCGGCGACCAGTGGCGCGTCGGAGCCGGTCGTACCGGCGGAGATGTCGACCGGTCCGGTGACGTCGGTGCCGATCACGGCGACCGCGTCGGTGGTGCCGGTGATGCGCACCGGACCGCGTACGGTGCTGTCGGCGAGGAAGACACCGGCGGCGCCGGCTGCGGTGACCGGGCCGTTGACCGTGGTGCCGGTGGCGATCAGCGTCGCACCCGGACGGACAGTGACCGGGCCGTTGACGGTGGCGCCGTCCAGGCAGGTCACCCCGGTGACGGTCAGGGGACCTGCGTGCCGCCCGGAGCCGGCCGGGTATACCCGCTCACCCGCGACGAGCCCTTCGGCGGCCGCGCCGTCGAGCAGCAGCGGGATCAGGCCCCGTTCGGGCTGGGCGAGCGGCACGACGTACCCGTCGGCGGCCTTGACCACCTTCCAGCCGTGCGCGGCGAGGCGCTGCGCGACGGTGGCCCGCAGGCCGGGCGGGCCGTCGGTACGGGCACCGTGGTACTGCTCCTCGGTGAGTTTGTAGGCGCACGGCGGGTCGGTGAGGATCTGGCCTTCTGCGGGCAGGTCCGCCCGCGGCGGGCTCTCCCCCGGGTGCGGCGCCGGGTGCGCCTGGATCGTGCGGGAGCCGCGGAAGACGATCCGGGTGTCGTTGGCCGACTGGAAGAGGATCGCCGCCGCGCGGGCCTGGCGGATGTCGCCGAGCGCGGCGCGGTGGTAGTCGAGGAACTGCTCGAAGGTCCAGAGCGCCGAGTACGCCTTGCGCCGCCGGTTGTTCGCGGTGTTCGACTCGTCGGGGCGGGTCGCGCCGCCGCCGCTGCGCAGCTCCAGCAGCGAGTTGACCACGTTCTTGAGACCGAGGGTGTTGCGCAGGATCGTCTCCTCGCCCATGCCGACGCCTGAGCCGCCCTGGCAGCCGTAGGGGCAGGGCCACCAGCCGTCCCGCGCGCCCTGCTCGTACATGTGCTCCTCGATCATCGCCAGGGATTCGTCGAAGATCTCGGTGGCGACGTTCTGGTGCCGGGGCGGCAGCATCGGCAGATCCCCGGCGGTGCTGTTGCCGTACTCGTGACCGTCGTAGCCGGCGACCGGGCGGTAGTCGCGCAGCATCCGCACGAATGCGAGCGTCTCGGGCTGGCGGATCAGCGAGTAGTCGCGGTTGAGGTCCTGCCCGGTGCTGTTGCCGCGGCTGTTGGCCGCGCGCCCGTCGCCGTTGATGGTCGGCACGATCAGCACGGTGGTGTGGCTGAGCAGATCGCGGGTGCGGGCGTCGGCGCCGAAGGCGAGCTTGCGGGCCAGGATCAGGCAGGCCTCCCGGTCACCGGGCTCGTTGCCGTGCACGTTGCAGTTGATCAGCAGGGGCGAGGTCCGGGCGATCTCCTCGGCGGTGGCGGCCGGGCGCGGATATCCGAGGGCGAACATGTTGATCGGCCGGCCCAGGACGGTGCGGCCGATCTCGACCACCCGCATCCGGTCGCTGAGCCGGTCCAGGTCGGCGGTGTAGGCGTACTCCTCGGTGTCGCTGGTGTACCGGGTGCCGCCGCTGGTCTCCCAGCCGGTCCGCAGGTTCTCCCCGGCGAGCGCCGGGTCGCCCCACTGCGGCCGGGTGGTGTCGACCAGCGCAGTGGAGTACGGCTGGGCGACGCCGTCGAAACGGGCGCGCACCCGCCAGCCGAACCGCTCCCCTGGCGCGAAACCGGCGTCGGCGAAGGTGGGGGCCTCCGGGCGCAACTGCCGGTTGGGGCGCCAGAGGCCGACGATCGTGGCGGCACCGGTGGGGTTGCCGTCGGCATCGACGGGGGCGCGTTCGATCTGGTAGTCGGTGGCGCCCTCGACCGGCGCCCAGGCGAGCGTGGCGTAGCCGTCGCCCTGGCGCACGGTCAGCTCCTGCACCTGTCCGGGCTCGGCGGAGGCAGCGGCCAGCCGCCAGCTCTCGGCCGTCCGGGCCTGCGCGGACGGGGTGCCCGTGGCGGCCAGCACGGCGACAAGGGCGAGGGTCAGGGCGGCTGTGGAACGTCGGTGTCGCATGGCGCCTCCGGCGAGGGGTCAGTCGATCGGGACCACGGCGCCGCCAGCATCATCCAATATCGTCGATCAAGCAAGGGCTGCCATCGCTAACGGGGCAGTTCGCGCTCCAGGAGGGCGTAGACGTACTCGCTGCCCCAGCGGCCTTCGAGGTCGAGGTCGTTCTCGACCAGGTGTGCCTCGCGGCGCATCCCGAGCCGTTCGCAGAGCCGTACGGAGGCGGTGTTCCCAGTGTCCAGGCGGGCGAAGATCCGGTGTGCGCCGAGCTGTTCGAAGGCCGCGACCGTCAGCGCCCGGGCGGCCTCGGTGGCGTAGCCCTGACCCCGGTGGCCGGGGTGGAAGACCCAGCCGACCTCGAACTGGCGGGCGCGGGCGTTCTCCAGGCGCAGCATCAGCTCGCCGAGCACCCCGGGCCGGTCGGCCCGGCAGACCGCGATGGCGAGCAGGTCGCCGTCGGTCTCCCAATCAAGATCGGGACGGGACTCCGCGATGACTTCGGCACAGCGCTCGCGGGTCCTCGGCGGACGGTAGAGGTGCCGGGCGACCTCGGGCAGGCGCTGGTAGGCGTACATGCCGTCGACGTCCTCGGCGCGGAACGGGCGCAGCGTGAGCCGCTCGGCGACGAGGGGCAGTCGCAATCTCGGCACGGTCTCTCCTTACGTCGGCGCTTCGAACGGCAGTGTCGGACCGGCCCCCTAGTGTGCCGGTATGGACATCATCCTGATTCCCGGCTTCTGGCTGGACGGCTCTTCCTGGGACGCGGTCGCGCCGGCGCTGCGCGCGGCCGGGCACCGGGTCCACGCCCTGACGCTGCCCGGCATGGACTCTCCGACGGCGGACCGCTCGGGCATCACCCTGCGCGACCACGTCGATGCCGTCGTCGCGAAAATCGACGCGTGCGACCCCGCCGAGCAGGTCGTTCTGGTGGGTCATTCCGGAGGTGGCGCGGTCGCCCACGCCGCGGTGGACGCCCGCCCCGACCGGGTCGCGCGGGTGGTCTACGTCGACTCCGGTCCGCTCGCCGACGGGGATGCCATCAACGCCGACCTGCCGAGCGAGAACGGCGAGGTTCCGCTGCCGGCATGGTCGGGCTTCGACGATGCCGACCTCACCGACCTCGACGACGAGCTGCGCGCGGCCTTCCGGGACCGCGCGATCCCCACCCCGGCCCGGGTCGCCACCGATCCGCAGCAGCTGCGTGACGAGCGGCGTTACGACGTGCCCATCACCGTGATCGCCTGCGAGTACCCGAGCGCCCAGCTGCGCACCTGGATCGCGCAGGGGCACAAGTGGGTGCGGGAGCTCGCCCGCATCAGCGACGTCACCTACGTCGACCTGCCCACCGGCCACTGGCCGCAGTTCACCCGCCCTGCCGAGCTGGCGGCAGTGATCACCGGCAGCCTCACCTCTGCCTGACCATCTCCCCTGCCGCCGTCACCCGTGGCCGTGACCGGGCTCGCCGTGCTCTGACGGGCTCGGCGACACCGACGGGGACCCGGCCGACGACGGCACGGACGCCGGCGTGGCCCCTGCCGTGATGGTGAACTCGGCGGTCCGCACCTCGCCGCCGTGCCGGAAGTCGAGGTAGAGCCGGTAGGCGCCATCGGAGGGCACCTCCACGTGGAAGGCGACCTCGGGGCCGGCGGCGGTGCGGCCGTCACCGGGCTCACCGTCGGGGTGCACGTGCAGGTACGCCAGATCGCCGGCGCGCAGCGCCACCAGGTGCCCGTACGCGCCGAGGTACGGCTGCAGGTCGGTGACCGGCCGCCCGTCCCGGCTGACCTGCGCCGTCAGTTTTGACGACTCTCCACTGGTGAGATCACCGGCGAGGGTCACGGTGTAGCCGTCGACGGTGGCGGTGCGCGCCGGCGCGGGCAGGGCCCGGGGCTGGTAGTCGCCGGGCGCCGGCACGTCCACGCCGAGGGTCAGGCCGCGGTCGAGGGCGGCGGGGCGGAAGTCGGCGAAGACCCGGTACGACCCCGGCGCGTCCACCGCCACCGGCACCGACCACGTGCCGTCGGCCGCGCGGTCCGGATGCAGGTGCCGGTAGCCCGTCAGGTCCCGGCGTACCAGGATGAGGTGCAGGTCCTTGTCGTGGTTCTCGGTGTAGTCGGTGACCGGCGCGCCGTCCGGTCCGAGGATGCGGAACCGGAACTCCCCGGGCCCGGTGGTGGAGAGCCCGGCCGACAGCGGGGCGACGCGGTAGCCCTGCTCGGCGACCTGGAGCCCGCCGGGAACCGCCACCGCGGTGCCCGGCTCGGTGGCGCTGTGCGTGTCGTGCGGCGCCACCGGCTCCTGCGGACCGGCGAGGCGGCCGAGGCCGAGGGTGGCGGCGAAGACGGCGACGAGCCCCAGCCCGTACGCGGTCAGCCGGACCGCAGTGTTCATGACCGTTCCCTTCGGTCGAGACAAGCGCCGCAGCGGCCTGGAACGCCGACGGGGTCGCCCGGTTTCCGAGCCGCCCGGCCGTGCTGACACCCCGCTCCCGCGGCTCCTCCGCGCCATCCTACGCCTACCCCCGGGGGGTACCCAAGGATCGACGGATCCGCTGTCGCGTCAAAACGGCGTCAAGAATCCGCGAGCCCGCGTCATGACGGCGTCAACACCCCTGTCCGGGCCGGTCCGCGAAGAGTTTCGATTGCCCGGCGCGGCCGGCCGACGGTCGCGGTCAGCTCATCGGTGGCAAGGAGTCAACGTGTCCGACGTGGTGTTCGTGGTGGTGACGGTGGCGCTCTTCGCGGCGCTCGCCCTGGTCGTACGGGGGGTGGAGAAGCGGTGAACGCCGTCAACGTGGCGGGCCTGGTGCTCGCGATCGGCCTCGGCGTCCTTCTCGTGGTCGCCCTGCTCTTCCCGGAGCGCTTCTGATGACCTCCACCACCGCGGGTGTGCTCTTCGCCCTCTCTCTGGCGGCGGCCCTGGTCGCCGTCCACAAACCCTTCGGCGATTACCTGTTCCGGGCCGTCTGCGGCACCCGGGCCTCACGGGTGGAGCGGGGCATCCACCGGCTGGTGGGGGTCGACCCGGCCGCGGAGCAGACCTGGGGCGCGTACGCCCGCAGCCTGCTCGCCTTCTCCGCCGTCTCGGTGCTCTTCCTCTACGCGTTCCAGCGGGTGCAGGACCGGCTCTGGCTCTCGCTGAACTTCGATCCGGTGTCGCCGCACGGCGCCTGGAACACCGCCGTGTCGTTCGTGACCAACACCAACTGGCAGTCGTACTCGGGCGAGTCCACGATGGGTCACCTGGTGCAGATGGCCGGGCTGACGGTGCAGAACTTCGTCTCCGCCGCCGTCGGCATCGCGGTGGCGGTCGCGCTGATGCGCGGTTTCGTCGCCCGGGGCACCGGGCAGCTCGGCAACTTCTGGGTGGACCTGACCCGGATCGTGGTGCGGATCCTGCTGCCGGTCGCGGTGCTCGGCGCCCTGGTCCTGATGCTCGGCGGCACCGTACAGAACCTCTCCGGCGGCCTCGATGTGACAACCCTGACCGGGGACGCCCAGACGATCACCGGTGGGCCGGTGGCCGGGCAGGAGGCCATCAAGCTGCTCGGCACCAACGGTGGCGGCTTCTACAACGCCAACAGCGCCCACCCGTTCGAGAACCCGACGGCCTGGACCAACTGGTTGCAGATCTTTCTGATCCTGCTGATCCCGTTCAGCCTGCCCCGGATCCTCGGCCGGATGACCGGGCAGAACCGGCAGGGCTACGCAGTCGTCGCCGTGATGGGGCTGCTGGCGCTGGCGAGCGTCACGCTGACCAACGTCTTCGAACTCGCCGGCGGCGGGACCGTGCCGCAGGCGGTCGGTGCTGCCCTGGAGGGCAAGGAGATCCGCTTCGGGGTATCCAACTCGGCCACCTTCGCCGCCGCCACCACGCTCACCTCCACCGGCGCGGTGAACTCGTTCCACGACTCGTACACCGCGCTCGGCGGGATGATGCCGATGCTCAACATGATGATCGGCGAGGTCGCGCCCGGCGGCGTCGGGTCCGGCCTCTACGGCCTGCTCGTCCTCGCCGTGATCACCGTCTTCGTGGCGGGCCTGATGGTCGGACGCACCCCGGAGTACCTGGGCAAGAAAATCGGCGTCCGCCAGATCCAGTTCGCCTCCCTCTACTTCCTGATCACCCCGGCGCTGGTGCTGATCGGCACCGCCGCCGCCTTCGCCACCGGCAACAACTCCACGGCGCTGAACACCGGCCCGCACGCGCTCTCCGAGGTGCTCTACGCGTTCGCCTCGGCGAGCAACAACAACGGCTCCGCCTTCGCGGGTATCACGGTCAACACGCCGTGGTGGGACACCGCCCTCGGGGTGTGCATGCTGCTGGGCCGGTTCCTGCCGATCATCTTCGTCCTGGCGCTGGCCGGCTCACTGGCCCGGCAGACGCCCACGCCCGCCTCCGAGGGCACCCTGCCCACGCACCGGCCGCTCTTCGTCGGCATGGTCGTGGGCGTCACGGTGGTCCTGGTGGCGCTGACCTTCCTGCCCGCCCTCGCTCTCGGCCCGCTGGCCGAAGGGCTGTGACCACCATGGGAAACCACACTATGCACGCCACACCGACGGCAACCGGCGAACCGCCCACCACAACCGGCGAACCACCGGCCGCCGAACACCCCGCCCCTCCCGTCGGCCGGGGCGCCCGCCCCGGCAGCGGCTTGCTCGACCCGGGGCAGCTGCTCCACGCTCTGCCGCAGGCCCTGCGCAAACTCGACCCGCGCACCCTGTGGCGCAGCCCGGTGCTGCTGATCGTCGAAATCGGAGCCGCCTTCACCACCGTGCTCGCGGCGGCCGACCCGTCGGTCTTCGCGTGGGCCGTCACCGGCTGGCTCTGGCTGACGGTGATCTTCGCGAACCTCGCCGAGGCCGTCGCCGAGGGACGCGGCAAGGCGCAGGCCGCCACGCTGCGGCAGTCCAAGAAGGAAACCGTCGCCACCCGGTTGCAGGACTGGCGACCCGGCGCCGACATCAGCGCCTGCCGACAGGTTCGCGTACCGGCCGCCGAGCTCGCCCAGGGCGACGTCGTACTGGTCGCGGCCGGCGAGATCATCCCCGCCGACGGCGACGTGACCGAAGGCATCGCCAGCGTGGACGAGTCGGCCATCACCGGGGAGTCGGCGCCGGTGATCCGGGAGTCCGGCGGCGACCGCAGCGCGGTCACCGGTGGCACGAAAGTGCTCTCCGACCGGATCGTCGTCACCATCACCCAGAAGCCCGGGGCCGGTTTCATCGACCGGATGATCGCCCTGGTGGAGGGGGCCGACCGGCAGAAGACCCCGAACGAGATCGCGCTGAACATCCTGCTGGCCTCGCTGAGCATCATCTTCCTGCTGGCCGTGGTGACGCTGCAACCGCTGGCGATCTTCGCCAAGAATCACCAAGCGGCCGCCCCGGACTCCGGCGCGATCACCGACGCCGGCGTCACCGGAATCGTGCTGGCGGCGCTGCTGGTCTGCCTGATCCCGACCACCATCGGCGCCCTGCTGTCGGCGATCGGCATTGCCGGCATGGACCGCCTGGTGCAGCGCAACGTTCTCGCGCTCAGCGGCCGGGCCGTGGAGGCCGCCGGCGACGTCGACACCCTGCTGCTGGACAAGACCGGCACGGTCACCCTGGGCAACCGGCAGGCGGCCGAGTTCGTCCCCGTCGCCGGCCGGCCCGCGTCCGACGTCGCCGACGCGGCCCAGTTCGCCAGCCTGGCCGACGAGACCCCCGAGGGCCGCTCCATCGTGGTACTCGCGAAGAACGACTTCGGGCTGCGGGAACGGGAACCGGGCCTGCTGCCGAACGCCGTCTTCGTACCGTTCACGGCGCAGACCCGGATGAGCGGTGTGGACCTGTTCGGCGACACGAGCGTGGACGCCGGTGTCACCGGACCGGCCCGGCGCATCCGCAAGGGCGCCGCCGCCGCCGTGCTCACCTGGGTCCGCGAGCACGGCGGCAACCCGCCCGCCGACGTCGACCGGATCGTCGCCGGGATCAGCGACCTCGGCGGCACCCCGCTGCTCGTCGCGGAGCACGTCGAGGGTTCCCGGGCCGAAACCATCGGCGTCATCCACCTCAAGGACGTGGTCAAGCCCGGCATCCGGGAGCGCTTCGACCAGCTGCGCCGGATGGGCATCCGGACCGTGATGATCACCGGCGACAATCCGCGTACGGCGAAGGCGATCGCCGAGGAGGCCGGGGTCGACGACTTCCTCGCCGAGGCGACTCCGGAGGAGAAGCTCGCCCTGATCAGAGCCGAACAGCAGGGTGGGCGGCTGGTCGCGATGACCGGCGATGGCACCAACGACGCCCCCGCCCTGGCCCAGGCCGACGTCGGCGTCGCGATGAACACCGGCACGTCGGCCGCCAAGGAAGCCGGCAACATGGTCGATCTCGACTCCGACCCGACCAAGCTGATCGAGATCGTGGAGATCGGCAAGCAGTTGCTGATCACCCGCGGGGCGCTGACGACCTTCTCCATCGCCAACGACATCGCCAAGTACTTCGCGATCATCCCGGCCATGTTCGCCGGCATCCATCCGAGCCTGGACACCCTCAACGTCATGCGGCTGTCCAGTCCGGAGTCGGCGATCCTGTCGGCGGTCATCTTCAACGCCGTCGTCATCGTCGCGCTGATCCCGCTGGCCCTGCGGGGCGTGACCTACCGGCCGGCCGGCGCGTCGACACTGCTGCGCCGCAATCTGCTGCGCTATGGCCTCGGCGGCGTCGTCGTGCCGTTCGTCGGCATCAAACTCATCGACCTCGTCATCGCCACCATTCCCGGGATGTCCTGATGCGCCTTTCCCACCGGCTCGCCCCGCACCTCGCCGCGCTGCGCGCCCTCCTCGTCTTCACCGTCCTGCTCGGCCTGGCCTACCCGCTCACCCTGGTCGCCGTCGGCCGGCTGCCGGGGCTCGACGTCCGGGCCGACGGTTCCCTGATCACCGTCGAGGGCGCCGCGGTCGGCAGCGAGCTGATCGGACAGTCCTTCACCGACGCCGAAGGCAGGCCGCTACCCCACTACTTCCAGTCCCGCCCCTCGGCGGCCGGCACGGGCTACGACCCCACCGCGACCGCCGCCGGCAACCTCGGCCCGGAGAGCGTCGTGGACACCCTCACGGCCGACCCGCGGGAGTCGGCCCCGAGCCTGCTCACCCAGGTCTGCGCACGCAGCAAGGCCGCCGGAGAACTCGACGGCGTGGACGGGCGGCGACCGTACTGCACCGCCGACGGGGTCGGCGCGGTGCTGGCCGTCTTCCGCGCACACGGGCTGACCGGCCCGGTCACCCGGGTGGTCAGCGTCAACCAGGCCGCCCCGGCCACGCCCTTCGTCACCGCGTACGAGGGGGTGCCGGTGGAGCCGGCCCGGCCCGGCGTCGACTACGTCGCCGCCGGCGGACTGGTCACTCCGGTCCGGGGCGACGCGCCGGCCGTACCCGCGGTGCCCGCCGACGCCGTCACCGCCGGCGGCAGCGGCCTCGACCCGCACATCAGCCCGGCGTACGCCCGGTTGCAGGTGGCGCGGGTCGCGCGGGAGCGCGGCGCCGACCCGGCGCGGGTACGGAGCCTGGTCGCCGCGCACACCACCGGACGGGCGCTCGGTTTCCTGGGCGAACCGGGGGTCAACGTCGTCACCCTCAACCTCGCCCTGGACCGGGAGTTCCCGCTCGGCTGACCGACGGCACCGGGCCGGCGTGGCGACGCCCGGCCCGGTGCCCCACCCCGCCGCCTGCCGCGGCGGCGACCCGGAGGAGGGTGTGTTCGTGCCACGAGGAGAGCTGCGTATCTATCTGGGCGCCGCGCCCGGGGTCGGCAAGACGTACGCGATGCTGGAGGAGGCCCACCGGCGGGCGGGTCGCGGCACCGACGTGGTGATCGGCTGCGTCGAGACCCACGGCCGCAGCCACACCGCGGCGATGATCGGCGACCTTGCGCAGGTGCCCCGCCGTAGGGTCGCCTACCGGGGCCGCGAGTTCGACGAGATGGACCTGGACGCCCTGCTCGCCCGGCGCCCCGAGGTCGCCGTGGTGGACGAACTGGCGCACACCAACGTGCCCGGTTCACGGCACGAGAAGCGCTGGCAGGACATCCAGGAGCTCCTCGATGCCGGGATCACCGTGCTCTCCACCGTGAACGTGCAGCACCTCGAGTCGGTCAACGACGTGGTGGCCCGGATAACCGGCACCACCCAGCGGGAGACCGTGCCCGACGAGGTGGTCCGCGCCGCCGAGCAGGTCGAGCTGGTCGACATGACGCCGCAGGCGCTGCGCCGGCGGATGGCGCATGGCAACGTCTACCCGCCGGACCGCATCGACGCGGCGCTGGGCAACTACTTCCGGGTCGGCAACCTCACCGCGCTGCGCGAGCTGGCCCTGCTCTGGCTGGCCGGCAAGGTCGACGACCAGCTCGACGCCTACCGCGCACAGCAGGGCATCTCCGACACCTGGGAGACCCGCGAACGCGTCGTCGTGGCACTGACCGGCGGCCCGGAGGGGGCGACGCTGATCCGCCGCGCCGCCCGGATCGCCGCCCGCGGCAAGGGTGCCGACCTGCTCGCCGTGCACGTGGCCCGCAGCGACGGGCTCGCCGGTGCCGACCCGGCCCAGCTCGCCCGGCAGCGGGTCCTGGTGGAGCGCCTCGGCGGCACCTACCACCACGTGCTGGGCACCGACATCCCGTCGGCCCTGCGGGACTTCGCCCGCGGCGTCAACGCCA
>Ga0233383_1000179_pt1 | contig 26743 bp, 22 predicted proteins | sample ElkDunMinimDraft_14_FD_191542 | JGI IMG/M metagenome (GOLD analysis project Ga0233383, IMG submission 191542) | Fecal eukaryotic communites from dung pellets of Tule Elk in California, USA - Elk Dung G16 | ecosystem: Host-associated > Mammals > Digestive system > Large intestine > Fecal | place...
CCGATCGTCCCGGCGGCGCCGATGTAGCCGTAGTACTTCCTCGCCTCGAGGTTGCTGTACACATCGGCCATGAAGCTCCAGAACACGGCCACCGCGAACAGGTTGAACACGGTGATCCAGAGGATGAAGGCCAGCCCCCGGCCGGCCACCCCGCTGTCGAACATCGCGTAGAAGCCGAGCAGGGTGGCGATGAAGAAGCCGTAGATCACCGGCAGGAACACACGCCGCGGGAAGCGGCTCACCAGCCAGCCATAGACCGGCTGCAGCACCAGCATGATCAGGAAGACCGCGGTGAAGATGAACTGCAGCGTGAAGTCGCCCAGGGCCACGCCGCGGTCGGCGAAGAAGCCGATCAGCGCCGGGGGAAACACGGCCTCGATGTCGCTGGAGGCGGCCATCGCCTCGCGCACCGGCCGCAGCACGTAGTAGCCGCTGAGCAGGCAGAAGAAGTACAGGAACGACCACAGCAGCGGCGGGGATTCGGAGAAGGCAGCACGAAACCGCGCGGCCCGGCCCGCGGGAACATCGTGTTCGGGTGCGCTGCTCATCTGGGTTCCACGCGTGGGGCGCGCAAACGGTAGCCGAATGCAGCGGCGCGTTCCAGCAGCGGAGCATATGCTCCAGCCCCGACCGCTAGCGTGCGTCCATGGCATCCAGGCTGGCGGCGCGCTCCGCGCCCTTCGACTACATCATCATCGGCGCCGGCTCGGCCGGATGCGCACTGGCGAGCCGGCTGTCCGAGGACCCCGACGTGCGCGTCCTGCTGCTGGAGGCCGGCGGGCGCGACTGGCACCCGTTCATCCACATGCCGGCCGGCCTGGCCAAGCTGGTACATCGCACCGACCTCAACTGGAACTACCACACCGCGCCCGAGCCGCAGCTCGATGGCCGGCGCCTGTGGTGGCCGCGCGGCCGGGTGCTGGGCGGCTCCAGCGCGATCAATGCCATGTGCTATACCCGCGGCGTTCCGCGCGACTACGACGACTGGGCGAAGGCCGGCGCCGAGGGCTGGCACTGGGCCGCTGTGCTGCCGTACTTCCGCCGCAGCGAGGACAACGCACGCGGCGCCGACGCGCTGCATGGCGGCGATGGCCCGTTGTCGGTCTGCGACCTGCGCCATGTCAATCCGCTCTCGCAGGCCTTCATCGCCGCCGCGCGGCAGGCGGGCCTGGCGCACAACCCCGACTTCAACGGCGCCGCGCAGCAGGGCGTCGGCCTCTACCAGGTCACCCAGCGCGACGGCGCCCGCTGCTCGGCCGCGGCGGCCTACCTGGCACCGGCGCGGCGGCGGCCGAACCTGGTCGTCGTCACCCACGCACAGGCGCAGCGGATCACGTTCGGACAGGGCCGCGCCAACGGCGTGATCTACAGCAGGCGCGGGGTCGCCTGCCACCAGCCCGCCGCCCGCGAGGTCATCCTGTGCGGCGGTGCGATCAACTCCCCGCAACTGCTGATGCTGTCGGGGATCGGTCCGGCGGCACAGTTGCGTCGTCACGGCGTCGGCGTGCGCCACGACGCGCCCGGGGTCGGCGCGAACCTCCAGGACCACCTGGACATCTGCACGCTGTGGCACGCGACCCGGCGCGTGTCCTACGACCGGGCCAGCGAACTGCGCCTGGCCTTCGACTACTACCTGCGCGGCCGGCGCGGCGCGGCGACCAGCAACCTGGCCGAGGCCGGCGGCTTCGCGCGCTCGTCACTGGCGCCCGACGAGCGTGCCGACATCCAGTTCCATTTCGTGCCGGCCATGCTCGACGACCACGGCCGGCGCCGGCTGCCGGGCGACGGCTACACCCTGCACGCCTGCTTCCTGCGTCCCCTCAGCCGCGGGCGCATCCTGCTGGCCAGCGACCGCGGCGGCGACGCGCCCCGGATCGAGGCGAACTATCTTTCCGACCCGTCGGGCCTCGACCTGAGGATGATGGTCGAGTGCGCGAGGATCTCGCGCGACATCCTGGCCCGGCCCGCGTTCGACCCGTATCGCGGCGCGGCGATTTTCCCCGCGCGCGACGACCTCGACGACGCCGCGCTGGCCGACTTCGTCCGCGCCAGGGCCGAAAGCGTCTACCACCCCGTCGGCACCTGCCGCATGGGCAGCGACGAGGGCGCCGTCGTGGATCCGTGGCTGCGCGTGCGCGGCGTGGACGGACTGCGCGTGGTCGATGCCTCGGTGATGCCCACCCTGCCCGGCGGCAACACCAATGCGCCGACGATCATGATCGCCGAGCGCGCGGCCGACCTGATCCGGGGCAATCCGGCGGCGTAGTTCCGGCCTCCGCCCGAGGCTCGCGTCCGGCGACCGGCCATGCCTGCCTTTGCGGCAGGGCGGTGCGCTCAGGCGCGTGCCAGCACCGGTGGCAGCGGGCAATGCAGCACGCCGCAGACCGTACGCAGCAGTTCCGACTCGGCCACGGATATGCGGCCGTCGTGGGACGCCGCATCGGTGATCGCCTCCACCGCCACCTGCTTGGCCAGGGGATCGAGGCCGTCCAGCGGCTCCCACACCGCATCCAGCGCCAGCACGCCTTCGGCCGGGGGCGCATACGGCAGGTGGTCGCGCGGCAGGACGCGCTGCATGCCCGCCAGGTAGGCGCGGCGGGCACCGTCGGGATCCTGCGGGTGGCCGGCCTGGGCCACCACCGCCAGCAGGGTCGCGAACTCGCGGCGGACGTTGCCGGGCTTGCGGCGCCCGAAGCGCGCGTAGCGGCCCGGATCGAGCGTCTCGCGCAACTGCACTTCCAGCAGGCGGCCCAGGCAGTACTCGAACAGGCTCACGCGACCGTCCGCATGGACGATGGCGTGCACGGTGTCCAGGAAGGTGGCCAGTTCCGGACGCGGCCGCAGCCGCATGGTCGGGAAGGCCAGCGCGGCCAGCGGCATGCGCAACATCGGATGCAGTTCGCGCGTGTGGTCGTCGCGCAGGCGGCGCGCTTCGGCCGCCGCCTGCACGCCCAGCCGCGCCACGATCTCGCTGCGCTGCCGGTCGGCGACCTCGGCATCCCCGTCCAGCAGCATGGCCAGCAGCACGGCACCGGCGCTGTCGCGCCGGCTGGCGAGCGCCCGCAGCTCGGCCGGCATCGCAGCGATGATGGCGTCGGCCCGCTGATAGTCCTCTTCGTTGGGATCGGCCACCTGCGAGGCGACCATCGGTGGCGTGACGTCCACCCGCGCCGAGGCCTGCGGCAGCGGCCCGTCGTCCGGAGCCACCAGTCCCATCTGCACGTCCTCGTCCAGGCCGCTGGGTGGCAGCGCGAGCCACTGCGCGCGCAGGCGTTCCAGGCTCTCGGGGCGGAAGGACGGGTCCAATGCCTGGATCCGCTGCAGTACCGGCGGGTGCGTGGCGAACAGCCCCCGCAGCCCGGTGCCATCGCCGAACAGCATGTGGCTGACCTCCTCGGCGTCGGCGCGCTCGGCCAGGCGCGAACCGTCGTGCAGGCCCGCGATCTTCTTCAGCGCACCGGCCAGTCCGCTGGTCTGGCGCGTGAACTGCACGGCCGAGGCGTCGGCCAGCACTTCCCGGCTGCGGCTGACCGCGGCCTTGATCATGCGCCCGAAGAACAGCCCGACATAGCCCACCAGCAGGGCGATCAACGCCCCGACCACCACGGGCATCGCGCCGCGCCCGCGCACGGTCCCGCCATGCTGCAGGATCTTGCGGCCGATCAGGCCGAGCATGAGGATCCCGAACAGCACGCCGATCAGGCGGATGTTCAGGCGCATGTCGCCGTTGAGGATGTGGCTGTACTCGTGCGCGATCACGCCCTGCAGCTCGTCGCGGTTGAGGCGGTCCAGCGCACCGCGCGTGACCGCGATCACCGCATCGGAGGTCGAGTAGCCGGCGGCGAAGGCATTGATGCCCGGCTCGTGCTCCATCACGTAGACCTTGGGCACCGGCACGCCCGAGGCGATCGACATCTCTTCCACCACGTTGCGCAGGCGGCGCAGGTGCAGGTCCGTGGCGTCCTCGGGCACCGGCACCCCGCCCATCTGCTGCGCCACGGCCTCGCCGCCGCCGCGCAGCGAGGCCATCCGGTACAGCGAGCCGATACCGATCACGCCCAGGGCCAGCAGGGTCGACATCGCCAGCAGGGCCGGGTCGCTCCCGAAGACCACCAGGACCGCCAGGTCCACCGCGAGCACGATGCCGATGACCGCCAGGCCGAACAGCAGCACCAGTCGCGATGTGTTGCGGCGCGCCCGCGCCTGGCGTTCGAAGAAGTTCATGGACGAGCGGGACTCGCGGAGCGGGAAGCGGATCGGGCGGATCGGTGGCGCCGGCCCGGGGACGCGCACGCCGTGGCGGCGCGCGGGTCGCCCGCGCCCAGGTCGGGGATCCCGGCGCTCAGAACTGCACTTTCGGTGCCTCGCGCACTTCGGCGCGGTCTGCGGGGATGTCGAGCAGGGCGGCCGGTGCGAAGTTGAACATGCCCGCCACGATGCTCGAGGGGAACACCTCGCGCCGGTTGTTGTAGGCCATGACCGAGTCGTTGTAGGCCTGGCGCGCGAAGGCGACCTTGTTCTCGGTGCTGGTCAGCTCCTCGGTCAACTGCATCATGTTCTGGTTGGCCTTGAGGTCGGGATAGGCCTCCGCCACCGCCAGCAGCCGCCCGATCGCGCTGTTGAGCATGCCCTGGGCCTGGCCCAGCTCGGCCATCGCCGCCGGATCGCCCGGGTTGGCCTTGGCCGCGGACAGTCCCGACATCGCGGCGCCGCGCGCGGCGACCACGGCCTCGAGGGTCTGCCGCTCGTGGGCGAGGTAACCCTTGACGGTCTCGACCAGATTCGGGATCAGGTCGAAGCGCCGCTGCAGCTGCACGTCGATCTGGGCGAAGGCGTTGCGGAACGCGTTGCGCGCGGTCACCAGGCCGTTGTAGATCCCGATCGCCCAGCCGCCGAAAACCACGACCACGCCGACCAGGATTGCCAGCAGAATCAATCCACTCACAACGATTCCTCCCCTTGTTCATGCAACTGCAGGAGCAGGCGCATATGATCGCCTGCAGCGAGAGCATACGCAGGGGGCAGTCCCGATGAAAGCGAACCTTCCCCGGCCGCGCCGCGCACGCCTGCACCGCGCGCTGCTGCTCGGCCTGCTGCCGGCGATCGCACTGACCGTCGCCGCCCAGACTCCGTTGCCCTGGAACAACGACGCGACCGTGTCGCCGGATGTGACACCCGCGCCGATCACGCCGGTGGTGCCCTCCGACCGGCCCGTGCCGCTGCCCGCCGAACTCAAGCGCCAGCCGCTTGCCTCGGGCTTCGACGTGCGCCTGTTCGAGGCGATGGCGCAGGACCTGGTGGCCAACCAGCGCGTGCCGGGGCTGGCGATGGCGATCGTCCACAACGGCCAGATACTGAGTGCGCGCGGTTATGGCATCACCGACGTGGCGGCCGCCGAGCCGGTGGATGCGCACACCGTGTTCCGCCTGGCCTCGCTGTCGAAGTCCTTCGCCGGCACCGTGACCGGCATGCTGGTGGCCGAAGGGGCACTGCGCTGGGACAGCCGCGTCGCCGACTTCATGCCCAGCCTGCGGTTCGCCGACCCCGCCGCCGCCCAGCGCCTCACCGTGGCCGACGTGCTCAGCCATCGCGTCGGCTTGCGCCACCACACCTACGATCGCGACATCGAGGGCAACGCCGACTACCACAGCCTGGTGCAGAGGTTCGCGGCGGCGCCCATGGCGTGCGCGCCCGGCCAGTGCTACGGCTACCAGAACGTCGCCTTCAGCCTGGTGGGCGACGTTGTCTTCGCCGCCAGCGGGCAGTTCTACAGCGAGGCGGTCACGCGCCGCATCTTCAAGCCGCTGGGCATGAACGACGCCAGCCTCGGGCTCGATGGAATCACCTCCAGTCCGCGCTGGGCCAAGCCGCATGTGCGCGCCGGCGGCGGCTGGAAGTCGCTGATGCCCAAGCCGACCTACTACCGCCTCGCGCCCGCCGCGGGCGTCAACGCAAGCGCGGCCGACATGGCGCAGTGGCTGCTCGCGCAGGGCGGGCATCGTCCCGACGTCCTGCCGGCCCCGCTGCTGGCCACGCTGCAGGCGCCGATCGTGGGCACGCCCGGCGAGATCCGCGGCACCTCATGGCGGCGTGAGCGGCTGAACTCCGCCGGCTACGGACTGGGCTGGCGCGTATACGACTACGCCGGCCACCGCCTGGTCTTCCACGGCGGCGCCGTCCAGGGCTACCGCGGCCTGATGGCGATGCTGCCCGAGCGCGACCTGGGCGTGGCGGTGCTGTGGAACAGCAACAGCTCGCTGCCCTCGGGCCTGCTGCCGACCATCCTGGATCGAGCGATCGGCCTGCCGCCGCAGCAGTGGCTGGATGTCGACATCGACATGGAGACGCTCTACGCCTCCGACAGCGCCGAGACGCAGGAGCGCGGCGGGTCGCAGTCCGGACAGGCCCAGGCCCGACCCAGGTAGACGCCCGCGACACGGCGCGCGCACCGGCGCGCATCGCGGCACGTCGCCCGACGCAGGCGTCGCCCTGTCCGACTCGCAGCTCGCCGCCGACCGCCCATACCACCGGCAGACCGAACCTCCCCAAAAAAAAACTCCCTCTCCGCCCTGGGCACGCGGAGAAGGAGCTTCCGGTTACGGCTGATCGGGGATATCAGATCAGGGGCGTGGGCATCGGCGGCATGGCGACGGCTGCGCTCTTCTTCGCAGTCCGCTTCTTGGCGACCTTCTTGGTGGCCTTGGCCGCCTTCTTGGCGGTCTTCTTGGTGGCCTTCTTCGCAGCAGCCTTCTTGGCGGGCCGCTTGGTGGCCGTCTTGGCGGCGGTCTTGCGGGTGGCCTTCTTCGCCGCCTTCTTGGCTACCTTCCTGGTGGCCTTCTTGGCAGCCTTCTTGGTGGTCTTCTTGGCGGCCTTCTTCGCGGTCTTGCGGGTGGCCTTCTTGGCTACCTTCTTGGTGGCGGCCTTGCGGACCGTCTTCTTGGCGGCCTTCTTGGTCGCCTTCTTGGCTACCTTCTTCTTCGCGACCTTGGCGGTCTTCTTGGCAGGTGCCTTCGTCGCCTTCTTGGCGACTTTCTTCTTTGCAGCTTTCTTCGCGGCCATCGGATGGCTCTCCTCGTCAGTTGACTTGCAGTACGACTGCCCAGTGGTCAAGCAGCGCGCGGGTATCGGACCCGTGCACAACCGCCGGCGCGCCAGGCGCACCGGAACGGATTTGGCAGGGACAACGCGGTCGGGGGAACGCGGTCCCGGTAACACGAAAACACCTGCTGCCTGGTGCGGCGCAGGTGTCTGGAAGGATGTGGGGTCGTTTTTGCAGCGGAGACGATGCCTTCATCCACCTTGTAGAAGTCCGGGGCGGAGGTCTTTTTTTTGCTGCGCGTTTTCGCTGTGTGCTGACTCACTCGCTTCTGCGGCAACCCGTCTGTTGGGCGAAACCTAATCACGGTTTTTTCGGCTGTCAACACCTGTCATTGCGAATCGTTCCCCGCGTGCGCGCGCCCATCGGCCATGCATGCGTGATCGGGCGTGCGCTGCCTGCGCGCCAGCCGCCATCGCGTGCGCGCCATCGATCGAGTGCTGCGAAACGAAAGCGCGGAAAACAAGCGTGTTTTGAAAATCCATCGACCGCACTCGCGTGCGTCGCCGGTCGCCGCCCACTTGGCGACGCGCCCTTGCGCATGGTCGGAACAGGCGCGCATCGCCAGTTGAACGGGTACTTGCCGGAGGGCGCGTTGCGCGCCGCACAAAGGCCGATTGCGCGGAAAGTGCGCAAACTTTTTCGGCGCCGGCGATGCATCGCAGTGCGATCGCGAGGCCGGCCGAAGGTTGCAGCGGAGAGAAAAACCGCAGCGCGCGAGGTGGCGCTGCGTATGTCGGCGAAGGCCGCAGGCCGACGCGCGCATCGTGTCCGATGCGCATCGCGGCGGACGATGTGTCCGCCGCGTGAGGATCAGTGGTCGTCTTCCTCGAGCAGCTCGGCGTAGTCGTCCGGATCGAGCAGGTCGTTGAGCTGGTCCGGATCGCTGAGCTCGAGCACGTACAGCCAGCCTTCGCCGTAGGCGTCCTCGTTGATCGTCTCGGGCTTGTCGGCCAGGGCCGTGTTGACCGCGGTGACCGTGCCGGACACCGGCGCGTAGACATCCGAGGCCGCCTTGACCGACTCGACCACGGCGCAGGCCGTACCGGCCTCGACGCTGTCGCCGACCGCGGGCAGTTCGACGTAGACCAGGTCGCCGAGCAGGCCCTGGGCATGGTCGGAAATGCCGACGGTGACCTTGCCGTCGCCTTCGACGCGCGCCCACTCGTGGGACTTCATGAACTTCAGGTCGCCGGGGATCTCGCTCATGTGGACTCCGCTCTCATACGGATACTGGGGGATGGGCGGCTAGTGTAGCCAAGCCCGGCGTCGACACCGCAAGCGCCGCCGGTCGGAATGGGCTCAGAGCGCCTTGCCGTCGCGCACGAACGGGAACCGGACCACCCGCACCGGAACTTCGCGACCGCGGATGTCGACCCGGACGCCGGACGCGACATCGCCCGCGGGCACGCGCGCGAACGCGATCGCCTTGCCGAGCGTCGGCGAGAAGGTGCCGGACAGGATCTCGCCTTCGCCCCGCGCGGTCAGCACGCGCTGGCCGTGGCGCAGCACGCCCTTCTCGTCCATGACCAGGCCGATCATCTGCCGCGGCGCGCCGTCGCGCTTCTGCCGTTCGAGCACCTCGCGGCCGATGAAGTCGCGGCCCTCGTCGAGCGCGACCGTCCACCCCAGCGCGGCCTCGAACGGCGACACCGACTCATCCATGTCCTGCCCGTAGAGGTTGAGCCCAGCTTCCAGGCGCAGGGTGTCGCGCGCGCCGAGTCCGGCCGGCTTGACCCCCGCCTGCAGCAGCGCATCCCACAAGGCGACCGCCCCCGCCTCCGGCACGATGACCTCGAAGCCGTCCTCGCCGGTATAGCCGGTGCGCGCGATGAACAGGTCGCCGAAGGGCGTGCCCGCGACCTCACGCGCGGCGAACTTGCCCAGCCCGGCGACCGCGGCAGCGTCGTCGCCGCCGAGCAGGCCCACCACCCGCTCGCGGGCATTGGGGCCCTGCACCGCGATCATCGCCAGCTCCGGGCGCTCGCGCACCTCCACCTGGAAGGGCGCGGCCTGCGCGGCGATCCAGGCCAGGTCCTTGTCGCGGGTCGCGGCGTTGACCACGAGGCGGAACCAGTCCTCGCGCAGGCAGTAGATGATGAGGTCGTCGATGATCCCGCCCTGCTCGTCGAGCATGCAGGCGTACAGGGCCTTGCCCGGCTGCTTGAGCTTGTCCACCGAATTGGCGACCAGCCGGCGCAGGAACGGTCGGGCCTGGGCGCCGTGGAGGTCGACCACGGTCATGTGGCTGACGTCGAACATGCCGGCGTCGCGGCGGACCTGGTGGTGTTCGTCGATCTGCGATCCATAGTGGATCGGCATGTCCCAGCCGCCGAAGTCGACCATCCTGGCGCCGAGGGCGCGATGGCTGTCGTTGAGGATGGTCTTGCGGGTCATGGCGCGATCCAGTGCGGGAATGCGCCAATTATCCCAGATCGGACCGCCACGGGCCCCGCGGGACCCGAAGCGTCAGTGGTGGTGGTGGTGGTGATGGTGGCCGGCGTGGTCGCCATGGCCGGCAGTGGCCGCGTCCTCGCAGTCGGCGCCGTGGCAGTCGTCCGCGCCCTCGATCTGCAGGGTGGCGTGGCCGATGTCGAAGCGCTCGCGAAGGCGTGTGGCGGCGATGCGGCGCAGCGCGCCCGGATCCACGCCCTCGTCCACCACCAGGTGCGCGGTCATCGCCGCGCGACTGGACGCCAGCGACCACACGTGCAGGTCATGCACGTCCGCCACCCCGGGCAGGCCGGACAGCAGCGCGCGCACGTCGGCCAGGTCGATGCCATCGGGCACGCCCATCATCAACACGTTCCCGGCCTGGCGCATGAGGGTCCAGGCGCGCGGCAGCACCCACAGCCCGATCGCCACGGCGATGATCGGGTCGGCAAGCCGCCAGCCGGTGAACTCGATCACCAGCGCGGCCACGATCACGCCGACCGAGCCGAGCATGTCCGCCCACACCTCGAGGTAGGCGCCCCTGACATTCAGGCTTTCCCCGCTGCCTGCATGAAGCAGGCGCATCGCGACCAGGTTGACCACCAACCCCGCGACACCCACGGCCAGCATGCCGATCGAGGCGACCTGGGGCGGCTGCAGGAAACGGTGCACCGATTCCCACAGGATGTAGCCGGCCAGACCGAACAGGAGCAGGCCGTTGAGCATCGCGCCCATGGCCTCGGTGCGCACATAGCCGAAGCTGCGCCGTGCGTCGGGCGGACGGCGCGAGAGCCGGACCGCGACCAGCGCGATCCCCAGCGCCAGCGCATCGGTGGCCATGTGCGCCGCATCCGACAGCAGCGCCAGGCTGTTGGTCGCGAACGCGGCCAGCAGTTCCACCAGCATGAACGCCGCGATCAGGCCCAGCGCCCACCACAACGGCTTCTCGTGGCGGATGCTGGCGGCGCTGGCGTGGTCGTGGTCGTGTCCCATGGCGCCGCACGCTAGCCGCGGCGGGGCTTGTTACACAATCGCCTGTCGACCGGCGACCGTCGCGGGCGCGCCCGCTCGCCCGATCACGCGCCCTGCGGGCCGGCGGGCAGCGGCGCCGGTTCGACCTGCAGGATCACGCCATCGGTGGCGACCACCCGCACCGGCGTGGGGACCGGCAGGTCCGGTCCTTCGACGATCCAGAACGCATCGCCGATCTTGACCCTGCCCCGCCCCGCGACGATCGGCTGCTCGAGCGCCACCACCCGCCCGATGTGCTGGAACGCGCGCCGGTTGAGCGTCGGCCTGTCGCTTTCGCGGGCGCGGCCGCGGAACCACTTCCGGTACACCTGGATGGACACGAAGCTCAGCACCACGAAGGCGGCGACCTGCGCCAGCAGCGGGATGCCCGGCACCGCCAGCACCGCGACGAACACCGCTACCGCAGCGAAGCCCATCCACAGCATGAAGGCGCCCGGCGCCAGCGCCTCGGCGGCGAACAGCAGCAACGCGATCGCCGCCCATGCCACCACATCCCAGCGCAGGTCCATGGCTCAGTTCTCGGCCGGGAAGCTGGCGCGCGGCGGCGGGTTGCGCGGCGGCGCGGCCTGCTGCTTGCCGAGCGCTTCCTTGGCCAGCTCGGCCACGCCTGCGATCGAGCCGATGATGCCGGTGGCCTCCATCGGCATCAGCACGAACTTCTGGTTGGGCGCGGTGGCGAGCTTCTCGAAGGCCTGCACGTACTTCTGCGCGATGAAGTAGTTGATCGCCTGGACGTCGCCCTGGGCGATGGCCTCGGACACCATCCGGGTCGCCGTCGCCTCGGCCTCGGCCAGGCGCTCGCGCGCCTCGGCCTCGCGGAAGGCCGATTCCCGTTCGCCCTCGGCTTCCAGGATCGCGGCCTGCTTCTCGCCCTCGGCCCGCAGGATCGCCGACTGGCGATGTCCTTCGGCCTCCAGGATCACGGCGCGGCGCTCGCGTTCGGCCTTCATCTGCCGCGCCATCGAATCGATGAGGTCGCGCGGCGGCTGGATGTCGCGGATCTCGATGCGCGTGACCTTGATGCCCCAGGGGTTGGTCGCCGAATCCACCACGTTCAGCAGCTGCGCATTGATGGTCTCGCGCTGGCTCAGCGACTCGTCCAGGTCCATCGAACCGATCACGGTCCGGATGTTGGTCTGCACCAGGGCGATCATCGCGACCTCGAGGTTGGAGACTTCATACGCGGCCTTGGCCGCGTCGAGCACCTGGAAGAACACCACGCCGTCGACCTTCACCGCGGCGTTGTCCTTGGTGATGACCTCCTGGCTGGGCACGTCCAGCACCTGCTCCATCATGTTGACCTTGCGGCCGACTCCGTACACCACCGGAATCAGGAAGTGCAGGCCGGGATTCATGGTGTGGGTATAGCGGCCGAAGCGCTCGACCGTCCATTCGTAGCCCTGCGGCACCATCCGCACGGTCTTGAACAGGATGACGATGCCGGCCACCAGCAGCACCGCCGCCAGGAACACTCCTCCACCCATGACGCTCTCCTTTCCCGTTGTCCGGAATCCAGTATAGGTGGCAGACGGGAATCGCCTGCCGGATGTGACCGCCCGTGCCTGCCCCCTGACCCATGCCATGGGCGGGCGTGATGGCGACCTGCGACGCTTCCGCTCCCGGCAGCATCCACACCAGTACATGCCGCCCGACGACCGCCCCCTGTCCAGCTTCGCGATCGAGGTGCCCGCTGCCCTGCTGGCCCGGTTGCGGGCGGGCGAGCGGCCCGCCTTCGAGCAGGTCTATCGCTGGTTCGAACGGCCCGTCTACACCCTGGCGCTGCGCATCTGCGGCGATCGCGAGGAGGCCTCGGAAGTGCTGCAGGACACGATGCTCAAGGTACTCGACCGCATCGGCCACTTCCGCGGCGACAGCCCGTTCTGGGGCTGGCTGCGGCAGATCGCGGTCAACGAGGCGCTGATGCGGCTGCGCCGGCACCGGCTGGCGCCGGTTGCGCTGGATCTGGAGCAGCACGAGTCCGAGGACGATCGCTATCCGCCGCCCGCCGCGGCTGCCGATACCGCCGCGTTGCAACGGGCGCTGGCGGCCCTGCCGGCCGCCACCCGCAGCGTGCTCTGGCTCTACCACGCCGAGGGCTACACCCATGACGAGATCGCGGTACTGATGGAGCGCACGCCCAGCTTTTCCAAGTCCCAGCTCGCGCGCGGCGCGCGCCGCCTGCGGCTGCTGCTCGAGGAGCCGGCGGCCGTCGCCCTGCCGGAGTCGGCCCATGCCTGAGACCAGCGTCCGCCCGCACGCCCCGCGCGACTGGGGCGAAGCCCTGGCCGCACTGCCGCTGGAAACGCCCCCGGCAGGCGGCTGGAGCGCGATCGCGGCCAGGCTCGATGCGCACCGGCGCAGCCGCTGGCCGCTGTGGGCGGCAAGCGCGGCGACGATCGCACTGGCACTGGCACTGGCACTGGCCCTGCCCTGGCCTTCGCAGGAACGCGTGCCAGCGACCGGAGTCGTGCAGGTGCCCGCCGCCTCCCGCGCAGTCGAAGGCGACCGACTCGAACAGATGTACGCGCAGTCGGCCGAACTCGAGGCCCTGCTCGGACTCGCCCGCGACGACCGCGCCTCCAGTGGCACGGCCGCGCTGATTTCCGTGGCGCTGGACGACCAGTTGGGCGCGATCGACATGGCCCTGATGCAGCCGGGCCTGTCGCGCGAGCAGCAACTGCAGCTGTGGCAGCAGCGCGTCGAAGCACTCATCGCCGCGGCCGGTTTCGAGAGCAACCGCCGCTGGCTGGCCGCGCAGGGCAGCCGCTACGACGCCGCCCTGGTCCTCGTCGACTGATCGCATCGCATCCATCTGGAGAACGCATGAACGCCTTGCCAACCCCGCTCCTGCCCGCTGCCCTCGCCCTGCTGCTTGCCGCCGGCGCCGCGAGCGCCAGCGAGGCCGGCGCCCGCGACCAGCCGCAGGAGCTGGCCCAGGCCCGCGAAGCGCTGCGCCGTGCCGCGCTGCGCGTTGCCGAACTTTCGCAGCATGCGGACGGGGATGCCGCCGCGCGCGCCGGCACCGGCGGGCTGCGGCAACGACCGTCGATCGGCGTGCTGTTGCGTGGCGACGAGCAGCCCGGACTGCGGATCACCGGTGTCACGCCGGACGGCCCGGCGGCGAAGGCCGGCCTGCGCAGCGGCGACCGGCTGCTGTCGATCGATGGCGTGGAGGTGCTCGGCAGCACCGGCACCCTGCGCATGGAGAACGCGCGCACGCTGCTTGGCCGACTGCAGCCCGGGCGCGCGGCGAAGATCGGATACCGGCGCGACGGGCGCGACGGCCTGGCCACGATCACCCCGGAACGGCGTGCGCCCGTGCTCGCCTTGCGCAGCGGCGACGGGCATGTCGAATGGCTGGACCCGGCCGATCCGGGGCAGGACCTGGCCGCCGCCCGCCACGGACTGCATGCCGCCTCGATCGCCCTGGAGGCGGTTCCGGGCATCGCCCCCGAGGTGCGCCGGGAAATCACGCGACTGGGCCGCGCGGGTACGTGCGTGGACGGCGACGCAGCCGGCTGCGGATCGCGCAACCTGCTCTCGGCGCTGCGCTGGCATGGCCTCAACCTGGCCTCGGTCGACCCGCAACTGGGCCGCTACTTCGGCACCGAGCGCGGCGTGCTGGTGCTCAGCAGCGGCGAACTGGAAGGGCTGCAGGCGGGCGACGTGATCCAGCGTATCGAGGGCAAGCCGGTCCGCACGCCGCGCGAGATGATGGCGTTGCTGCATGGCCGCAGCGAGGGCAGCAAGGTGCGGATCGAATATCTGCGCGACCGCAGGCAGGCGCAGGCGCAGGTGCCGGTGCCACGCATCCCGCAACTGCCGGCGCCGCCGCCGCCGCCCAGGCCGCCGGCGCCACCCAAGGCCGCCATGCCGGCCCAGCCCGCGCCCCCGCCGCCCCCGCCGGCCCCGCCCCTTGCGGCGGGCCCTGCGGCCGCCGGATAACCGGCGTCGGGCTGCGCCGCACCGCAATCCAGAGGGGCGGCGGACCCCCGACCTGTCGGAGTTCGCCAGCATCGTGGCGCGCCCACACGCGCCCAGAGGCGCCAGGCGCTGGACGAGGCCCGGCCCGCGTGCGCACTGCGCCGCGATGGCGTCGCCAACCGACCCGGCGAACGCCGGCTCTATTTGGTCAGGATCAACTTGCCGTTGCGCGTATGGCGCAGGCGATAGCACTCGCTGCCATGGCGGATGCGCAACTCGCGCTGGCCCTGCAGCAGGCGCAGGCTGTCGATCTCGACGGACGCCGCGGTCGCCTCCTCGCGACCACGCCCCTCGTCGGCGGCAGGGGACGGGATCGAGATCTGATGGGTGGACAGCATCACGGCGACTCCGGCGAGGGGCGGAATGATGATGCTAATGATTCCCATTTGTGTGTCAACGACCGTCCGTCGGCCTGCGCCAGGGCGCAATCGGGCGTGCCTGCGTCGACGGCCCGCTCGATCGCGCCGCCGCGCGCTACCTCGTCGCCGCTTCCAGTCGCCGCCACACGGGTTCGTCGAAGCGGTCGACCAGTTCGAGCGCGCCCAGGTTTTCGGCCAGCTGCCCCGTCGAACTGGCCCCCATCAGCACGGTGGAAACGTGCGGGTTGAGCAGGCACCAGGCGATCGCCAGTTGTGCCGGCGGAACGCCCAGCTCCTGCGCCAGGGCGGTGAAGCGGCGTGCACGCTCGAGCCGGCCCGCGGCGTCCGGACGGTCGTCCACTGCATTGCGGCCGAGGTAGGCGAAACGGCTGTCCGCGGGCACGCCATCGTTGTACTTGCCAGTGAGCAGGCCCGAGGCCAGCGGCGACCACACCGTGATGCCCAGTCCGTGTTCGGCATACAGGGGCGCGTATTCGAGTTCGACCCGGTCCCTGTGCAGCAGGTTGTACTGCGGCTGCTCCATGCTCGGGCCATGCAGGTGGTGCGCGCGGGCGACCTGGATCGCCTCGCGGATCAGCGCCAGCGGCCATTCGGACGTGCCCCAGTACAGCACCTTGCCCTGGCGCACCAGCGCGTCCATCGCCCACACCGTTTCGGCCACCGGCGTATCCGGGTCGGGGCGATGGCAGAAGAACAGATCCAGGTAGTCCACCCGCAGGCGCCGCAGCGCGTCGTGGCAGGCATCGCGCACATGCTTGCGCGACAGTCCGACCTGGGTCGGACGCGGATCGGCGGCCGAACCGAATCGCACCTTGCTCGACACGCAGAAGCCATCGCGCGGCAGGCGCAGGTCGGCGATCACGTCCCCGACCACCCGCTCGGCCTCGCCATGGGCGTAGTTCTCGGCATTGTCGAAAAAGTTGACGCCATGGTCCCAGGCCATGGCGACCAGCTCGCGCGCCTCGCTGCGACCGAGCCTGGCGCCGGCCGTCAGCCATGCGCCCAGCGACAGGGCCGACAGCTGCAGGCCCGAATTCCCGAGTCGGCGATAGCGCATGTTCCTGCTCCGGCTTGCGGTAACGGCGCACAGTCTATGCGAGGCGGTCCGCTGCCGCGGGCCGAACGCGCGGTATCCTCGCAGCGGATCCCTTCGATACGACGCCGCCCGATGCGCGAACCCGTTCCGATCAAGCGCGTGCTCGCCACCCTGTTCGGGCGACCGGACGAGGTGATGCTCGAACTCGGCGCCGGCGGCGAGTTGCTGGTCGCCAAGGTCCGCGTGGTGCTGTCGCTGCTGCTGCTGGTCCTGCCCCTGACCGAGGCGCTGGGTGGCGCCGACACCAGCCGCACGCTGCTGGGCCTCGGCGCGGCGGTCTTCGCCAACGTCATGGCGCAGGCGTGGCTGGCCCTCGCCCGCAACCATCGCCGCCACCACTGGCTGCCCTATGCCACGGGCGCGTGGGACATCACCGCGACCACCGGCGTGCTGGCGCTGCTGTCGCTGCGCGACCCGGCCGCCGGCCTGGACAGCCTGGTGGTGTGGTGCATCTACCTGTTCGCCATCGTGCTCACCGCGCTGCGCAGCGACGGCAGGCTGACGGCCTTCGTCGGCGGCCTGGCCATCGTCCAGTACGGAGCGCTGTTCGGCATCACGTACGCCGTCAGCCCGGCCGCCATTCCGGCCTTCCACGGCGGCATCCCGACGCTGACCGAACAGGGCCAGCGCCTGCTGCTGCTGGCGATGATGACCCTGCTCACCAGCACCATCGTCTACCGGATGCAGCGGCTGATCGAACTGTCCGGCCGCGACGCGCTGACCGGCGTGCCCAATCGCGCCTGGCTGCTGCAACGGCTGCCGCGCATGTTCGAGGCCGCGCGTCGCGACGGACGCACGGTCACCATCGGCCTGGTCGATATCGACCATTTCCGCCGCGTTTACGAGGAGATCGGGCACCTCGGAGGAGACCGCGCGATCCGGCACATCGCCGACCACCTGGGGACGATGCTCGAGGAGGACGAGCACCTGGCGCGCATCGGCGGCCAGGAGTTCGTGCTGGTGCTGCTGTGCCCGATCGGCAGCGCCTGGGAGCGGATCGACCGCAGCCGCCGCAGCCTGGGCGCGCAGCCGTTCCGTGCCGAACGGGGAGAACCGGTGACCCTGGCCTTCAGCGCCGGGCTGGCCGCCTTCCCGCAGGACGGGGCGACCCCGTCGAGCCTGCTCGGCAGCGCGGACCGGCGCCTGCAGGAAGCCAAGCGCACCGGGCGCAACCGCGTGATCGCGCGCGACAGCTAGCCCTCCCACCGGGCCCGGCCCGCGCCTCCGGCGCGATCTGGCGCACGTCCGGCGCCGGCGCGCAAGTGCGGTCAGCCGCGCCGCCCCCGCGCGCTCCGCGGTTGCCGCGGCCTGCCCGCTGCTCTAGGCTGCCGCGTCTGTTTTGCACGCAATCGCTGCCGGGGAACGGGATGGAAGCACTGCTGGGCGTCGGTTTCGGCCTGTTCGGGCTGGCGGTGCTGATTGGCCTGACCTGGTTGTTCTCCAACAACAAGCGCCGGGTCGACTGGACCCTGGTCGCCACCGGCATCGCGTTGCAGATCGGGTTCGCCGCGGTGGTCCTGCTGGTACCGGGCGGCCGCGACGTGTTCGACTGGCTCGGCCACGGCTTCGTGCGGCTGCTGAGCTTCGTCAACGCCGGCTCGGAGTTCATCTTCGGCAGCCTGATGAACGTGGAGACCTACGGGTTCATCTTCGCCTTCCAGGTGCTGCCCACGATCATCTTCTTCGCCGCGCTGATGGGCGTGCTCTACCACCTGGGCGTCATGCAGTTCGTGGTGCGGGCGATGGCGCTGGCGATCACCAAGGTGATGCGCGTGTCCGGCGCGGAGACCACCAGCGTCTGCGCCAGCGTGTTCATCGGCCAGACGGAGGCGCCGCTGACGGTGCGCCCCTACATCGCGCGCATGACCGAGTCGGAGCTGATCACGATGATGATCGGCGGCATGGCGCATATCGCCGGCGGCGTGCTGGCCGCCTACGTGGGCATGCTCGGCGGTGGCGATCCGGTCGAGCAGGCCTACTACGCCAAGCACCTGCTCGCGGCATCGATCATGGCGGCGCCGGCCACGCTGGTCATCGCCAAGATCCTGATCCCGGAAACCGGCGAACCCCTGACCCGCGGCACGGTCAAGATGGAGGTGGAGAAGACCACCAGCAACGTCATCGACGCGGCCGCCGCCGGCGCCGGCGATGGCCTGCGCCTGGCCCTGAACATCGGCGCGATGCTGCTGGCCTTCATTGCGCTGATCGCGATGGTCAATGCGCCGCTCACCTGGCTGGGCGAAATCACCGGCGTGCAGGCCGCGATCGGCCGCCCGCTGGACCTGTCCACGATCTTCGGCTGGGTGCTGGCGCCCATCGCCTGGCTGATCGGCGTGCCCTGGCAGGACGCCGGCGTGGTCGGTTCGCTGATCGGGCAGAAGGTGGTCATCAACGAGTTCGTCGCCTACCTGCAGCTGGCCGACATCGTCAACGGCCGCGTGGATGGCGTCACGCTGAGCGAACAGGGCCGCCTGATCGCGACCTACGCCCTGTGCGGCTTCGCCAACTTCAGTTCGATCGCGATCCAGATCGGCGGCATCGGCGGCCTGGCGCCGGAGCGGCGCCAGGACCTGGCCCGTTTCGGCCTGCGCGCGGTACTGGGCGGCACCGTCGCCACCCTGATGACGGCGACCATTGCCGGCGTGCTGACCAACCTCGGCGCCTGAGTCCACGAAGGAGCCCGCCATGTCCTCCATGCCCGCTCTGGCGCAGGTGGTCGTGGTGGGGTCGTTCAACGTCGACCATGTCTGGCACTGCCAGGCCCTGCCCCGGCCCGGCGAGACGCTGATCGGCAGTTACAGCACCGGCCCGGGCGGCAAAGGCTTCAACCAGGCCACGGCCAGCGCGCGCAGCGGCGCGCGCACGGTCTTCGTCTGCGCGCTGGGTGCGGATTCCGGCGGGCAACTGGCCCGCGACCTGGCGGCCAGCGCCGGCATCGAGCTGCGTGCCGAGACCAGCGACGCCGCCACCGGCACCGCCGGCATCTACGTCGCCGCCGACGGCGGCAACAGCATCGTCATCGGCGCCGGCGCCAACGCCGCCCTGTCCACGGACTACGTCGCGCGCCAGGCCGGCGAGATCTCCGCCGCGCGGATCGTGCTGGCGCAGCTCGAATCGCCCGTCGAGAGCGTGTTCGAAGCGATGCGGCTGGCCCGTGCCGGCGGCATCCGCACCATCCTCAATCCGGCCCCGGCCAATGCGCCGAGCACGCGCGAACTGCTGGCGGTGGCCGACATCCTCACGCCCAACGAAACCGAGTTCGCGACCCTGCTGGCCCGGCACGCGGGCGAACGGGTGGATGCCGCGCAGGTGGCCGCGCTCGAGGGTGCACGCCTGCACCGGCTGTGCCGGGTCCTGCTGCCGCGCGGCACGGTGGTGGTCACCCTGGGGGCCGAGGGCGCCTTCGTCTCCCACCGCGAGGCCAAGTGCCGCGGCGACGAAATCCCGTACTACCGCGTGCCCGCCTTCCCGGCGCGCACGGTCGACACCACCGGCGCCGGGGATGCGTTCAACGGCGCGCTGGCCGGCTCGCTGGCAACCATGCGCGGCCGTGCCTTCGCCGACCACGTGCGCTTCGCGGCCCAGTACGCGGCGCTGTCCACCGAGCACGAGGGCGCCGCCGCGTCGATGCCGCGACTGTCGGCCGCCGGCCAGCCCTGAGGGCGCCGCGCGCGGGCAGGCCCGGCCCGCCCGCGGCGGTACAATGCGGCCATGCAGATCGGCCAGCACCGTGTCCAGCCCCGCGTGGTCCTCGCGCCCATGGCCGGGGTTACCGACAAGCCGTTCCGGCAGCTGTGCAAGCGGCTCGGCGCAGGGCTGGCGGTATCGGAGATGACCACCAGCGACCCGCGCTTCTGGAACACGCGCAAGTCGCTCACGCGCATGGATCACGAAGGCGAGCCGGATCCGGTGAGCGTGCAGATCGCCGGCACCGATCCGGAGGTGATGGCGCGGGCGGCACGCCATAACGCCGACCAGGGCGCACAGATCATCGACATCAACATGGGCTGTCCGGCGAAGAAGGTCTGCAACGCCTGGGCCGGCTCGGCGCTGATGCAGGACGAGGCGCTCGTGGGCCGCATCCTCGAAGCGGTGGTGGCGGCCGTGGACGTCCCGGTGACGCTCAAGATCCGCACCGGCTGGGATGCCACGCACCGCAACGCGCCCACGATCGCCCGCATCGCGCAGGACAGCGGCATCGCCGCGCTGACCGTGCACGGGCGCACCCGCGACCAGCACTACACCGGCCAGGCCGAATACGACACGATCGCCGCGATCAGGGCGCAGCTGCGCATCCCGCTGATCGCCAATGGCGATATCGATTCGCCGCACAAGGCGCTCGAGGTACTGCGCCACACCGGCGCCGATGCGGTGATGATCGGCCGCGCCGCGCAGGGGCGGCCCTGGATCTTCGCGACCATCGCCCACTTCCTGGAGACCGGCAACGTCCTGCCCGAGCCGTCGCCGGCGCAGGTGCGCGACATCCTGCTGGGCCACCTGCAGGCGCTGCACGCCTTCTACGGCGAACAGTCCGGCGTGCGCATCGCGCGCAAGCACCTGGGCTGGTACGCCAAGGACCGCGCGGAGAACGCGGCCTTCCGCAGCGTGGTCAACCGTGCCGAAACCGCCGAAGCGCAGCTGCGGCTGACCCGCGACTACTTCGATGCGCTGGCGGCCGGCGTGGCCCCGGAGCTGCCGGCTGCGGCCTGACCGCGACGGTCCGGGCCCGCCTCGCCGGCGCCGCGCCCCGCGTCAGCGCGGCGGTTCGTGCCAGATGCGGTCCCACATCTGCCCCAGCCGTGCGGCCGGCCACTCCCAGGACAACTGCTCGGGCGCGATCGCGCGCCAACCGCCGGCGCCGTCGCTCTGCGCGACGGCGAAGTTGAAGCTGTAGTCGGGCTCGGCGCCCATGCGCAGGTCGCTGAGCACGAGCCGTCCGTCGCGGACTTCGGCCTTCATGAAGCCGCGGTTGAACCAGGCCAGCCGCTGCACCGAGGGCAAGCCGGCGACGGCGGCGAGCGCCTCCACGTCCGAGGCGTGATGGCGGAAGGCGATCGGCCCCGTGTCGGCCGCCAGCGAATACTCGCCCTCCAGATAGCCATCGGGCGTCATCGCCACCACCCGCCACAGCAGGGTGTTGAACGGCATCGGCACCGAGAACATCGGCGCGCCGGCCAGGCCCGCCTGCGCCAGCGAGCGCTGCGCCTCGCGCTCGACCATGCCCTTGGCCAGCAGCGACCAGCCGAGGTAGGCGCTGCTCAGCGCCAGCCCCGCCACCAGTGCCTGCCGCGCCAGCGGACGGCTGCCGGCGAACGCCGCCACCGCCACGCCCAGCAGCAGCCACAGCGTGTAGCCCGGGTCGATGATGAACACGCTCGACCACACCGTCGGCGCCAGCGGCAGCGGCCACAGCAGCTGCGTGCCGTAGGAGGTGAACGCATCCAGCAGCGGATGCGTGAGCAGCGCCAGCTGGATCGCCCAGAACCAGCGTCGCGGCGCCTGCGCCACGCGTCCGCCGCGTCGCCGGAAGAACGCCCAGATCGCCCAACCCAGCAGCGGCAGCACCAGCAGCGAGTGGCTGAAGCTGCGGTGCAGGGTCATCAGCGCCACCGGGTCGTCGGTGAACAGCCTGATGGGGAACGAGTCGAGGTCCGGCAGCGTGCCGAGCGCGGCACCCGCGAGCATGGCCGCGCGCCGATGCGCGGCGGGAACCACGGCGCCGGCCACTGCGGCGCCGAGGACGATCTGGGTCAGGGAATCCATGCCCGCATTCTAGAGTCCGCTCCCGACGCCCCGCCCCACCCCTCCGGCTGGCCGCGCCGTTCCGGGGGCGACGCGGCCAGCGCGTAAGCTGAAGGCGCGGACACGGAGCGTGCGCGGGCGCAGCCGCCCGTGTATCATCCGCACCCATCTTTTCATCCGAATTGAAGGATATAGTCGATGTCGAGCTACCTCTTCACCTCCGAGTCGGTCTCCGAAGGCCATCCGGACAAGATCGCCGACCAGATTTCCGATGCCGTCCTCGATGCCATCCTGACCGAGGACAAGGGCGCGCGCGTGGCCTGCGAGACCATGGTGAAGACTGGCGTGGCGATCGTCGCCGGCGAGATCACCACCAGCGCCTGGATCGACCTGGAGGCACTGACCCGCAAGGTGATCCTGGACATCGGCTACGACTCCAGCGACGTCGGCTTCGACGGCGCCACCTGCGGCGTGCTCAACCTGATCGGCAAGCAGTCGCCGCACATCGCCCAGGGCGTGGACCGCAAGAAGCCCGAGGAAATGGGCGCCGGCGACCAGGGCCTGATGTTCGGCTACGCCACCAACGAGACCAGCAGCTACATGCCGGCGGCGATCCACCTGTCGCACCGCCTGGTCGAACAGCAGGCCAAGGTCCGCAAGAAGCGCAACTCCAGGCTGCCGTGGCTGCGTCCCGACGCCAAGAGCCAGGTCACCCTGCGCTACGAGGACGGCGTGGCCGTCGCGGTCGACGCGGTCGTGCTGTCCACCCAGCACGCGCCGGGCGTGAAGCAGAAGGATCTGATCGAGGCGGTGCGCGAGGAGATCCTCAAGCCCGTGCTGCCGGCCAAGTGGCTGCACAAGGGCACCAAGTTCCACATCAACCCGACCGGCAAGTTCGAGATCGGCGGTCCGGTGGGCGACTGCGGCCTGACCGGCCGCAAGATCATCGTTGACACCTACGGCGGCTGGGCCCGCCACGGCGGTGGCGCGTTCTCGGGCAAGGATCCCTCCAAGGTCGACCGCTCCGCGGCGTACGCCGCGCGCTACGTGGCCAAGAACGTCGTGGCCGCAGGCCTCGCCGACCGCTGCGAGGTGCAGGTCAGCTACGCCATCGGCGTCGCCGAGCCGACCTCGATCTCGGTCACCACCTTCGGCACCGGCAAGGTCGGCGACGACGTGATCGAGAAGCTGATCCGCCGCCACTTCGACCTGCGTCCGTACGGCATCATCAAGATGCTCGACCTGGTGCACCCGATCTACCAGCGCACGGCCAGCTACGGCCACTTCGGCCGCAAGCCCGAGCAGGTCACCTATGTGGACGCGGCCGGCAAGCAGCACAGCGCCACCGCCTTCTCCTGGGAGAAGACCGACAAGGCCGAAGAGCTGCGCAAGGCTGCCAAGCTGTAAGGCCTGGGCCGGTCACCGGCGGACGCGGCGACGGCCGCGCCACCGCTGCGACGGAAATGAAAAAGGCGGGTCGCGCAGCGCGGCCCGCCTTTTCTATTGCCCGGCATTGCGCCGGGGTCGGTCACTCATCGGCGGCGGGACGCCTGTCTGCCGTACCCGCCGCGCCGGTCGACCTGCCGCCGTTCCGGCCCCGCGCAGGGGCCGGAGCAGGCGGACGGATCAGCGCGCCTGCTGGGCCCGTGGTGCGGCCTGCCGCACGTGCGCGTCCAGCCAGTCGCTGGTTTCGGCCAGCATGTGCAGGATCGATTCGCGGGCGCGGTAGCCGTGCGATTCGCGCGGCAGCATCACCAGGCGCGCGGTGCCGCCCAGGCCCTTGATGGCGGCGAACATGCGTTCGCTCTGCACCGGGAAGGTGCCGGAGTTGTTGTCCTCCTCGCCGTGGATCAGCAGCATCGGCTCGTCGATCCGGTGGGCATGGTTGAACGGCGACATCGCGTGGTAGGTGTCGGTGGCCTGCCAGAAGTTGCGTTCCTCGGCCTGGAAGCCGAACGGCGTCAGCGAGCGGTTGTAGGCGCCGCTGCGCGCGATGCCGGCGCGGAACAGATCCGAATGCGCCAGTAGGTTGGCGGTCATGAAGGCGCCGTAGGAATGCCCTCCGATCGCGATCCGGTCGCGGTCCGCGACGCCGCGCTTGACCACCTCGTCCACCGCGGCCTGTGCGCTGCCGACGAGCTGCCTGACATAGGTATCGTTGGGCTCGGCATCGCCCTCGCCGACGATCGGCATGGTCGGGCCGTCCAGTACCGCGTAGCCCCGGGCGAGGAAGGCCAGTGGCCCCCAGTAGCTGATGCGGTTGAACCGGTACGGCGACCCACGCACCTGGCTGGCGGCGTCGGCGGATTTGAACTCGCGCGGGTAGGCCCACATCAGCATCGGCAGCGGGCCGTCGCGGCTGGCGTCGTATCCCGGCGGCAGGTAGAGATCGGCCGTCAGCTCCACGCCATCGGCGCGCGCGTAGCGGATCTGCTCCTTGGTCACGCCCCGCAGTTCCGGGGTGGGATGCGGAAAGTCGGTCAGGGCGACCGGCGCGGCGTCCCCGCCGAGGCTGCGCCGTAGCACGTTGGCCGGCTCGGTGGGCGACTCACGCGTGGTCAGGATGCGCGATGCCTCCGCATCCAGCACGGTGAAGGGCGCCTCGTACCAGGGCGCCCGGGAATGGAACAGGCGCTCGGTGCGCCCGTCAGCCAGGGACTGGCGGTCGAGGAAGGGCCGGTCGCCTTCCGCCGACGCGCCATCGCCGATGCGATAGATGGTCTCGCCGTCGCCGCTGGTCAGCAGGCGCGCGAAGCCGCGCTCGTCCATCGCCATGACCGGCGTGCCCGGGTCGGCATAGCGGTCCTCGTACGATCCTTCGTGCAGCAGCACGGGCGCGGCGCGCGTGTCCGGAGCCAGGCGCCACTCGCGCATTCCCCGCGTCTTCCACCACGATTCGTACAGCAGCGCCAGGCTGCCGTGGCCCCAGTAGATGCCGCCGTAGCGCATGGACAGATCGGCCAGCACCTGCGGCGCGCCGGCGAACGGCGCCGCATGCGCGAAGACGCGGTCGCGCACCGCAGCCTCGCGCGCGGGATCGCCGCCGTCCTGCGCCTCGGCCCACACCAGGGTCGCCGGGGCATCGGCGCGCCAGGAAATGCGGCGCACGCCAGTGGCCACCGCGTCGTTGCCGGTCGGCAGCCCTTCCACCAGCGGCAGCGTCGCCACGGTATGCAGCAGCCGGCCGTCGAGATCGATCACGTCGATGCGGCGCGGGAAGCGCGAGTACGGCACCAGGTAGGAAAAGGGCCGCTCCACGCGCTGGCGCAGCAGGTGGCGGCCGTCCGGCGATACCGCGGCGCCGACGTACATCTCCGGGCCGCCGATCTCGCGCACGCGCCCGTCGAGGCCGACGCGGGCCAGCTGGCTGGTCATGTACCAGGCGAACAGCGCCTCGTCGTGCGGATTGGCCAGCAGGTCCTGGTAGGTGCGCAGGCTCTGCACCTGGCCGCCGCCGCGCGTTTCCTGGATGTTGGGGCCGCCGGGCACGCCGTCGTCGACGGGCGGCGCGAGGTGTCCGCGCGGCCGCAGCAGCGCGATCAGCCCGCTGCTGTCTGGCAGCCAGTCGAAGCCGCTGCCGGTCACGCTGCCCAGCGGCCGTTCGGTCAGGCGCCGGGCGCGGCCGGCCGCCACGTCGACCAGCCACAGCTCCACGCGGCCCGCACGCGGATCCACGTGACTGAAGGCGAGGTGGCGCTGGTCGGGCGACCACTGCAGCGATGCCAGCGCCAGCGGCGTGGGCAGGCCCTGGATGCGGCGCTCCGCGCCCGTGGCGACATCCTGCAGCCAGAGGTCGTCGGTGAAACTGAAGGCGCTGGCCGAATGGGTGCGCGGATGGATGCGCAGCCCGGCCAGCTTCAGTTCGGGCTGGGCCACCACCTCGATGCCCGGCAGCGACGGCACCCGCATGTAGGCCAGCAGGTCGCGACGCGGCGACAGCGACAGCCGCGGCGCGGCCGGCGCGTCGACGATCGCGCGCAGTTCGGGCGCCGGAAGGCGGTAGCCGCCGCCCTCGGCCACGGTGCCGTCGGCAGCGCCGGTGCGGTCGGCGGCGAGGCCGGGGACGGGCGACAGCGCAATGCAGGCAAGCAGCCAGGCGCGGGCGAGATGCTTCACAGGTGGCATAGGCAAGAGGTGGTTCCAGCTGGGGCGATCGGCCAGCCTAGCCGGCCCGGCCTGGCGCGGCCTGTGGCGAGGGTCATGCCCCGGCAGGCGGTGCGGGCGTCTATCGCCGGCGGGCGCCATCGCCCGCGGCCCTATATAATCAGCGGTTCCGCCGAGGGGCGTTGCGATGGCCGGCTTCCACCAAGCCGCCCACCAGGCTCGGCGACGACGACTGCAACGGCGCCCGGTTCACACTACCCCACCCTCTCCCGCGAGCGGGACAGGGACCGAAACCGGAGCTTGCATGAACGCTGTAGCCAAGACCTTCTCCACCGAGGGCGATTACAAGGTCGCCGACATTTCCCTGGCCGACTGGGGCCGCAAGGAACTGGACATCGCCGAGCACGAGATGCCCGGCCTGATGTCGATCCGCCGCCAGTACGCCGCCACCGCGCCGCTCAAGGGCGTGCGCGTGACCGGCTCGCTGCACATGACCATCCAGACCGCGGTGCTGATCGAGACCCTGAAGGACATCGGCGCCGACGTGCGCTGGGCCTCGTGCAACATCTTCAGCACGCAGGACCACGCCGCCGCCGCGATCGCCGCGTCCGGCACCCCCGTGTTCGCCTGGAAGGGCGAGTCGCTGGAGGAATACTGGGACTGCACGCTCGACGCGCTCAGCTTCCCCGACGGCAAGGGCGGCTTCCTCGGCCCGCAGCTGGTGGTCGACGACGGCGGCGACGTGACCCTGCTGATCCACAAGGGCTTCGAGCTCGAGCAGGGCGACGAGAGCTGGGTGAACTCGCCTTCCGGCAGCCACGAGGAGCAGGTGATCAAGAACCTGCTCAAGCGCGTGGCCACTGAGCGCCCGGGCTA
>Ga0233383_1000182_pt1 | contig 26425 bp, 21 predicted proteins | sample ElkDunMinimDraft_14_FD_191542 | JGI IMG/M metagenome (GOLD analysis project Ga0233383, IMG submission 191542) | Fecal eukaryotic communites from dung pellets of Tule Elk in California, USA - Elk Dung G16 | ecosystem: Host-associated > Mammals > Digestive system > Large intestine > Fecal | place...
GTCCGCGGCACGACCTTGGACCGCCGTCACGAAGGCCATCTCGCCCTCGCCCTCGACGACCGCGGTCGGATCGGCCTCGAGCAGCAGGTCCAGGGCAGTGCGCCCGTCCTCGCCAGGGTACGAGAGCTCGGCCGCCTCGCTCGCCGAGGGCGCGGGCCTGGCCGAAGCCTCGGCCGACTGCTGCGCCGTGGCAGGCGACGCGGGGTCGCCCTCCTCGGAGGCGCACGCCGTGAGCGCGGACACGAGCAGCACCACCGCCGCCGGGCCGGCGAGCAGGGTGCGGAGCGAACGGGACGACGTCACGTCCGCGAGTCTAGACACGCCCGGCCGAGGTGCCAGGCGCCGCCCAGGTACCGGACGCCGGAGCGTGCCGGCGGGTGCCCCGAGCGGCGCGCGCCGGCGTCAGGCGTCGATCTTGGAACGGTCGAGCTCGCTCGCGCCGGCGACGATGAACTCCTTGCGCGGCGCCACGTCGGTGCCCATGAGCAGCTCGAAGACGCGCTCGGCGGCCTCCGCGTGCTGCACCGTCACGCGGCGCAGCGTCCGATGGCGCGGGTCCATGGTGGTCTCGGCGAGCTGGTCGGCGTCCATCTCGCCCAGACCCTTGTACCGCTGGATGTCGTCCTTGTACCGCCGCCCGGCGCGGTCGAGCCGGCGCAGCGTCGTCTGCAGCTCCGCTTCCGAGTACGTGTAGATGTACTCGTTCTTGCGCTTGCCGCTGCCCAGCACCTCGATGCGGTGCAGCGGCGGCACCGCCGCGAAGACGCGACCGCCCTCGACCAGCGGCCGCATGTACCGGTAGAACAACGTCAGCAGCAGCGTGCGGATGTGCGCGCCGTCGACGTCGGCGTCCGTCATCAGCACGATCTTGCCGTAGCGCGCGGCGTCGAGATCGAACGACCTGCCCGACCCGGCACCGATCACCTGGATGATCGCGGCGCACTCGGCGTTGCGCAGCATGTCGCTGATCGACGCCTTCTGGACGTTGAGGATCTTGCCGCGGATCGGCAGCAGCGCCTGGAAGTCCGAGGAGCGCGCCAGCTTGGCCGTCCCGAGCGCGCTGTCACCCTCGACGATGAACAGCTCGCTGCGCTCGACGTCGTCGCTGCGGCAGTCGGCCAGCTTGGCCGGGAGCGACGAGGTCTCGAGCGCGTTCTTGCGGCGCGAGATCTCCTTCTGCTTGCGTGCCGTGACACGCGCCCGCATCTCCGCGACGACCTTGTCGAGCAGGAGCGAGGCCTGCGCCTTGTCGTCACGCTTGCTCGACGTGAACAGCGCCCCGAGCTCCTTCTCGACCACCCGTGCGACGATGCCGCGCACCGGAGCCGTGCCGAGCACCTCCTTGGTCTGGCCCTCGAACTGCGGCTCGGCCAGGCGCACGGTGACCACGGCGGTGAGGCCCGCGAGCGCGTCGTCCTTCTCGATCCGCTCGGCCGAGTCCTTCGTCGAGACCTTGAGACGGCGCGCGTTGGCCTCGACGTGCTTGCGGATCGTCTTGAGCAGCCCTTGCTCGAACCCGCTCAGGTGGGCGCCGCCCTTGGGGGTCGCGATGATGTTGACGAACGACCGCACCTCGGTGTCGTACCCGGCACCCCAGCGCAGCGCGATGTCGACCTCGCACTCCCGCGTGACCTCCTGCGGTGACATGTGCCCGCGCGAGTCGAGCACGGGCACGGTCTCCTTGAACGTCCCCGAACCCTTCAGCTCCCACGTGCCGGTGACCGGCGAGTCCGGAGCCAGGAAGTCGACGAAGTCGACGGCGCCGCCGGTGTGCTTGAAGACCTCCTCGTGCGGGCCGTCCGCGCCCGGCGTGCCGGGAAGCCCGCGCTCGTCGCGCACCGAGATCTCGAGCCCGGGCACGAGGAAGGTGGTCTGCCGTGCACGCGTGACGAGCTCGTCGTAGCTGAACACCGCCGACTTGGGGAAGACCTGTCGGTCGGCCCAGTAGCGCACGCGCGTGCCCGTCCGCCCGCGCGGGACCTTGCCCACGACCGTCAGCTCGCTGTGGTCGATGAACGGGGTGAACGGCGCCTCGGGGCTCGGTCCGGTCCGCGGGTCGTCGAAGACGCCCGGCTCGCCCCGGTGGAACGTCATCCGGTGCGTCTTGCCGCCGCGGTCGACCTCGACGTCGAGCCGCGCCGAGAGCGCGTTGACGACCGACGCCCCGACGCCGTGCAGGCCACCCGACGCCGTGTACGAGCCACCGCCGAACTTGCCGCCGGCGTGCAGCTTGGTGAAGACGACCTCGACGCCCGACAGGCCGGTCTTCGGCTCGAGGTCGACCGGGATGCCGCGGCCGTCGTCCTCGACCGTGACCGACGCGTCGGCGTGGAGGACGACGCGGATCGCGGAGGCGTGCCCGCCGAGGGCCTCGTCGACCGAGTTGTCGATGATCTCCCACAGGCAGTGCATCAGGCCGCGCGAGTCCGTCGACCCGATGTACATGCCCGGCCGCTTGCGCACCGCCTCCAGCCCTTCGAGGACGGACAAGTGGCGTGCGGTGTACCCGGACTCGGACGTGGCTGTCACGGGAACGAGGGTAGACGCTGCCGGGGACACGCCGGCGCAGGCGCTCCGGCGACCGGCATCCCGCGCCAGTGCGCACACCGTGTGATCGTGATCGCTATGCCGGGAGCGAACCGCACCGGTTCCGTGGAAAGGTTCGCAGCGCCTGGTGGTTGGATGATGATGTGACCACCATGACGACAGAACCTCTCACCGCTGCCGACCGCTGCGACCGCTGCGGCGCACAGGCCTATGTGCGCGTGGTCCTGCCCGTCGGAGAGCTCCTCTTCTGCGGCCACCACGCCCGCGCGCACGGAGACGCCTTCGCCGGCGTCGCCACCCACGTCCAGGACGAGACCGACCGTCTGCACGCCGAGCACGGCGCGCGCTGACCGCACCCCCTCAGGCATCCGCGAGCCCCGCACCTTTCGAGGTGCGGGGCTCGCGACGTCTCACGGCTCAGCGGCCGCGGAACGACACCACCCAGGAACCGGTGAGCCCGAGCGCCGTCCGCCAGCCCTCGGCGGTCTTGGTCCGCGCGACCCTGGCCCCGTTCGGCGCCGTCGCCGTCACGGTGTGCAGCTGGCCGCTCGAGAACCGGCTGGTCACAGCGATCGACCGGACGGCCGAGAGCCCGAAGATCCGCTGGGCCTGAACCTGCGTGATCGAGTCGCTCCACGAGACGTAGGGGTTCCCGGGCGCGGCCGCCGAGTACGGGTCGGGCTTGTGGACCAGGTACGGCACCGCGGCCGTACCGAAGGCGTCGCTGTTGTTCGCGGTGCCCGTGAGCGTCGAGGTGCCCTTGCCCGACGACGCGAAGTACGGCGTCTCGGCGAATCCCGAGCCGATCGCAGCCGGCTCGCGCAGGACGGACACCGTGGTCGCCTGCACGGTCGCATTCACCGCCGCGACCCACGTGCTCCCGTAGCTCCCGCCCTGCTTGCGCCAGCCGGTGTAGTTCTGGCTGCGCGTGTCGTCGTAGACGTGGCAGCCGCACGCCGGCTGCAGGCCCTTGCTCGTCTTCTCGGTGATGGCGTACGTCCGCGCGGCGACGGCCTGCGCCTGCAGGGCCGCAGCGCCACCGTTGGACGACGTACCCCAGCCCGAGGGCATCTCGTCGAGACCGTAGAGGTACTCGGTGTTGAGGACCACCTGGTTGACGACGTTCGGCCGTCCCGACACCTTCTTCACCTCGAGGCGGCCGTTCCGGTAGGTGCCCTGCGCACCGAGCACCGACGCCACCGCCTTGGTGCCGGACGTCTGGTAGTACCGCGTACCGGTCCACTCGAAGTAGAGCGTCGAGCTGGACTTGGTGACCGTGCCCGACGAGCTCGTGAACGTCGCCTTGACGCCCGTCGACGTCACGCCGATGGTGACCGGCTGGCTGGCGCGACCCGTCGCGACCTGCGTCCCGGCCGCGTTCCGCAGCCGCCACGCCCCCGAGCCGACCGAGAGCCGCGTGGTGGTCCGGGAGTCGGACGGCGGACCGAGCACCTGCACCTTGATCGTCGCGACGGCGTCGTTGGACAGGCTGGTGGCCGCGCGCGTCGCGGTGCTGACCGCGGCGCCCTGGTAGTAGTACTCGAGGATCTGCTTCGCGGTGCTGCCGGTGCGGGCCATCCGGTACGCGCCCCACTGGGACATGCCCACGCCGTGACCTGAGCCCGAGCCCGAGATCGTGAACGTCGCCGGGACGACCGTGACCGTGAGCTGGTTGCTCACGGCCCGTGCCGTCCGGAAGCGGTAGACCTGCGAGTTGTTGGGCGCCACCCGCGCCGTCGCGCGCCCGCCCGGGCCGGTGGTCACGTTCGTGACGGCGACCCACTCGGTACCGACCTTGCGCTGAAGCTGGACGGTCGCGCGGGCGACGGCTCGTCCGTCGCGCGTGTAGCTGACCGACAGCGTCCTGCTCTGGGCGGTGGTGATCGTGCCGCTGCCCGAGGCCTTGAGCGACCAGCCGGACGCCGCGGCCGGAGCAACCAGGAAACCGCTCGCCACGAGGAGGGCGAGCACGAGTGCGAGGATGCGGCGCAGCCGCGTCGAGACCGTCACGGCGCACACGCTGCCATACGGGCGCGCGTCGGAACACCCCCTTTCTCGATCAGGCGGGCGGGCGAGCCCCTCGCCTGATCGCAGGCTCATCCCGGTGCGCGATCCCGGAAGGCGCTCCTGCGGCGGCCTCCACTGCTGCCCTCATCGCTGCCTCATTGCTGCTCCGGAAGGCGGCCGTCAGGTCGTGGAGCGCCAGGATGCTCCGCTCCGTGCCGACGGTCCGGCGACGGCGCGCCATGCCACGTACGGTGTCCGGCGTGGATCAGCGAATCGCCGACGTGCTCGACCAAGCCCGCCGCTCCCGTGCCGGAATCCTGGCGCAGGGCGCGTACCGGCTGTGGGTCCTGCACCCCTCGTGGGCGATGGCGCTCAAGGGGGCCGTCGCGGCGGCGCTCGCGTGGTTCATCGGCCTGCTCGCGCCGGAACCGTTGTCCGACTACCCGTACTACGCCCCGCTGGGTGCCGTGGTCGCCACGACCGGCACGCTCGCCCGATCGGCGCGCACGTCGGCCCAGGCGACGGCCGCGATCCTGATCGGGGCCGCCGTGGCACGCGTGGTCGACCTGGTGCTCGACCCGGGAGCTCCGGCCATCGCGATCACCGTCGGGCTGGCGCTCCTGTTCACAGGCTGGCGTCCGCTGGGCGAGATGGGGAGCTGGGCGGTGACGGCGGCGCTCTTCGTGCTCATCCTGGGCACGTCCGACCCTGCAGCGTTCGTCGGGGCGTACGCCGGGCTCGTGGTGGTGGGGGCCGCCGTCGGCGTGGCAGTGAACCTCCTGTTCCCTCCGCTGCCGCTGACGCCGTCAGAGATGACGCTCGACCGGCTCCGCGACGTCCTGGTGGAGCAGCTCGAGCTCTTGTCCGGAGGGCTCGAGCTGGACGTGCCGCCGTCCCAGGATGAGTGGGCCGAGCGGCGCCGTGCCATCGAGCCGGCGCGGGCAGAGGCCCGGGAGGCGGTCGCACGGAGCAAGGAGGCCGTCCGCGCCAACCGCAAGGCCCGCCGCTACCGTGACTGGGCGACGTCGCAGGTGCGGCGGGCCGGGGCGCTCGGGATCGCGGCCTCGGTCGTCGACGAGACCACGCGGCTCGTGGCCGAGTGGGAGACCCGCGACCGGGACGACGTCGCGCTCGGGCAGGCGCTGCGGCCACCGGCCGCGAGGGCGCTGCGAGCGTTCGCGGCCGTGCTGGAGACGCTCGGGCGCGACGGGGTCGACGCCGCGGCCCTCGCCGACCTCGAGCGCGCCGTCGAGGACCTTCGCCGTGGGGTGCGCGAGACGCGTGCCAACAGCGACCAGGACTACTTCGTCGCGGGTGCCCTCGTCCTCGTGCTGCGGCGCGGCGCCGCAGCGGTGAGCGAGGTGTGACCCGGTCACTCCGTGGCGAGCGTGGCCACCTCCGCGGCCGTCAGCGCACGGTCCCAGACCCGGACCTCGTCCACCGCACCCGGCCAGAAGTCCACGTCGCCGCTGTTGAAGCGCGCCCGCCCCACGGTCAGCGGACCTTCGGAGCCCGGGTTGAGGCACTGCGACATCGAGCCCTGCAGCACGCCGTCGACGTACAGCGAATGGGTCGCACCGTCACGGACACCGGTCAGGTGGTACCACCGCCCGGTCTCCGGCACGAACGTCGACTCGACGCGCCCGCCCGCGGTGGAGAAGGCGAACCGGTCGTTGTCCCCGCGCTTCTGCAGGAAGAACGCCGACATGACGGGTCCGTCCTGACCGACCGCGGTGCGCCACCCGTCGAGCCGGTCCAGGCGTACCCACGCCGACACGGTGAAGTTCTCCGAGGTGTCGAGGACGGGCCCGGCCGTCTCGGCGTGCCCCCCGACGCCGTCGAGCTGCAGCGCCTGCCCCGACCGCCCCGGGACCCAGCTCGCACCCTCCCGGAGCATGAGGTCCGCGTCGCCGGCGGCGTCGGACGCCACCGTGCCGGTGCCCTCGTCGAGCGGCCAGTAGCCGAGCCCGGTGAGCCCAGGGGTGCCGGGTCCGGGGTCGGGTAGCTCGCCGCCGGTGCCGTCGGCGTTGCGGATGATCGCCTCGTTGACGGCACGGACCTGCGCGAAGTCCATCTTCTCGACCTGCCGGTCGTACGTGAAGAAGCCGTTGACCTCGTGCTCGACGTCGGTGATCTGCGTATAGATCGCACCGCCGATCCCGCACTGCTGCGCGGCCGTGAGCACATCGCGCTGGTTCTCGACGTAGCGCCGCGTCAGGGCCGCCGAGTCCGGCGTCATCTCATAGGCGTGGCCCTCGCCGAACCACATGTGGCCCTCGATCTCGAGGCCGAACCCGCCGTGCTCGCCGTCGATCGAGGCGCGCGTGGCATCGGGGACGGGGGTCGCCGGGCCCACGTACTGGTGCCAGTCGATGATGTCGCCCTCGCCGCTGTCGCCGAGCGAGTCGCAGCAGTTCACGCCGCTGTGCGCGTTGACGAGCCGCGAGGGGTCCTGCGCCTTCACCTCGCGCGCGATCCGCCCGGTCGCCTCGCGGTCCCACTCGCCCCAGCCCTCGTTGAACGGGACCCAGCCGACCACCGACGTCCAGCTCGAGTGCTGGTCGACCATCTCGTGCAGCTCGCGCTCGAACTGCTGCTGGGCCTCGACGGGCGGGCGTCCGAGCCGCATCGACGGCATGTCCTGCCACACCAGCAGGCCGAGCCGGTCGGCGTGGTAGAACCACCGGTCGGGCTCGACCTTGATGTGCTTGCGGACCGTGTTGAAGCCGAGCTCCTTGTGCTGCTCCAGGTCGAACGCCAGGGCCTCGTCCGTCGGCGCGGTGTAGATCCCGTCGGGCCAGTAGCCCTGGTCGAGCGTCGACATCAGGAACAGGACCTCACCGTTGAGCGTGATGCGGTTGCGGCCGTCCTCCCCCGGCGCGATACCGATCTCGCGCATCCCGAAGTACGAGTCCACGACGTCGACGACGCGCCTGCCGTCGCGCAGGCGCACCTGGAGGTCGTAGAGGAACGGGTCGTCGGGCGACCACAGCCGCGCGTCCGGCACGGGCACCTCGAGCTGCTCGCCGACCATGCCGGTCACCCGGCTCACCGGACGCCGGCCGTCCCGTACGACGACCTCGACCCGGTGCCCGTCGGCGTCTCCCCCGCCCTCGACGGTCAGCGCGAGCGTCGACGAGTCGACGTCGGGCACCATCCGGAGGCGGGCGACGTGGGCGGGGGCGACCGGCTCGGCCCACACCGTCTGCCAGATGCCGGACGCGCCCTCGTAGAAGATGCCGCGGTCGGGCACGTTGCGCTGCTTGCCCACCGGCTGCCAGGTCGCGTCGGTGCGGTCCGTCACGCCGACGACGACCTCCTGGGACCCGGAGCGGCGCAGGGCGTCGGTGACGTCCGCAGAGAAGCGGCCGTAGCCCCCGGTGTGCTGTGCCACCCGCTCACCGTTGACCCACACCGTGGCGTCGTAGTCGACCGCGCCGAAGTGCAGCACCACCCGCTGCTCGTGGGTGCGCCACGACCGCGGCACCTCGAACGTGCGCCGGTACCACATGTGGTCCTCGTGCCGGTCGATCCCCGACAGCTCCGACTCGGTCGGGTACGGGACCAGGATCCGCTCCGGAAGAGGTCTGCCGAAGGGCGGCGCCTCGCCCTCGGCCGCGCCGGCGAACTGCCACAGGCCGTTGAGGTTGAGCCACCGGTCCCGCTCGAGCTGCGGGCGCGGGTACTCCGGCAAGGCGTTGTCGGGCGTCACCTCGTCGGTCCAGGGCGTGGGCAGACGCGCGTCCGTCACGGGCCAGCCGGAGTCGTCCGGTGGCGGCGCCGACGCCGCGGGAGCCTGAACGGCCACGGCGAGGACGCCGACGGTCGCGAGCGCCGTGAGCACGGCCACGATCCGACGAGTTCCTCCGAGCGAGGAGCGGTTGCGCGCGAGAGACACCGTTGTCACCTCTTTCGTCCGGTACGGACACCGCACACCACCACTCCGCGACCCGCAACCGGGGCAACCGTCGTCGGTCGTTTTGACCGCAAGCTGACGGCGAACACGACGATGCCCGCCGCGGCGGGAGCCGGGCGGGCATCGTGGTGAGCTGTGGCGGTGAGGCGGCCTGTCAGTCGAGGTAGTCGCGCAGGACCTGCGAGCGTGACGGGTGGCGCAGCTTCGACATCGTCTTGGACTCAATCTGGCGGATGCGCTCACGCGTGACGCCGTAGACCTTGCCGATCTCGTCGAGTGTCTTGGGCTGGCCGTCCTGCAGGCCGAACCGCATGGAGACCACACCTGCCTCGCGCTCGGAGAGCGTGTCGAGCACCTGGTGCAGCTGCTCCTGCAGGAGCGTGAACGACACGGCGTCGGCCGGCACGACAGCCTCGGAGTCCTCGATCAGGTCGCCGAACTCGCTGTCGCCGTCCTCGCCGAGCGGCGTCGACAGGGAGATGGGCTCGCGGCCGTACTTCTGGACCTCGACGACCTTCTCAGGCGTCATGTCGAGCTCCTTGGCCAGCTCCTCCGGCGTGGGCTCGCGGCCCAGGTCCTGAAGCATCTGGCGCTGGACGCGGGCCAGCTTGTTGATGACCTCGACCATGTGCACCGGGATGCGGATGGTGCGCGCCTGGTCGGCCATGGCACGCGTGATCGCCTGGCGGATCCACCAGGTGGCGTACGTCGAGAACTTGTAGCCCTTGGTGTAGTCGAACTTCTCGACCGCACGGATCAGACCGAGGTTGCCCTCCTGGATCAGGTCCAGGAACAACATGCCGCGGCCGGTGTACCGCTTCGCGAGGGACACGACCAGTCGCAGGTTCGCCTCGAGCAGGTGGTTCTTGGCCCGCTTGCCGTCGTGCGCGATCCACTGCAGGTCGCGGTACATCCGGCGCTCGGGCTGGCTCGCCTTCGTCTTGTCCCAGGCGGGGCCGAACGGCGGGCTCGCAAGTCGCTCCTCGGCGAACAGGCCGGCCTCGATGCGCTTGGCGAGCTCGACCTCCTGCTCGGCGTTGAGGAGCGCGACCTTGCCGATCTGCTTGAGGTAGTCCTTGACCGGGTCCGCGGTGGCACCGGCGGTCACGACCTGCTGGGCCGGCTGGTCCTCGTCGTCGGTGTCGGAGACGACGAAACCGGTGTCCTCCTCCTTGGCGGCGACGGCAGGCTTGGCGCCTTCGACGGTCTCCGCCTCGGCGTCGGTCTCGGGCTCTGCGGCAGTCCCCTCGGCCGTGTCGGCCTCGACCGCCACGTCCTCGACGGCCTCCAGCTCGACGTCCTCGAGCACGACCTCGTCGTCGCCCAGCTCGTCGTCGTCCTTGGCCTTGGTCGTCTTGCCTGCCGTCTTGGCCGCCTTGGTGCTCTTGGCGGCGGTGGCCTTGGTGCGCGTCGCGGGCTTCGTCGTGCTCTTCGCCGCGCCGTCGGCGGGCTCGGCACCGTCGGACCCGGTCGCCGTGGCAGCACCGGTGGACTTCGCCGACGCGCTCTTGGCCGAGGCGGCCTTCGCCGACGTCGCGGTGGCCTTGGCACGCGTGGCGGTCGACCGGCTCGTGGTCGCGGCGGCGACCTTGGTCGCCACCGGGACGGCGACCTCGATACCTGCCGTGGCGAGGGCGCGCAGCACCGCCTTGAGGCGCTTGGGGTCACTCACTGCAGCGTTCTCGCACGCCGACCGGAAACGCTCCGCGTCGACGCGGCCAGCAGCAGTTCCGAGGGAAAGCAGCTCCTGCAGGGCAGGGTGCTCGAACTCGCGGGGAAGTGCGGTGTTCTGCATTGAGGACGCCACAAACCGACCTTTCGGCAATCATGGGGGCGGTGCTCCGCCGTCAGGGCCAGGGACTCAGACCGTCGAGGCTCGAGCGGACACCGATATTGTACCGGCGGCACCCGCATCGTCGTGGCGCCGTGCGCCATGACGGTTGGCGTGCCGTCGGCCGGCGCAGGCTGGCCGGTCCTGTGAGAACGTCCGCGGCGACCCGAAGATTCCCGTGATCAGGGCTTGACCGCGAGGACCGGGCACGGCGCCTCGAGCAGGATGCGCTGCGCGCCCGAGCCCAGGATGAGCTTGCCCACAGGGCTACGGCGCCGCAGGCCGATCACGATGAGCTCGGCACCGGACTCGCCGGCCGTGCGCACCAGGTCCTCGGCGAGGTCCCCCGTGCCGGGGACGATCTTGTGCTCGATACCGGCGTCGGCCAGGCGCGCCTCGAGCGCTGCGACGGCGGCCGCCTGCGCACCGTCGTCGTCCTCCCGGGACGTCACGACCACGATGAGGTCGACGTTGCGCTGCCGAGCCTCGGTCACGGCGGTGGTGAGCGCCTCCTGCCCTTCCGGCGTGCTGAGGTGTCCCACGACGATCGACATGAGGGCACGCTACCTGACCCCTTCGGCCCACGACCGCCCAACCCATCCCGGCGGTATCCCCGCGGCAAGGATGTCTTGCACGAGCACGGCCAGCCGATACCCGTCGTCGATCTCGAGGGCCGCGCGGACCCGAGCACCCGCGAGCCCGCCCTCGCCCCGCCACCACGCGACGAGCGCCAGGAGCGTGAGCGGCGCGGGCTGCAACCGCCGCGGTGCGTGGGCCACGGTGGCCTCGAGCACCGCACGGACGACCGACGTGGCGACCTTGTCGGGGAAGACGGCGAAGCTGGGATCCAGCAGGCGTCCGCACGCCTCTGCCGCCTGCTGGTCGAGGTCGGGTCCGGGCTCCCACGGCGCACGGCCGCCGCCGTCCGCCGGGCATGCCTGCGCGACGATGTCCATCAGCACGGCGTCCCGCACGATCGTCGCGGCGAGGGACGCGGCGAGCCGGCCGAGCGACGCCGGCGGGAGGGGAACCCGACCCGGCACGGTGACTTCCCCGGCGGTGTCTTCCTCGGCGGTGGCGAGCTCCCGCTCGGTCGCGGCGTGCCGGACCGCGTCACGCCAGACCGAGAGCCCGTCGTGCTCCCACTCGCGGCGCGTGCCGACGTCGGAGCGCGCGGCCTGACCCGCGCGCTCCGACCGACGGGCGGCGCGGCCGGCGAGATCGCGCGCGGCCCGTGGCGCGCGCGGGATGTCGAACGCTTCTTCCGCCGTCCGCGCGACGCTGCTGCCCGACAGCACGAACGCCGCGCCCACCGCTCCGGCGTCCAGGTCCACGCGCGGATGGCCGCCCGGCGGGCAGCACGCCGGGTCGGCACAGTCCAGGCCGCGGAACCCCTCGGCCGTCACGAGCCACGCGTCGACGTCACCGACCGCAGCCTCGAGGTCGGCGAGCAGCGGGTCCACCAGGGCCCGCACGGTGGCTTCCGCACGCTCGGTGTAGACGCCGACAACGGCGCTCGTCGCCCCGGCAGCGCCGACGCGCTGGGCAACCGTGTGCCTGCGGCCCGCGCCCGCGATCGGCAGGTCGGCGAGCGTGACGTGCACGAGCGGCCCCAGCCGCCCGCGACCCGTCACGCCCGCCACCACCACGCACTCGGCCGGCCGGTAGCCGAGAAGGTGCGGGATGGCGGCGAGCACGTCGCGCGCGGAGCGCAGCCGGATGGTCGGTGAGGAGGCGAAGCCCGTCGTGGTCATGCGTGGATCACAGCGCAACGCGACGGCACCGGACGCCGCCGCGAGCGGTGCTGTGGGCAACGGCCCGCTGGGGGCAGGCTCGCGCACAGGTCGCCGCGTGCCTGCGCCGGACGGCGACGAGCGCCACGACGACGGCCGCTACCGTGGTCCCCGTGCGTCCGACCCGTCCCCTCGCCGCCGCGGCCCTGAGCGTCGTGGTGGCCGTCGCGGTCACGGGGTGCGGTACCTGGCCGGGCGTGCCGGGCGCGGGAACGCCCACCCACGGGTCGTCCGCCTCGCCGTCGGCGTCCGAGATCACCGCGCTGCCCACCTTCGATCCCGCCACCGCGGTAGGCCGCTACGCGCCCGGCTTCCCGATGAGCCTGCTGCGAGCGCCCGACGACGCGACGGTCCTGGCGAGCTCGGCCCGGCCTGCTGCCCAAGGTCCGCTGACCGAGATCACCCTCAACCTCACCACTCCGAGCACCGCCCGTCAGGTCGTGGAGCAGTTCGGCAAACGGCTGCGCAAGGCGGGGTTCGAGCAGTCCGAGACGGACGGCCGGTCCGGCCTCACCGTGCAGAGGGCCTACACCCGCACCGCCGAGCGCCGCAAGCAGCCGCTCGTCGAGTCCGTGATCGTCGGCGTCCTCGACGACGGCGACCGGCGCCTGGTGACGGTGAGCGGCTCCGTCCTGGTCAAGGACTGACCGGAGCGTCCCGCCGCTGCGGGGCCACAGTCGGCCTAGGCTTGCAGCCATGCCCAGCGCGACCGCCCTCGTGGACCTCGAAAACCTCCGCCACGACGTCGACCAGGCGCTGCAGCGTCATCTCGACCAGCTCGGTGACGAGGTCGCGTCCGTCGGCCCACCTGCCACGGCGCTGACCGACCAGGTCGCCGCGCTCGTCCAGGGCGGCAAGCGGCTGCGCGCCGCGTTCTGCTACTGGTCCTACCGCGCGCACGGCGGGTCGGCCGACGGACCGACCAGGACGGCCGTCGTGCGGGCCGGTGCCGCGCTCGAGCTCTTCCAGGGGGCCGCCCTGCTGCACGACGACGTCATGGACGCCTCCGACACACGCCGTGGCAAGCCGACCGCGCACCGGGCGTTCGAGGCGCGGCACGCGGACGCCGGATGGGCAGGTGAGCCGGCGCGGTTCGGCACCTCTGCGGCGATCCTGCTGGGCGACCTGTGCCTCGTCGGCTGCCAGCGCGAGCTGCGCGAGGCGCTCGAGCCGCTGCCGATCACCGTCGTCGCCTCGGCTCGCGCCCTGTTCGACGAGATGCAGACCGAGGTGATCGTCGGGCAGTACCTCGACGTGCTGGTCCAGGCCGAGCCGTGGGGGCTCGACCCGGCGGCCGACGAGGCACGTGCCCGCACGGTCATCCGGGCCAAGTCCGCGCGCTACTCGGTCGAGCACCCGCTCGCGCTCGGTGCCGTCCTCGCGGGCGCGGACCAGGAGCAGGTCGCCGCGATCCGTGCGGTCGGGCTCCCGCTCGGCGAGGCGTTCCAGCTGCGCGACGACGTGCTCGGCGTCTTCGGCGACCCCGAGGTGACCGGCAAGCCGGCCGGCGACGACCTGCGCGAGGGCAAGCGCACCGTGCTCATGGCGCGGACCATGGCCGGCGCGGACGCGCACGTGCGCGAGCTCGTCTCCGCCCGCCTGGGCGATCCCGCGCTCGACGCCGACGCCGTGGCGGCGCTGCGGAGCGCCATCGTGGCGTCGGGCGCCCTCGCCGGGGTGGAGTCCGTGATCGACGACCTGGCCGCCACGGCGCTCGAGACGCTCGCGGGGACGCCGCTCGCCGAGCCGGGCCGCTCGATGCTCACCGACCTTGCCCGCGCCGCCGTCGACCGGGCGGCCTGAGCGACCCGGGAAAGGTCAGGCGAGGCTCTGCGCCACCCGCCGCACCTCGGCCTTGCGGCCCGCACGCAACGCCTCGATCGGCGCCTGGCCGATCGACGGGTCGACCTGGAACATCCAGCGCAGGATCTCCCGGTCGCTGAAGCCGGCGTCGCCGAGCACCAGCACCGTGCCACGCACGGCCGCGAGGACGTCGAGGTGTCCAGGACGCTCGTCGGGGTCGTCGCCCGCGTCGTCCGCGTCGCGCGGCGTCTCGCGCGGCACGAGGAACGCGGCGGGGACCTGGAAGGTGGTGCGCGGGCCGCGCTTGATGCCGACGAGGTGCCGCTCGGCCACGAGGCGGCGCACCTTGCCGACGTCCAGTCCCAGCGCTTCGGCGACGTCGGGAAGGGTCAGCCAGGAGCCGACCAGCTCGTCGAGACCAGGGTCAAGGGTGTCGTTCACCGGTCAAGAGTACGGCCGCCACCTAGACTCGGCCCTGTGGCCATGGTGACGACCGACCCGCTTCTCGGCCGCCTGGTCGACGGGCGGTACGAGATCGTCTCGCGCATCGCCCGCGGAGGCATGGCCACCGTGTACCTGGCGACCGACCGCCGGCTCGACCGCGACGTCGCGGTCAAGATCATGCACCCCCACCTCGCGGACGGCGTCGACGGCGCGAGCTTCGTCTCCCGCTTCCGCCGTGAGGCGCGCGCAGCCGCACGCCTGACCCACCCCGGCGTCGTCGCCGTCTACGACCAAGGCCTCGACGGCGACACCAGCTACCTCACGATGGAGTACGTCCCGGGCTCGAACCTGCGCCGTGAGCTGCGCCGCGCCGGCACGCTCACGGTCGCCCGCACCTTCGACGTGCTCACGCAGGTGCTGGCCGCGCTCGCGGCCGCGCACCGCAAGGGCCTGGTCCACCGCGACGTCAAGCCGGAGAACGTGCTCATCACGACCGACGGCGAGCACGTCAAGGTCGCGGACTTCGGGCTGGCGCGGGCCGTCACGGAGGTCACGTCGACGACGACGGGAACCATCCTCGGCACCGTCGCCTACCTCGCACCCGAGGTCATCTCCACCGGCCGCTGCGACGCACGTACCGACGTGTACGCCGTCGGCGTCCTGGCCTACGAGATGCTCACCGGTGCGCTGCCCTACCCGGGCGAGACGCCCATCCAGGTCGCGTTCCACCACGTGCACGACGACGTCCCGCCGCCCTCGGCGCGGGTCGACTGGCTGCCAGCCGAGGTCGACGAGCTGGTCGCCTCGTTCTGTGTTCGCGACGCCGCCCTGCGGCCGACCGACGCCGCAGAGGCGCTTGCCGCGCTCCAGCGCGTGCGTGCGGGACTCGGCGACGACGTCCTCGAACGGCGTGCCCCGGCGCCGGCCGTGCCGGTCTCCCCGGTCACGCCCGCCACCGGGGAGTCGCTCGAACCGGTCCCGCAGCTGGGCGATGCCTCAGCCGGGTCGCCCGACCTTCCCGACGGCGCCGAGCGCGGCCGGGACGACCTGGACGACGGTGAGCACGCAGCCGTACCAGGAGCCGAGGACGAGGACGACGACGGGTCCGGGCTCGACCAGATCCCGGCGGCGGCACTGCAGGTCGTCTCTCTGCCCCTCGACGACGGGTCGGGCGACGAGCACACGGAGCGGCTCGTCGAGGAGACCACCGCTCCCCTGCCGGGTGGCTCGTCCGGCGCTCAGGGCGAGTCGGGCGCTCCGGGCGTCCGGCGCCTCAGCACGGGACGCCGCGTGATCGCCTGGGTCGCGGCCGTGGCGCTCGTCTGCGGAGGCGGGGCCACGGGCACGTGGTGGTGGTTCCAGGACGGACCGGGTGCATGGACGCGCGTCCCCACGGGCGTGGTCGGCGTCCCGCTGACCGAGGCGCGCGAGGTCCTCGACGCCGCCGCGCTCGACAGCACCACCACGACCGCGCACGACGACGAGGTGCCCGTGGGCGAGGTGATCGCGTCCGAGCCGGCTCCCGGCGAGCGGGTGCGCGACGACGGGCAGGTCGAGCTCGTCGTCTCGCTCGGCGTCCTCATGCTGACGGTCCCCCAGGGTCTGGTCGGCGCCACGGAGGCCGAGGCGTCGGGCACACTGCGCGACGCGGGGTTCACCGTGGGCACGGCGTGGCTCGAGCACGACGACGAGGTGCCGCGCGGGACGGTCATGGCGGTCTCCGCCGACGAGGGCACCCAGGTGCAGCACAACACGGAAGTGACGCTGACCGTCTCCGACGGTCCGGCGCCGGTGACCGTCCCGCAGCAGGTCGGCAAGGAGAAGCAGGCGGCGATCGACGACCTCGAGAGCGTCGGTCTGAAGGTCGAGCTGGCCAAGCCCGAGCACTCGCGCGAGGTCCCGAAGGGCCAGGTGCTCCGGCAGAGCCCTGAGGAGGGCGCGCAGGCGCACCGGACCGACACGGTGACCCTCACGATGTCGGCCGGGCCGCCGATCGTCGACGTGCCGAACGTCGTCGGGATGAAGACCGCTCAGGCCCGCGAGGCGCTCGAGGCGGCCGGGTTCGTGGTCGACGAGAACAAGTACCTGGGCGGCCTGCTCGACACCGTCCGCTTCCAGGACGTCGAGGGCGAGGCGCCCGAGGGCAGCACCGTCACGCTCACCATCTGGTGAGCATCTCGGCCACCTGGAACGCCATCTCGAGCGACTGCTGGTGGTTCAGGCGCGGGTCGACCAGCGTCTCGTACCGCAGGGCGAGGCCCTCGTCGGAGATCTCCTCGCTGCCTCCGAGGACCTCGGTCACGTCGTCGCCCGTGAGCTCCATGTGCAGCCCGCCCGGTACCGTCCCGAGCTCGCGGTGCACCTCGAAGAACCCCGTGACCTCGTCCAGCACGTCCGCGAACCGCCGGGTCTTGTAGCCGCTGGCCGACGTGATCGTGTTGCCGTGCATCGGGTCGGTCACCCAGGTCACGACCGCACCCGAGGCCGTGACCTTCTCGACGACGGCCGGGAGCACGTCGCGCACCGTGCCGGCGCCCATCCGGGTGATGAAGGTCAGCCGGCCCGCCTGGTTCTCGGGGTTGAGCTTCTCGGCGAGCGCGACGGCGTCGTCGGGCGTCGTCGTCGGGCCGAGCTTGACGCCCACCGGGTTCACGACCCGGGACAGGAAGTCGACGTGGGCGCCGTCGAGCCGGCGCGTGCGCTCACCGACCCACAGGAAGTGCGCCGAGGTGTCGTAGGCGTCTCCCGAGTGGGCGTCGACCCGGGTCAGGGCACGCTCGTAGTCGAGGACGAGCGCCTCGTGGCTGAAGAAGAACTCGACGGTGCGCAGGGCGTCGAAGTCCGCGCCGCACGCCTCCATGAAGCGGATGGCCCGGTCGATCTCGGAGGCCGTGCGCTCGTAGCGCGCATACGTGGGGTTCCGCATGAAGCCGCGGTTCCACTCGTGCACCTGGCGCAGGTCCGCGAAGCCGCCCTTCGTGAACGCCCGGACGACGTTCGCGGTCGCGGCCGAGATGCGGTACGCCTGCTCGAGACGCGTCGGGTCGGGGGTGCGCGACTCCGGCGTGAAGGCGTGGCCGTTGATCATGTCGCCCCGGTAGGCCGGCAGCGTGACGCCGTCGCGCGTCTCGACGTCCGACGAGCGCGGCTTGGCGTACTGGCCGGCCAGACGCCCCATCTTGACGACGGGAGTGCTGGCGCCGTGCGTGAGCACCACGGCCATCTGGAGGATGGTGCGGATCTTGTTCCGGATCCGGCTCGCGTTGGCGTCCGCGAAGCTCTCGGCACAGTCGCCGCCCTGGAGCAGGAACGCCTCGCCGCGGCTCGCCGCGGCGAGGCGTTCCCTGAGCGTGTCGACCTCACCGGGCACCACGAGCGGCGCCGCCGCAGACAGCCGCCCGGTCACGGCCGCGAGCGCCTCCGCGTCCGGCCAGACCGGCTGTTGCAGCGCGCTGAGGGTCCGGAAGTGGTCCAGCCCGTGCGGCGCATCGCCCGGTGTCTCGACTGCAGTGCTCATGGCGCGGTCAGCTCCGTGGTCAGTGCGCGCCCGCCGTGGCCGGCACGAGCGGCTGGCCGATGTCGTCGAGCAGGCGGCCGAACCAGTCCTGCGTCACGTCGAACGCCTTGCCGCCCGCGATGCGCGGGAACGCGATCGCCTTGAGCCGGTCGCCGTCCTCCTCGTCGTGACCGATCACGCCGGCCTCGCCGCGAAGCGCGCACTCGACCGCGAGGTCGGTCATCGACTTGATGAGCCGCAGGTCCTCGGCGTTCGCCGCGGCGGCGCGCGAGTAGTAGCCGGACTTCTGGACCATGACCTTCTCGGCACCGAGCTTGGCCGCGAACTGCTTGGCGAACCACTGCCCGGGGTTGATGGTGTCGAGCTTGACGTGGCCGAACGGGTCCCGCGGGACCTCCTCGCCCGCGGCCTCCATCTGGGCCACGATCTCGTGCATCCCCGCACCCTCGGACAGGAAGATGTTGACGTTCCCGATCGAGTCCATGACCCCCTTGAGGCGCGCGGCCTCGGCGTCGATGTCGATCTCGAGCTCCGGCAGGAACACGGCGTGGACGTCCCAGCGCTCGCGCGACAGCCCGAGCGACGGCACCCACTCCAGGGTGTCGAGCCACGAGCGGTACTCCTGGGCGGCTGCGGCCGTGAGCCACCCGCAGTGCCGGCCCATGACCTCGTGCACGATCAGCATCCGCGGGCCGGACCGGTGCTCGCCGATGATGTTCGCGGCGAACCGGGCCGTCTCCTCCGCGGCCGTCCAGGCGCCCAGCGACTGACGGATCGGCACGACGTCGTTGTCGATCGTCTTGGGCAGGCCGACGACGGTCAGCTCGTAGCCGTTCTCGTGCAGGTAGGCCGCCAGGTCCGCGGCCGTGGTGTTGGTGTCGTCGCCGCCGATGGTGTGCAGCACGTCGACGCCGTCCGACTTGAGCCGTTCGGCCGCGACGTGCAGGGGGTCCTCGCCCTCCTTGACCAGGCCGCGCTTGACGGCGTCAGCCACGTTCGTGAGCTTGACGCGAGAGTTGCCGATGGGCGATCCGCCGAACCGGTGGAGGATGCCCGCCTTCCGGCGAGCCTCGTCGTCGACCACGATCTTGTCGCCCGTCAGGAGGCCGTAGTAGCCGTGCTGGTAGGCGATGATCTCGATCGAGGGGTCAAGCTCGTTGTACCGCTCGATGAGGCCACCGACCGCGGAGGACAGACAGGGCGCGAAGCCGCCGGCGGTCAGGAGAGCCACGCGACGAACCGACATGACAGGGGCTACCTCTCGGTTGGGGACCACAGCCCTCTCATCCTAAGAGCCCCGCCGGGTGCGGGCCGCCGCTGTCCACCTCGAGCGCTCCGCATGCACCGGTAGGCACGGTCGTGCGAGCCTCCCCGCCGTCCCGGCGATGGGAGGCTCTTGTGCATGGATCCGAGCATCGCGACTCCCCCGCTGGACGTCCGACCCGCCACAGCCGCTGACCACGAGCTCCTCGAGCGGCTCTGGCTGCTGTTCCGCCACGACCTGTCCGCCGTCGACGGCGCCCTGCCCGACGCGCAGGGCCGCTATCGCAGCGAACGCCTGACGTCAGCGCTGTCCGACCCTGACTGGCGCGGGTTCCTCGCCCTGTGGGACGGCTCTCCTGTGGGCTTCGCGTTCGTGCACGAGCTCGACGGTCAGGTGCGCGTGCTCAACAGCTTCTTCGTCGTCGCGGCTGCTCGGCGCCACGGCGTCGGGCGTGAGCTCGCCCGACGCGTTCTCCGTGCGGCTCCGGGCCGCTGGGAGATCGCGTTCCAGGACTCCAACAAGGCTGCCGCGGCGTTCTGGCCGCGGGTCGGGGAGGATGTCGCGCCCGGAGCCTGGTCGATCGAGCACCGGGCCGTACCCGGCCGGCCGGAGCTTCCGCCTGACTCGTGGCTCGGTCTCGTGGTCCGCTGAGCGCCGCGTCAGGCGCCGTCCTGCGGCGCGGTCGGCGGTGCGGGCGGCTCGGAGCCACCAGGACCGGTGCCCGTTCCTTCGACCTGCTGGCCCGCGGCGATGCGCGCCTTGGCTGTCGCCGCGTAGATGTCGACGTACTCCTGCCCCGACAGGTCGAGGATCGCGTACATGATCTCGTCGGTGACCGATCGCAGCACGAAGCGGTCGTTCTCCATGCCCCGGTACCGGCTGAAGTCGAGCGGCTTGCCGATGATGATCCCGATCGGCAAGGGCTTGGGGATCGCGCTGCCCAGCGGCTGGGCGACGTCGGTGCCGACCATCGCGACCGGGACCACCGGAGCGCCGGACTCGAGCGCGAGGCGTGCGACGCCCGTCTTGCCGCGGTAGAGCCGGCCGTCCGGGCTGCGGGTTCCTTCGGGGTAGATGCCGAACAGGTCGCCCTCGGCCAGCACGCGCAGCCCGGTGCGCAGCGCCGCCTCGCTCGCCTTGCCGCCCGAACGGTCGACCGGGATCGTCCCGACACCCTGCATGAACCCGGCGACGAGCCGGCCCTTGACGCCCCGGCCCGTGAAGTAGTCCGACTTCCCGAGGAACTGCACCTGCCGCTCGAGGACCAGCGGCAGCACGAACGAGTCGATGACCGCGAGGTGGTTGCTCGCCAGGATGGCGCCACCCGACTCCGGCACGTTCTCGACGCCACGGGTCCACGGGCGGAACGCCAGGCGGAGCAACGGCCCGACGAGCACGTTCTTCATCCACCAGTAGAACAACGGTCCTCCTTGCAACCTTCGCGAGGCGTCGCGGCGCCCGGTGGCACCGTACGTCAGGCCTGTCTCACCCGGGCGTCACCCGTGCGTTGCAGACGACAATAGAGTGAACCCATGGCCGTACCGAACCCGGAGCCGGGAGACCTCGGCGACCGCGAGGACCGCGACGCCGCGTCCGAGCCCGAACGGCGCCCCGAGCTGCCCGACGCCGACATCGAGGCGCGCTGGGCGGACCTGGTCGAGCAGCTCGGCGATCTCGAGCGGCCGGGCACCTCGCCCGAGCCCTCCGACGCCGGGCCCGAACGTCCCGACGAGCCCACCGCCCACATCGTCGTGCCGGCTCCGGGCCCGCGGGACTGGCCGGCGACGCCCGAGGTCGAGGCGCTCGAGGAGTCGGAGACTCACTTCACGCCGCCCGATCCCGGTCCCGTGCTCTCGCGCACGCCGCTCCTCACGCTCGCCTGGATCGTCGTCGTCGCGGTTCCCGTGCTGACCGTCGTGAGCGTGATCGTCCGCGCCCTCGTCCCCGCCCTGTCGGTCCCCGGCTGGGTGGGACCGGCGGCCGGAGCGGCGTTCCTCGGCGGGATCGGCGTGCTCGTCTGGCGGATGCCCCATCGCCGCGACCCGGACGACCCCGGCAACGGTGCGGTCGTCTGACCTGACGAGCTACCGTCGCGCAAGGTCGGCGGCGCCGACGATGCCGGCCTCGTTGCCGTACTCGGCCAGCTCGATCTGCGCGACGGGGCGGTGGCCGAGCGCCGAGAGCTGTGTCTCGTAGCCCTTGCGGACCGGGGTGAGCAGCAGGTCGCCCGCACCGCCCACGCCGCCACCGATGACGATGAGCTCCGGGTCGAGCAACGCCGCGACCGAGGCACACCCTTCACCGAGCCACCGACCCAGGTTCGCGATGAGCTCGATCGCGAGCTCATCGCCCGCCTGGGCTGCCGTGGTCACCATGGGGCCGGAGACGGCCCCTGGGTTGCCCTCTGCGAGCTCGAGGAGCATGCCCGCCCGGTGCGGCTGCGCGACGGCCGCGTGCTGCGCGTCGCGCGTCAGCGCGCTGCCCGACGCGTACTGCTCCCAGCAGCCCTCGTGCCCGCAGCCGCAGTAGTGGCCGCCCGGGACCACGCGCATGTGCCCCACCTCGGCTGCGACGCCCCACTTGCCGCGCACGAGCTCGCGGTCGACCACGATCGCGCCGCCCAGCCCGGTGCCCACGGTGAGCATGAGCATGTCGGTCGCGTCGCGGCCCGCGCCGAACCGGAACTCGGCCCAGCCGGCGGCGTTGGCGTCGTTCTCGACGACGATGGGCACGTCGATGTCGACAAGATCGCGGACCCGCTGCGCGAGCGGGTACTCGCGCCAGGCGATGTTGGGGGCGAAGAGCACGGACGTCCGGTCCGGGCTCACGAACCCGGCGGCAGCCAGACCGATCGCCCCGACCTCGTGCTCCTTGGCGAGCTCCGTGCAGGCGTCCGCGATGGCGCGGTCGATGCCCGCGACGTCGTCGGCGTCGGTCTCGCGCCGTACCTTGGCGAGGATCTTGCCCGCCTCGTCGACCACTCCCACGGCGATCTTCGTGCCGCCGATGTCGACTCCGATGGCGTGCATGGGCGTGTCCTCACGATTCCTCGGTCCGAACCACCGCAACCCACGGCGGCGGGGAGCGCGTCGAGCGCGCACGGTCCAGACTAGCCATGAGGGGGGCAGATGCGTGCGCCGGTCCACTGGCGTGACCGGTGTCACGGACGAGGACTGAGACCCGGTATCGTGACGGCCACGGACAGCCCTGCCACTGGAGTCAGCATGGACGAGATCACCATTCCGCGGGTCATCGACCTGCCACCGACGTCGAACCTCAACAACCTGCTCACGCGGCGCGTGGCGTCCCATCCGGACGCGACCCTCACCGAGCGGCCCGGCCCTGAGGGCTGGGTCCCGATCACCGCCGCGGAGTTCGACGCGCAGGTCGTCGCCGTCGCCAAGGGGCTCGTGGCCAAGGGCGTACAGCCCGGCGAGCCGGTCGGCATCATGTCCCGGACCCGCTACGAGTGGACGTTGCTCGACTTCGCGGCCTGGGCCGCGGGCGCCGTACCGGTCCCGATCTACGAGACGTCGTCGGCCGAGCAGGTCGAGTGGATCCTGACGGACTCAGGCGTCACGGTGCTCGTGGTCGAGGAGCCGGAGCACGCCGCGACCGTGGCCGAGGTCAAGGAGTCCGTGCCCGCGCTGCGCGAGGTCCTCGTGATCGCCGACGGCGCGATCGAGGCGCTGACGGACGCCGGCAAGGACGTCTCGGACGAGGAGATCGCGCGCCGGCGCCAGCTCGCGGGCCTCGACGACCTCGCGACCATCATCTACACGTCGGGCACCACCGGGCGGCCGAAGGGTGCCGAGCTCACGCACGGCAACTTCGCCCTGCTCGCCGACAACGCCGTCGCAGCCGTGCCGACCGTGTTCGAGGAGGGCGGGCGCACGCTGCTCTTCCTGCCCCTGGCGCACGTCTTCGCCCGTTTCATCGAGGTCCTCGCGATCGCGAGCGGCACGGTCCTCGGGCACTGGCCCGATCTCAAGACGGTCACCGAAGGGCTGGGCGGCTTCAAGCCCACCTACATCCTTGCCGTCCCGCGGGTGTTCGAGAAGGTCTACAACTCGGCCGAGCAGACGGCCGCTGCCGGCGGCAAGCTGAAGATCTTCCACTGGGCCGCCGCCACCGCGATCGCCTGGTCGCGGGCGCTCGACACCCCGGGCGGGCCGTCGCTCGGCCTGAAGCTCCAGCACAAGGTCGCGAGCGTCCTCGTGTACGGCAAGCTCACCGCAAAGCTCGGCGGACGGGCGAGACACGCGGTCTCAGGCGGCGGGCCGCTCGGCGAGCGGCTCGGCCACTTCTTCCGCGGCGTGGGGCTCACGGTCCTGGAGGGCTACGGGCTCACCGAGTCGACGGCCCCTTCGTGCGTCAACCGCCCGGAGGCCAACCGGATCGGCTCGGTCGGCACCCAGCTTCCCGGGTGCGGCGTCAAGATCGCGCCGGACGGCGAGATCCTGCTCCGCGGCCACCACATCTTCCGCGGGTACCACAACAACCCCGAGGCCACGGCCGAGGCGTTCGACGGCGAGTGGCTCCGCACGGGCGACCTGGGCACGCTCGACGACGACGGGTTCCTGACGATCACGGGCCGCAAGAAGGAGATCATCGTCACCGCGGGCGGCAAGAACGTCGCCCCCGCGATGCTCGAGGACCGCATCCGTGCGCACGCGCTCGTCAGCCAGTGCGTCGTCGTGGGTGACAACCGCCCCTTCATCGGCGCGCTCATCACGCTCGACGCCGAGGGCCTGCCCGGCTGGCTCAAGATGCACGACAAGCCGGCGATGACGCCCGCGGAGGCGCGCACCGACCCGGACGTGCTCGCGGCGCTCGACCAGGCCGTCACGCGTGCCAACAAGGCCGTGTCCAAGGCCGAGTCCATCCGTAAGTTCGTGGTTCTTCCGGGCGATCTCACGGTCGACAACGGCTACCTGACGCCCAAGCAGAGCGTGCGGCGCCACGTGTTCGTCAAGGACTTCGCCGCCGAGATCGAACAGCTGTACCTCGACACGCGGGAGAAGTCCGCGACCTCCTGACCACGAGGCCGGCGTCCTGGGGCCCGCCGACCGGACCGCGACCGTCGTCGCGGCCGTGTCGGTGGGCCCCGCTAGCGTCCGGGCCATGTCGACCACGTCCAGCGCGCCTCGGACGCCGAGCACCCAGTTCCAGCCCACGTTCGAGGAGCTCGGCACCCCGCTGCGGGACGTCACGTTCGTCGTCGTCGACCTCGAGACGACCGGCGGCCGCACGCAGGACTCCGGCATCACCGAGATCGGCGCGGTCAAGGTGCGCGGCGGCGAGGTGCTCGGCGAGCTGCAGTCGCTGGTCAACCCGGGCCATCCGGTGCCGGCGTTCGTCGCGCGCCTCACGGGCATCACCTCGGCCATGGTCGCGACCGCTCCCCCGATCGAGCTGGTCCTGCCGAGCTTCCTGGAGTTCGCGCGCGACTGCGTGCTCGTCGCCCACAACGCGCCCTACGACGTCGGCTTCCTCAAGGCCGCGTGCGAGCGGCTCGGCTACCCGTGGCCCGGGTTCCCCGTGGTGGACACCGTGCCCCTGGCGCGCCGGGTCGTCACGCGCGACGAGGCCCGCAACCACCGGCTGGCCACGCTCGCGGCTCTCTTCCGCGCTCGGGTCGCACCCGAGCATCGTGCGCTCAGCGACGCCCGGGCCACGGTCGACGTCCTGCACGGCCTGTTCGAGCGCCTGGCACCGCTCGGCATCACGCACCTCGAGGACCTTGCCACCGCGGCCGACCCCGTCCCGCCGGAGGTGCGCCGCAAGCGCCACCTGGCCGACGGGCTGCCGCAGGCGCCGGGCGTCTACCTGTTCCGCGGCCCGGGCGACGAGGTGCTCTACGTCGGCACGTCGACCAACATCCGCAAGCGGGTCCGCTCCTACTTCACCGCCGCGGAGAAGCGCGGGCGCATCGCGGAGATGGTCCGCATCGCGCACGCGGTCACCCCGGTGGTGTGCGCGACGCCGCTCGAGGCCCAGGTGCGCGAGCTGCGGCTCATCACCGAGCACGCGCCCCGCTACAACCGCCGCTCCAAGCACCCGGAACGGCACTCGTGGGTCCGGCTCACGGACGAGGCCTACCCGCGGCTGTCGGTCGTGACCGAGGTCCGGGCCGGTGTCGCCCACATCGGGCCGTTCGCGTCTCGCAGGACGGCGCTCGACGCCGTCGACGCCCTCCACGACGCCTTGCCGCTGCGGCAGTGCTCGGCTCGGCTGCCGCTCGTGCCCAAGGTGGCTCGCAGCCCGTGCGCACTGGCCGGCATGGGTCGCTGCTCGGCGCCGTGCACCTCGACCCAGGGACCGGACCTGTCCTACGCCGACGTCGCCGCGGCGGCCACCGAGGCGCTCACCGGAGACCCGTCGGCCGTCGTGCAGGCCCTGACCGCCCGGATCGCGCGCCTCGCGGGCCAGGAGCGCTACGAGGAGGCCGGTCAGGTCACGGCGCGGCTGCGTGCCTTCGTGCAGGGAGCGGGACGCGCCCAACGCCTCGATCCGCTCGCGCGCTGCCGAGAGCTCGTCGCAGCGTGCCCGACGGCGGCCGGCGGCTGGGAGATCGTCGTCGTGCGGTACGCCCGTCTCGCGGCGACGGCGGTCACGGGCCCGCACGAGGACCCGCTGCCGGTGGTCGATGCGCTACGGGCCACGGGCGAGGTGGTCGAGGCACCCGTCGCGCCTGCGCCCGCATGTCATCCGGAGGAGGCGTCCCTCGTGCTCGACTGGCTGGAGCAGCCCGGGGTGCGCCTCGTGCACGTGACCGACCCCTGGGCCTGCCCCGTGCGCTCGGCCTCGTCCCACGCCGACCTGTCCTGGGCGTCCGGCGAGGTCAGGGCGCACGTGGCTACGATGGCCGCATGCTGACGGCGATCGTGCTCATCGACACCGAACCGGACCGGATCCCGGAGGTCGGCACCGAAGTGGCCGAGCTCAAGGGTGTGAGCGAGGTGTACTCGGTGACCGGCAAGGCCGACCTGGTCGCGATGGTGCGGGTCCGCGAGCACGACGACCTCGCCACCGTCATCGCGGACGGGATCAGCAAGGTCGTCGGGGTTCTGCGCACCGAGACGTTGATCGCGTTCCGCACGTACTCGAGCGTCGACCTGGAGCAGGCGTTCGACCTCGGTCTCGACGACTGAGCTCGACCTCCCCCAGCGACGGCGCGCGTCAGTGCGCTGCGGCGTCCGCCCAGCGTCGCAGGACGTCCGTGGCGGCGCCGGAGTCGACGCTGCGTGCCGCGTGCTCGATCCCCGCACCGAGGCGGGCCACGAGCGGTCCTGAGCCGGTG
>Ga0233383_1000183_pt1 | contig 26358 bp, 23 predicted proteins | sample ElkDunMinimDraft_14_FD_191542 | JGI IMG/M metagenome (GOLD analysis project Ga0233383, IMG submission 191542) | Fecal eukaryotic communites from dung pellets of Tule Elk in California, USA - Elk Dung G16 | ecosystem: Host-associated > Mammals > Digestive system > Large intestine > Fecal | place...
CACTGGTGGCGGTGTTGGTGACCACCACGCCCACCGCTCCGGCGAGCTGCGCGTTCAGGACCTTGTAGACGAACGAGCAGGAGCCGCGCTCGATGACGGCGATCTTCCCGCTGAACGGCGTCCCCGAATAGGGATTCGTGCCGCTGCTGTCCGCGCATCCCAGCCGCAGGCCCACGTCCGCCGCCTGATCCGACGCGGTCGGCGGGAGCGCCAGGGAAGCGCTGACGTCGTAGTCCGGCCTGTTGAAGGCCGCGCCGAACGCCTCGTACGGCCCCGCGAGGTTGGCAGGTGCGGTGACGACGAACTCGGGCGCACCGTCGAAGACGTACTGCTGCATGCGCGGTCGTCCGCCGTCCGCCGGCGTCGACATGTTGGCGTTGTTGCGGCCGCCGTAGTCCTGCGCCTCGACGCGGAGGCTGTCGCCTTCGATGCCTCCGCGACCGTAGTTGGAAGCCTGGGCGTTGCCCGCCGCCTCGTCGAAGCCCGCGTCGTAGAACCAGTCGTGCAGGTAGTTGGTGACGTAGAAGAGGTTCACGATGGCGGCGGAGCGCTGCAGCGCGTTCGCCCCCGGGGGGAGCTGGGGATCGAACGTGAAGTCGAACGTCTGCGGGCCGGTGAGCACGGCGTGATGGTCGAAGGCCGCCTGGAACCCGTCGCCGCCGCCGAGATCCGCGTAGGCCTCGACGTTGTTTCCGATGGTGCGCATCGCGTTGGCGGGGAGCCACGGATCGTTGCGGCTGAACGGGGCGTTCTGGAGCGTCACCAGCGAGGTGGGAACGAAGGGGGCCTGGTAGCCGTCATCCAGCCCGGTGGGATGCGGGGTGGCGGAGGTTCCCTGCGGGCCGTCATGGGGGGCGAGGGACTGGGAATCGGCCCACACGCGGTAGGTGAAGGACTCGGACGCGGACAGATCGTGGCGCAGCAGGATCGCCCCATCGCGCGCGCTGATCACGAAGGCGACGTAGGGCGCGTCGGTCGAATCCGGCGTGCCGACGTTCACCTCGACGTACCAGGCCGGCAGGTGCGAATCCGGCATGGTCCAGAGGACGCGCTTGGCGCGCGGGGGGCTGGGGAACCGCAGCCCGGGCGCCAGCGCGGCGTCGACGCCGTAGTTCAGGTAGTCACCGGACTGACCGGCGGGCACGAGCGCTCGCGCCTGGAACGGGGCGTCTGCCACCTCCCGGGCCGCGAGGGCGATCGCCTCGGGCGCGGAGAGCCGGTAGGCCGCGGCCCTGGCGTTCTGGCGCTCGTCGGCCGTCGGGGGCGCGAGGTATCCGGACACGGCCACCAGGTTGTTCCCGGCGTCCATCACGACCTTGACCTCGCTGCGGAAGACCTCGACACCTTCGACCCTGCGGCCGTAGCGCGCGACCACCGCACCGGCCTGGCCCAGGGCGGGCTGATGCAGGCTCAGCAGCTGCGCTTCCTGGATGTCGCCGCGTCCGAGCCGGTAGAGCGGCGCCAGCGACTGGAGGTGCACGCGGGCTGCCGCATCCGCACTGGCCGGAGCCAGCGCGCGGGCCGGAGCCAGGGCCTCTCCGGCAGCCGGTGCGCCGAAGACGAACGTGGGCACACCCAGGCGCGCCTCGCTCGAGCTGACCCAGAGGCCGCGGGCTTCGACCTCCGACACCGCCGCCGAGGGAACCTCCCGGTCGGGCGTTGCCAGGAGGAACGCATCCTGCGGTCCGGACTTCGAGGCCGCGAGCGGGGCCCACAGCGACAGCGCGGTGAGCCCGGCCAGGGCAGAAGCCCTCCAGGGACGAGACATGTGTGCTCCGGACGCAGTTCCCCGGGCGGTGGTGCCGCGGGATTTCGAAGCCTACGGAAGATTCTCGATTGAGCGCAATCGAGGGTCCCCAGGAAGCTGGAAATTCACGCTGCGCGAGGGGCTGCTCCGGGTCAGTGCAGGGGGCTGCGTCGCCCGGCGTCGGTTCCCGGGACCCTGCAGGGGACCAGGCGCGAGAGGCGGGGGGCATCCACCCGCGTGCCCTTCTCCGGCAGCCGCAGGGCGCCCTCGCGCCACTCCGGGACGAAGAGGAGCGCGTCGGCCTGCCCGTTGTAGCCGAGCTGGAGCAGCTCCCCCTCCACGAAGGTCCGACAGTCCTTGGGGCAGCAGGTGAAGGCGCTGCCGACGACGTAGAACCCCTCGGCGGGGAGCGGTTGCAGCGAGGAGGCCTCGGCGGGATCGGCAAGGGGCGTTCCCTTGGCGTGGAAGCTCGCGCGGTTGTTGGACCATCCGCTCGGAAGGTAGACGCCCGGGCCGGGATCGCCGTGGTCGTGGAAGAAGACGAGGCGCCCTTCCGGAACGGAGTCCGAGAGCGCGCGGGTGGTGCGGTAGAGCCCGCAGGGTGGCCAGAGGGACATGGGCCGGAGTCTAGTGTCCGGGAGGGTCGTCGGGCTCGGGCTTCCGCGCGAGGAAGAGCGAGAGCACGGCTGCGATGACGAAGAGGACCGCGCAGATCCGCAGGGCGCGCGGAAAGCTGGCGGCCAGGTTTGCCAGCGCGTCGCGTCCGGCAAGGCCCGCGGCGAGGGGCAGCGCGGCCACCGCGAGCAAGCCCGCAGTCCGCGCGATGGCGTTGTTCACCCCGCTGGCGATCCCCGCGCTCTGCTCGCTCGCGGCCGCCAGCACGGTGACCGTGACCGGGATGGCGACGAAGACCAGGCCGAAGCTGAAGAGGGTGATGGCGGGGAGGACCTCGCCCATCATCGAAGGGCTGGGCCCGAGAGCCGACAACCAGAGGGTCGCCACCGCGGCGAGGCCACAGCCTCCCGCCATGAGCAGGCGGGCCCCGTGGCGGCTGGTGAGGGATCCCGCCCAGGGCGCGAGCGCGAGCATGATCACCGAGGTGGGAAGCAGCACCAGCCCTGCCTGCAGCGGAGAGCGTCCGGCGACGACCTGGAGGAAGAGCACCAGGAAGAAGATCAGCCCGTTGAGCGCGGCGTAGGCGAACAGGGTCACGGCGTTGGCGATGCTGAAGTTGCGCGAGCGGAAGAGGCCGAGTGGGAGCATGGGGTGGTGCGCCAGTCGCTCGCGCACCAGGAAGCCCATCAGGGCCGCGCCGCCGACGAGTGCACGGGCCCAGGTGGCTCCCGCCCCTGCGGTCCGCTCGCTGCCCGCGCCGATGAGCGCGAAGGTGATGCCCCCCAGACCCACGACGGCGAGCAGCGCGCCCGGCCAATCCAGGGCGCCGCCGTCCTCGCGCGACCGCCGCTCCTCGACCTTGCGGGCGACGAGCAGGATCAGCGCGCCGACGGGCAGGTTGATCAGGAAGACCCAGCGCCATCCGAGGCTTCCCACGAGCCAACCTCCCACCACCGGGCCCAGCGCCGCGGCCAGTCCGCTGACGCCGGACCAGATCCCCACCGCGCGTCCCCGGTCGTCCGGATGGAAGGAGGACTGGATGAGCGCAAGCGATCCTGGCGTGAGCAGAGCGCCGCCGACCCCCTGGAGCGCGCGCGCCGCGATCAGGACCTCCTTGCTCCAGGCCAGGGCACACAGCAGCGAGGCCGCGGTGAACCAGGCGACCCCGAACGTGAAGATGCGCCGCCTCCCGTGACGATCGCCCAGCGATCCGCCCACCAGGAGGAAGGCGGACAGCGTCAGCATGTACGCGTTGACCGTCCACTGCAGCCCGGCGACGTCCGCGTCCAGGTCCCTCGCAATGGAGGGAAGCGCGACGTTGACGACGGTCCCGTCGAGCAGCGCCATCCCGGAGCCGAGCACCGTGGTGACGAGCAGCCAGCGGGCCGCGGGCGTGCCCATGCGCACGGAGGATCCAGGGTCGGTCGACGCCGCTCGCGACATGGCGGGGGATGCTGACCGCGGGGCATCCCGCGCGTCACGGGTGGGCCGCAGGAGTGTCCGACCCGCCCCAAGCCGGAGGTCGTCGGTCGGTGACTGCCGCCCCGCCTCCGTCCTTCGACGGGCTTTCTCCGTGGCTCGGCCCTCCGCTAGCTTCGGCCCCGCGATGCCTGCGGTGGACCCCTCCCGAAATCCCAAGCAACTCCGGCGGGAGCCCGTTGGATCGCCGCGCGCCGTCGCCGCTCCGATCGAGGTCGCATGAGCAGGGACGCCGGAGCCTTGGCGCGGTCCCTGACGGCCCTCGGCGTCCGCGAAGGTGGCGTGCTGCTCGTCCACACCTCCTTCCGCTCGCTGGGGCCCGTCGACGGAGGACCCGAGGCCTTGATCGCGGCGCTCCGCAGTGCGCTCGGACCCGAGGGGACGCTGGTGATGCCGACCATGACCGACGGCGCCACCGTCTTCGATCCGCGCACGACCCCGACGCACGAGATGGGCATCACCGCCGAGCGCTTCTGGCGGCAGCCCTGCGTCCTGCGCAGCACCCACCCGGGCGGATCGTTCGCAGCCCATGGCCCGCTGGCATCGCGGATCTGCGCGCCCCAGCCCCTGTCACCGCCGCATGGCCTGGACAGCCCGGTCGGGCGGGTCATGGAGCTCGGTGGCCAGATCCTCCTGCTGGGGGTCACGCATTCGGAGAACACGTCCCTGCACCTGGCCGAGTCGCTGGCGCCCGTCCCCTATTCGGTCTCACACCCCACCGTCGTCGAGCTCGATGGAGAGGTCCGCACGGTGCACATCGCCGAGACCGATCACTGCTGTCGCGGCTTCAGGAAGCTGGACGCCTGGCTTCGCGAGGCGGGTCTGCAGCAGGAAGGTCAGGTGGGGTCGGCCCACGCGAGGCTGATGGACGCCCGGTCCGTGGTGGAGGTCGCGCTCGCCCGCCTGAGGCGGGATCCGCTGCTGTTCCTGTGCCCCGTCGACGCCGGCTGCGAGGCGTGTGACGAGGCGCGCGCGAGCTGCGGCGCCTGAGGCCGCCGGGCGGAGCTCAGGGGTAGCCCGAGAAGTCCTCGGTCCGGATGTCGTCGTCGTCGACGCCTGCTGCGTTGAGCATGGCGCGCAGGTCGTGGACCAGCTTCATGGGGCCGGCCATGTAGAAGATCGGAGCCTGGCCTCCGTTCCTGGTCGGCACGTACCTGGAGATCATCGCCCAGCTGATGTGCCCGCTCTCGCCGCGCCACGGGTGCTTCGACTCCTCCGGGTGCGTCATGGTGGGGACGAAGACGAAGTGCGGGTTCTCCTGCTCGAGCCGTCGCAGCTCGTCCTGGAACGGCGCGTCCTCCGGGCGGCGGTTGCAGTGGATGAGGATGATCCGGTGCGGCAGGTGCTCACGCGCGGCGCGGCGGACGATGCTGCGAAACGGGGTGATGCCGATGCCACCCGCGAGCAGCACGGCCGGGCGCGTGACCCTGTTGTGCAAGGTGAAGTCGCCGAACGGTCCCTCGGCGCGGATGAGCGCGCCCGGTCGCAGTTCCAGGAGGGCACGCTTGAAGGCCGAATCGCGCAGCCGGGTGGTGAAGATCAGCTCGGGCTCGTCCGGAGCGCTGTTGATGGAGAAGGAGCGGGTGCCTCCCGCCGCACCGGCCCCCGGCGGATCGATCAGCGTGAGGTCCATCGACTGGCCCGCCTTGAACTCGAAGCCGGTGGGCCGGGAGAGGTGGAACTCCAGCGTCTGCTCCGCGACCTCGACCTTGCCGATGAACTTGAGGACGTTTCCCCGGGGGCTGGTCTCGATTGCCATGGCTGCCGTCCCCAATCGCCACCCGATGAAGGTGCTGTTCGTGGTGGGCGCAAGCAGAGGGAACCCCTGTCGAGAAGGCAAACCTGCCCCGTTGCTGCGCGCTCGGGAGTGTCGGTGATCTGACGCGGACACCGTGTCCACACGTGCAGTGCGCTGGTGCGTCAACGATCTCGTCAGCCGCAACGCGACCACGTAAGACGCGCGCCCGCCGCCAACCGACAGGCGTGGTGCGCAGCGAAAGGCCGAAGCGACATGCAGAGCGGGCGCAGGTTGGCGGAGGAGGAATCCGTGGGACGGCTCATGAGCTGGGGCGCCCTCGAGGTGCCAGACTTCGGTCCACGCGAGGTCCGCGTCTTCGTCCCGGGGGGAGACATCCCGGTCCGGCAGCGCCCGGTGCTCTACCTCTTCGACGGGCAGAACGTCTTCGGCGACGAAGGCAGCTTCGCGGGCGGATGGTGGGCGCACACGGCGGTCGAGCGCCTGCGTCGCTACCGCGGGGTCTCGCCTCCCATCGTCGTGGGCATCGCGAATGGCGGCGTGCTCCGCATGGACGAGCTGTCGCCGTGGCCCCTGCCCGGTGGTGGCGGTGGGCGGGCGGACGCGTTCCTCGACTGGTTGGTGGAGACGCTGGTGCCGCGGGTCCAGGGGGAGCTGGGGATCGGCAAGGGACCGGTGCACGCGGTGGTCGGAGGCTCGTCACTCGGCGGATTGGCCGCGCTCTACGCGCACTACCGCCACCCCACCGTCTTCGGGGGCGCGCTCTGCATGTCTCCGAGCCTCTTCGCCGGGGGAGGGGCGCTCTTTCGCGAGGTCGCACGGCGGCCCCGACCGATGTTCAGCCGCATCTATCTCGACTGTGGCCTGCGCGAGGGGCGAGGACAGATGGCGAAGCAGGCGGAGTCGATGGCGAGCTCCCTGGTCGCGAAGGGCTATCCCCCCGAACAGCTGCGGTGGCGCCTCGATCGCAGGGGCTCGCACAACGAGCGGAGCTGGCGGCGGCGACTGCCTGGCGCGCTGCGGTTCATGTTCCGTCAGGGGCGCTGAGCCGGGCCGATCCCGACCGCGACCGCGCGGCGAGGGTTGCTGCGAGAACCCCGGAGCAGACCACCAGGGCCGGCGCCGACGGGTTGGCGCTACGCGGATCCGGTGCGCTCGGGGGCGACGCTCTCTCCCTCGGCCGCCCGAGGAGGCTCGGTGGGGCATCGCCAGATGTAGACCACGCCGATCACCATGATCACCGCTGTCGCGACGACGGCGATGGGCGGTGCGCGACCTCCGTAGGCCATGAGTGAAAGGCTCACGGCCATCGAGCCGTAGGCCGTGAGCTTCACCGATAGCGGCACGACCCGATGGTTCCTCCAGCGATGGATCGTGGGACCGAAGAGGCGGTGATTCTCGAGCCACACCTCCAGTCGCCGCGAGCTCCGTGAGAAGCACCAGAGCGCCAGGAGGATGAAGGGCGTGGCGGGCAGCAGGGGCAGCACCACGCCCACCGCGCCGAGGCCCACGAACGCACACCCGGCCGCGATGTAGAGGAGGCGGAAGGCGGTGGGCGGTCCGGGCATGGTGAACAGGACTGGGAAGGTGGCCCGCCTTGCGCGCGAGCCGGGCAGGCGAGGCTCTCCTATCGCGGAAGCGGTGGCCGCGCCGCCTGAAACGCGCCCGCTTGGCAGGCCTGCCGGCAACCTCGGCGCGGCGGCGTCCGGGGACGGGGACGGGGCCCTTCCGACGGGCTCAGGACCGGAAGAACGAGGTCTGCTGGAAGCGGAGGCCTGCCAGGATCTCGTCGACCCGCTCGGCCGACAGCGCCCCGATCCGCTCGCCGAAGCGCGAGCGCGCCACCGCGTCGATCTGCGAGACCACGACCACGCTCTGGCGGGGAAGCTCGCCCTCACCGGGATCGAGCAGGACGTTGCCCGGCTCGCTGGCGCGGTGGAGGTTCGAGGTCAGCGCACAGACGATCACGGTCGTGACCCGCGAGCGGTTGAAGACGTCGTCCTGAACCACGACATGGGGATGCGCGTAGTCCGGAGTCGAGCCGTGCGAGTCGTCCGGGGCCACCCAGAACACGTCCCCCCGGCGGATCTCGGGAGGCGTGCGAGGTGGCCCGGTGTGGTGGGTGCTCATGGAGGTGGGTCCCTCGGGGCGGGGTGGCGGGCCGCGATTCTCCCTCCGTGGGGCCCGGATTCACACCGAGGAGACCCGCCGGCGTCAGTGCCGGGTGACCTGGAGCAGCTGGTAGCCGCGGCCGTTCAAGCCGAAGCCCTGGGCGTTGTAGATCCAGACCACCAGCTCCCCCGAAGGAAGCTCCCAGTACACGTCCGCATGGACCGAGTCGGTCGAGACGATGCGCTCGTGGCTGAGCACCTTCGTCCAGCTCCTCCCGTCGCGGCTGGAGAAGAGGTGCGCGCTGATCTCGCCCGGTGGATAGAGATCGCCACCGTCCTCGCGGGCCGCTCCGACGACGAAGCCGCCGCCGGAGAGTTCCTGGATGGAGTAGCTGGGTCCCGGGAGCCGGAAGTGCTCTCGATACGTCCCGTTGGGCGCGAGCGTGACCACGTGCGGCAGGCTCGGGAGGAAGGAGATGTCCTGACCGTAGAGGATGCTGCCGTCCGCGAGCAGCGTCGCATCGACCGCGTTCCCCTCCTGTCCGCGGATGATGGTGGAGAACGAGTTGCCGCCATTGGTCGAGCGCAGCAGGGCGGTCTGCGCCGTGGTGTCTCCGAAGTAGGCCCACAGGGCCCTCCGGACGGGATCGGCGAGCAGGCCGTGTCCGTGGCGGTGTCCATTCAGGGTGTGACGCACGCTCCACGTCCGCCCCCGATCGGTACTGGCCCAGAGGCGGATGGGGGTCGAGGCGTTGGTGAAGACCTGGTACTCGAGGAAGAAGACCGTCCCGTCCAGCTCGGCGACGCTGTGGCCGGTGAGCATGCGGTGGTTGCCCATGTCGAGCACCTCGCTCCACGTGCGGCCCGCGTCGCTCGAGCGCAGCATCCGGTGACGTCCGCTCCGCACCGCGTCCGCGAGCAGCGTCCCGTCCGACAGCGCGGTCATCAGGAAGAAGCTCGCGCCACCCGGATCCACGCCGCGGTGGCTCCAGGTCCGGCCATCGGTGCTCGCGAGCAGCGTCTTGGGATCCGTCAGCAGCGTCGCGTACGCCGTCCCGGACGGATCCACCGCAAGGAAGTTGTGGGTGCGGTTGGTGTGCGTGACCGACAAGGTGAACGGCCGCACCTCCGTGTCGCCGCCATCGCTCCCCCCATCCGTACCGCCGTCGCTTCCTCCATCCGTACCGCCGTCGGTTCCTCCATCCGTGCCGCCGTCACCGCCGTCCACTGAGATCCCGTGCAGCTCGAAGTTGTCGAAGACCACCCCGGCGTGGGTCGTGTAGAGCCCTGCGAGGCCAGGGCTCGTCAGCCGGTTCGACGAGGCGTCGTTGTACGTCGCGACCTGTCGACCATCGACGAAGGCGACGAGCCGGACCGGCGAGACGCCGGTCACCTCGAGGCTCAAACGTCCCGCCGTCCAGCGGTCCCTGATGCCCGAGGCCACATCGGCGAGCACCGTGATCACACCGCCACGAACCCGCTGGAGCTGGACGCGGTCGTTCGCGATGCGATCGAGCTGGTAGCGATCCGAGGACCCGACGCGCTGACGGGCGAAGAGCGCCGCGTGAGCGACGCCGAAGCCCAGCACGTCGCCGCTGACCCTGCAGTCCAGACAAGACCCCGTCACGGCGGAGGCGAGGTTCTCCCCGTTGAGGTTCGAGATGGCCCGCTGGTCGGTGTACCAGAGCCCGACCACCGACCAGGAAGCACCGAGCGCGGTGCTGTTGCTCCCGGTGCGATTGAAGGAATCAGAGAAGAGCAGGCCCAACGTCGGCGTCCCGCCATCGGTGCCCGCGTCGGTCCCGCCATCGGTGCCCGCGTCGGTGCCGGCATCGGTACCCGCGTCGGTCCCGGCATCGGTGCCCGCATCGGTGCCTGCGTCCGAGCCACCTCCGGTGCGAAGTCCATGGAGCTCGAAGTTGTCGAAGACCACGCCGGCTCGACTCGAGTACAGGCCGGTGAAACCGGGCTGCGTGATCGCCGCGCTCGAGGTGTCGGTCGCGACTGCGACCTGACGACCATCCACCCACGCCACGAGCGTGATCGGTCCACTCCCGGTGACCTCGAGCGTCAACTCTGCGTACGCCCACTGATTGGCGATGCCCGAAGCCACATCGGCGAGCACGGTGATGATGCCGCCGCGGACGCGTTGAAGCTGGACGCGATCATTGGCCAGGCGGTCGAGCTGGTAGCGATCGGTGGAGTTCGAAGGCTTGCGCGCGAACACCGCGGCGTGTGGGACCCCGAAGCCGACCAGGTCTGCCTGGACCCGGCAGTCCAGGCAGCTGCTGCCGATCGCGACGGCCAGGTTCTCGCCGTCCAGATCCGTGATCGCCTCGTCATCCGCGTACCACCGCCCCGAGGTCTGCCAGCTGCTCCCGAGCGATGACGCCGTGCGATCGAAGCTGTCGGAGAAGAGGAGCTCCAGGTCAGCGCTGAGCCCCTCTGCGCCGACCTCGGCAAGCGGTGCCTGTCGCGTGTGCGCGCCCCCCCCGTTCAGCCCGGGCGCGGTGTGCCGGGCGGGACGGCGGCCCGGAATGACTTCCTCCGTCGTCGACGCGAAGCGCGTCTGGGATTGGAGGACGGCGCGAGCGTCGCCGGAGTCGGGGAGCGAGAAGGTCGCTGGAACGGTGACCGTCTCGTAGGAGGACCAGCACACCGCCGCCGCACCTGCCCCGAGATCGGCCGCATCCGCGGGGGTGGGCTGAAGAAGGAACAGCGCCGACAACGCAGAGACTCCAACCGCCTTGATCCACATGACGCCCCCTCGATCCCACCAGACGCTCAGGAGGCCGAACCTAGACAGCACGGGTGCTGCGTGAAGCCTGCTGCCAAGCAGGCCCGACGCGGGAGACGTTGCGCGCTGCCCAGAGGACAGGCGGTCGTCGCCTGTCGGCTGCCGCGAGGGTGCTGTCGCAGGTGATGCCGACCGGAATGGGCCCGGAGATCACGGTCTCTATCGGGTGGTCGTCACACGCTGTCTCGCCCCCGACCTCGACGCCCACGTGACAGGAACCGGTCCGGAGATGCGGCGAAGCTCCCGCGCGTTCGCCGCGGGGCACCGGGCGAGATCCTCGGGAGGCAGGACTGGTGAGAGCGCTTCGATTCTGGATCGCGGTATTTGCGTTGCTCGTGTGGGCACTTCCTTCAACGGGACTGGCGGTGAAGGGTCGGCAGCTCGTGCAGCGAGAGGTCGAGATCAACGACGACAACGTCAACGAGGTCCCCATGTTGCGAATGGCCAAGGAGGTCCCGCTCATGATGACCTTCAGCCAACCGCTGCGGGGTCCCATCATGCTCGCCGAGCACGAGGGGAACTTCGCGGTCCAGCAGCAGCATGATGGCGTGCTGATCATGGCGCTGCGTGAGCCCAACCCCAAGGCGGTGGTGACGCTCACCGCCACCGTCGAGGATGGCACGATGGTGGTCTTCTCCATCGGACCGGACGCCAACGCGACCGACGTCCGGGTGCACGTGTCCGTGAAGCTCCGCCGCAAGGCGACCATGGACAGCCCGATCGTGCTCAAGGCGATCAACGAGGAGCTCAGGACGGAGCTCGACGCGTGTCACTCGATCTCCGGGGACGACGGCATCCGGAAGGTCGCGGCCCTGGCACTCCAGCAGGATCAGGGGCGGCCACTGGCCTTCACGGTCGAGCGCAGGGACGTGCGCAAGATCGACAAGCAGTCGCGGCTGCTGGTCGAGGTGACCGCGCTCTATCGCCTGTTCGAGCACTCCTACGTGGTGCTCAGCGTCAAGAACCGTGACCCGAACCGCGTCTGGATCATGGAGCGTCCCGAGCTCGAGGGGCGGGGAAAGTCCGGGACCTTCCCCTTGAAGGTGGTGACGTACTCGACCGAGAAGCCGCAGCTCGGGCCTGACGAGGTCGAGAAGATCGTGATCGCCTACAAGACGCCCGAGGACGCCTTGGGCGACAAGCTCACCATCCGTCTGAGGGAGAAGCAGGGGGAGCGGCACATCACGCTGGCCAACCTCCAGCTCTGAGGCGAGAGGCTCGGAGGGGCCGTCCTGCCGCTTCAGGAACCCCACGCCTCTCCTCCATCGCCGGGACCGGAAGCCGGAGTCGAACGCCAGCGGTCTTGGCGGCCGAGATCCGGAACCGCTACGCGCGGCCACCGCGGCGCAGCCGTCTGGGTTCGATCCCGACCCACTGCGGAGGTCGAGGCGTCAGCGTGGTGGGCGCCGCCGCCCGGCATCCCGGCTCCTCCCCCTGGCCCGTGCTGCGACAGGCGGACTGATGGCGGCCGGGCTTGACCGAGCGCACTGGTGGGCGCAATGGGGGGGCATGTCCGATTCGCCTGGGAGGTCCTTCGCCGAGCGCCTGAAGCTCGAGGATGCGTTCGAGCACGAGACCCTGCGCGGAGAGCTGCTGCAAGGCGTGCGGTTGAACGGAAAGGAGTTCTATCGCTGCATCTTCGAAGGCGCGCATCTCCAGGAGACGCGGTGGACGGACGCGCGACTCGAGGACTGCGTCTTCCGCGATTGCGATCTCACCCGTGCGAACGTCGCCGGGCTCAGGCTCCGTGAGGTGCGCTTCGAGGGATGCAAGTTGATGGGCATCGACTGGTCCGACGCGGCACCGAACCCCGAGCTCCACTTCGAGGACTGCAACCTCCGATACGGCTCCTTCGTGGGACTGAGTCTGCGAAGGACGTCCTTCGCGCGATGCGCCGCCCACGAGGTCAACTTCATCGACACGGATCTGACCGAGTCGGACTTCACGGGGACGGACCTGTCGGGCTCGAACTTCCGCGGCTGCACCCTGACCAAGGCGGACTTCCGGGGCGCCCTGGCTGCCTTCCTGGATCCATCGCGGAACACGTTCAAGGGAACGCGCATCTCGGTGGAGACCGCCGTCCTGGCCGCGACGTCACTGGGGATGCGGGTCGAAGGCCATACCGACTCCGAGGGGCCGGCTCCCTCCGATCGTCGCTCCCGGACCCGGAAGAAGTAGCAACGCGCGCAGGGCCTCAGTGGGACCGGGACGGCGCGAGCACGAGGGGAATGGCGATCCCGAACAGCGCGCCCGGTCCGACCGGCCTTTCGAGCCCCCAGTTCGGCGGGCTCGAAACGCAGGTCGGCGCTGCTGACGCGGGAGATTGCGTGTCCGGGTGCTTCGGGCTCACTCCGGGTCGAGCATCGAGGCCGCGATGTCCCGGGACCCGGGCGTCCCGGTGGTCAGCGCGTCGATGCCGGAGTGGCTGGGCGCCGCGCGACGCGCCTCCTGCGGAGCGATGGCGTGGAGCGCCGCGATGAAGCGCCCGAGCGAGACCCGCGGCGGGATGAGCGCCAGGGTTCTCGCTTCCTCCTCGAGCTTGGCGGCCACGTCCGCGCGGCGCGGGACGCGCAGGACCCATTCGGTCCCGTCGCTCGCCGCTGCGGAGGCCACGCGGAAGTCGAGCCCCGCCTCCTCGAGGCGGATGGAGTCGGGCTGCAGCTCGAGGCCGTGTGACGCGGCGAGGGAAACGATCGAGGGCGGGTTGGAGGGCGACTCCGAGAGGGGCGAGGAGGCAGGCATCGGCGCAGGTTGTCAGCGATGTCCGTGGCTCGGGCTTCCGTCATGGAGGCCGGGCGCCGCTCCGCCTGAGGCCGCCGCTCGGTGTCCAGGCATGCGCCACGCTTCCTTGATGTCGTTTCACATGAAACCAACGACGAGCGCGGGCATCGCGAGAATCCCGCGGAGCTCGCGCTGACGGTGGAGACGAGCGAACCCATCGCGCTCGACAAGGCCTGTGCCGGCGTGGTCGACCACTTGGGCAAGGTCACCTCAGCTTCAACGACGCAGGGATCGCCGGCGCGCGTCGAAGGGCCTCAGAGGTACCAGGAGTGCGAGAGCACGAGCGGAACGGCGACTCCGACGAGGGGGGCCGGGCCGACCAGCATCTCGAGCCTCGGCATCAGCGAGACGCTCCACTTGTCCGCGAAGGCCCATTCGAGTCCCGCGACGGGCGCGAACAGGAGGCTCGAGAGGGCGAGCGGCCGGATGCGAAGACCATGGGATCTCGGACTGCTCGCAGACAGGTCGATGTGGTCGAACCGGTCATAGACGCGCTGCGACCAGCCAAGGTCGAGGCCGACGTGGAAGCGAAAGACGGAGCCCCAGATCCAGCGTGCGCCGGCCGCAAGGGCGCGACGCTCGACGGAGTGGGTGAGGGTGCCGTTGAAGAGCCCGCGTCCGGCATCAGGCCCGGTGAAGTCCGGATGCGACGTGTCGACCGTCACCCCGGAGTGGTACGCGGTGACGCGAGGCTCATACGTTCCGTCGAGGGTGACCTCGAACGCGTCGCTGAGGGCGTACCTCAGCCCGATGCGGCCCGACGCCATGGTGCTGAGCAGGGGGGCGGATCGCGCGGTGAACGGCGCCGAGAGGAGGAGCACCGTTCCACCTCCGCCGACGTCGAGCGTGAGCGCACCACGATCCGCCTGGGCCCATCCAGCGAAGAGAACGAACGCCAAGGTGGTCGCGCGCAACGCCATCTCCAATCGCCCTAGCGGTGTCGACAGCTCGTCGCCGCGGCCCCTGGGAAGGCCGGCGAGGATTCCGTCGGGTTGGAGTCGAGGTCCCCGGGGCAGGACCACCCCGCAGCGGCGCCGACGCCGTCCCGGGACAAGGCGCGGTCCTCTGGCGGCAACGAGGCGAGCGGTCCGCCAGCACCGCCGCAGCGGCCGCGAACGCAACGCGGAGCATCCGCGGCCGTGTTGCGATCCGGCCGCATGGCCGCGACGTCCATCATTCAGCGCCTCGGTGGTGGTTTGGGGCCTTCCGGTTCCGCTTCGACGGGGCCCGTAGGCGTGCCGACCTGATCCCGGTCGCGACCGTGCGGCGAATGAGGCTCGCTTGTTCGACCACGATTTCGAGTCTCGGCATCAGGAAGGGGCGTCTTGTCTGAGGAGCTTTTCGGTAGGTCAATGCCACGTGTCATCGCCTTGGCGAAGATCCGGGAGTCGTGAACGCGCGTCAAAGATGTCGAGGGGAGCCTGCGGTCCAATGTCTCTGTCTGCCTGTGGATGGTGTTTGTCGGTTGATGCTTCACCTCCCGGAGTGCCGCCTCGTCCCTGTTGTGGAGCGACGACCGGATGCGACTCGAGTCGCGGTTCGCAGCAGACAGTTGTGGAGTCAGGTGACGCACTCGGAGCTTGCCCGCGAAGCGACGGCTGCTCAGTCAGGGGTGGTCGCGCCTGGATCGTGCCCCTCGCTGGGCTCGATGACTCGGAGCGGGAGGGGGCTCGGGACGCGCCCCGGCTTCCCACCCCGAAGGGCATCACGTTCCACGTTCGATTCGTGCGGTGTATCGCGACTCAAGCTCGACGCTTCGACAGTCCGAGTCATACTCGACGGCCCCTCCGGTCCCGAAAAGGGCGGCTGGATGGACTCCCCTTTGCGAAGGAGCCGATGCATGCGTGTGATGGTGATTGTGAAGTCGACGAAGAACGCCGAGTCCGGTCGCATGCCCTCGACCGAGGAGCTCCAGGCGATGGGCGAGTACAACGAGCAGCTCGTGAAGGCCGGCATCATGGTGACCGGTGAGGGCTTGAAGCCCTCTGCCGCGGGAGCGCGCGTTCGCTTCAAGGGAGATGCGTTGACCGTGGAGCACGGTCCCTTCACGCCAGTGGGAGAACAGGTGGCAGGGTTCTGGATCTGGGAGGTCGCCTCCATGGATGAGGCGATCGCGTGGGCCAGGCGCTGTCCGTCCCCCATGCCTGGCGAGGAGGGCGTGCTCGAGCTTCGGCCCTTCGTGGAGGCTGCAGACTTCGGCGACGCCTACACGGATGAGGTGCGCGAGCAGGAGGACCGGCTGCGCGTGGAACTCGAATCGCAGAAGCGCGGCGCGTAGCCCAAGGCCGCGCCGCGCCTCCGGGGGGCCCTCCCGTTGGCTCCGGCGCGGCAGGTCGAGGTCTCTCGGATGGAGGTGTTCGCTTGCACCTCGGGCAGAGACGCTCCATCTGGGTCCTGCGCGGAGCTTCACGTTGTCTCGACTGGATGGTGAATGCGGAGCTTTGACGTCCTGATTGTCGGAGGCGGCGCCAGCGGAACCCTGGTCGCGGCGCAGCTCTCCCGGCGCGCTTCCTCCGGTCTGCGCATCGCCTTGGCCGAGAGGACCGGCCGCTTCTCGCGCGGTCCGGCCTATGGGACGACCGAGCCGTCGCACCTGCTCAATGTCCGTGCGCGTGGCATGAGTGGCTGGCCCGCGGAGCCCGATCACTTCGTGCGCGCCCTCCGCGCGAGAGGGCTCTGCGTCGAAGGTGGTGAGTTCGTCTCGCGCGCCCTGTATGGCGATTACCTCTCGCGAATCCTGTCCGAGGCGCTGGCCGGCGCTCCCGAAGGTGTGACGTGCGCGCAGCTTCCGGACGAGGTCCTCGAGCTGGTGCGTTCAGCGGAGGGGTTCATCGTGCAGATGGCCTCGGGCGAGCGGTTGAAGGCCAGGCGGGTCCTGCTGGCCTCGGGCAACACGGAGCCCGCGGCGCTGGGGGTGCCGGACGGCGGGGTCTTCGCCTCCGACGCCTGGGTCGCATCACCTTGGCAGTCGGAGTGGCTGGAGGCGTTGAGCCCGGACGACGAGGTGCTCCTCATCGGGACCAGCCTGACGTCGGTGGACGCCTTGCTCTCGCTGCTGGCGCGAGGGCATCGAGGGCAGGTCACCGCTCTCTCGCGACACGGCCTTCTGCCGCGACCGCATCCGCCGGTGGCGAGGCCCCTCTCCTGGGAGGAACCCCACTTCGGAACGACGGCCCGCGCGCTACTTCGCACGGTCCGGCAGCAGGTCGAGCGACGCGCAAGCCAGGGCGCGTCTTGGCAGGACGCATTGGATGCCCTCCGACCCCATCACGTCGAGCTGTGGCAACGCCTTTCCCTGACCGAGCGCCGGAGGTTCCTGCGCCACCTGCGCTCGCGCTGGGATGTCGTCCGGCATCGCATGGCTCCGGAGATCGCCGAGAAGGTCTCTGCGGCCCGCGCGCGCGGACAGTTCCGGGTGGTCGCCGGGAGGCTGCTTCGCTTCGAGGCCACCGAAGACGGATTGGTGGGTTGGTTTCGCGGGCGGGGGAATGGCGCCGAGCGATCGGTGAGCGCCCGGCGGGGCGTCAACTGCACGGGCCCCGCCAGTCCCGTTTCGGCCGGAGGTCCGCTGTTCGCCTCGCTCCTTCGCAGAGGGCTCGCGGTGGCAGACCCACTCGGGTTCGCCATCGAGACGCGCGGTGGACGGGTCGTGGACGGCGAGGGGAATGCTCACGACGATCTGCGAGCCATCGGTGCGCTCCGGCGTTTCGAGCTGTGGGAGTCCGTCGCCATCCCCGAGATCAGGGTGCAGGCCGCCGAAGCCGCCGAGGCACTCCTGGCGCCGTGAGCCGAGGGGCCCGCCTGCCGGAGCGGGCGGCCACGGGCCCCTCGCTCAGGAGCTGACCCCCTGCTCTCGAGCGAAGGTGGCGACCGCCCGGCGAATCACGTCGTCGATCTGCCGGAGCGCAGGTTCGCCAATCTCCGGCGGCATCCCGCGTTGGTAGAGGTGGACGGTCGACGCATAGGCCATCCGCACGATTCCTTCGAAGTGGCGCACCGCTGCCGTCGCATCTCCGCGCGCCAGGGCCCCAGTGAGCTGTTCCTGGAGACCGTCTCGCCTCGCCGCCGCGACCCGCTCGAGCTCCGCGCCTTCTGCCACGGCGATCCGCACGGACTCCGCGAGCTGCGCGGCCGCCTCCGCCTCGGAACCCAGGAGTCGGTTCTCGACCGCGCAGTAGGGGCAGTCGAGGCGATAGACCCGCTCCGGCGGCGGGTCGAGAGGTGCTCCACAGAAGCGGCAGCGGAGGACGTGACTGGTGGGTGGCATGGTCGACCCCGATGATGACAGAGAGGGACCCACCGCAGGCTCCGTGAAGGCCTCGCACGCCATCGGACCCGGTCGAAGGGGTCGCAGCCCCGGGATGGATTCCACCCGCCGGGTCGGCTGGACCCCGTGGTCCGCGAGCTGGACGGGTACCTCAGCGGGGCACGGAGGGAATTCCAACTGCCGCTGGATCTCGCGCTGTCATCGGGATTCCGCAAGCAGACCCAGCTCGAGCTGGCCCGCATCGCGTACGGGCAGACGCGCTCCCATGGGCAGGTCGCCGTGCAGATGGGCAACCCCAAGGCCATCCGCGCCGTGGGAACCGCCTGCGCGACCAACCCACTGCCCATCGTGCTGCCGTGTCACCACGTCCTGCGCAGCGACGGCAGTCCCGGGGAGCTACCTCGCGGGGCTCGAGGTGAAGTCGACGTTGCTGGCCACCGAGGGCGCCCGCCCGGCGACTCCGGGGCTCTTCCCGGATTGAGCCACGGAGGGGTCGCGAGCCTGAACCGGTGGGCTTCGCGTCACCCTGCCCGCGGGAGACGGCGCCGCCCGATTTTCACATCTGTGCTGCACGCGGCGTGGATCCCTGGGGTAGCGTGGCCCCCGTCTCTGCGCGCGCGTCAGTGTCGCGCGATCCGCACCTCAGAGCCATCTCAAGTGGACGACGTAGACATGACGAAGCCCTCCCTGTCGTTGCTCTCGCTGGTGTTGGTGGTGGTCTCGGGGTGCGCCAGCGGCCCCGTGATCATGCGCTCCACCAAGCCGGTCTCGAGCGAGGGGGCCAAGTGCCTCGTGGTGTTGTTGCCCGGGGCCGGTGACTTTCCCGAGACCTTCGAGAAGGAAGGGTTCGCGCAGATGCTGCGCGAGTCGGGGGCCTCCGTGGATGTGATCGCCGCGAACGCGACCAGGTGGCACTACCGCAAGGGGACCTTCGTCGATCGCCTGCGCCTCGACGTCATCGAGCCGGCGCGTGAAGCACATCCGTACGAGCAGCTCTGGCTGATGGGCGTGTCGATGGGCGGCTTCGGCGCGCTCTCGTACGCGAGCGAGCGTGAGGGAGATGTCGAGGGCATCCTCGCCATCGCTCCGTACCTCGGCGAGGCCACGGAGATCGAAGCGGTCCGGGACGCAGGCGGGCTCCGCTCGTGGACCGCGCCGGCACCGACTTCCGAAGCGGGGGAGAGCCCGCCCCCGCAGCTCTGGCGCTGGCTGCAGGAGACGACGGCCAAGCCACCCAACGCCTACCCCGCGGTGCACCTGGGTTACGGGCGATTGGATCCGGTCGCGGAGGCGAACGGTCTGCTGGCGGAGGCGCTGCCGCCCGAGCGCGTCTTCGTCGTCGACGGAGGGCACCGTTGGATCGTGTGGAGGGGCATCCTCGAGCGCTTCCTCGCCGAGAGCGCCTTCACGCAGACCTGCGCACCCGACTGAAGGCGTCACCCGCGTGCGCCGGTCGGCGGGAAGCGTGCCGCCGGCGCCTCGTGAGATCGCACGTCCAAGGCGTGCTGCGTCCGAGCGTGCCCGAGGAGTGCCCGCCATGCGGCTCGCCGTGGCAGCGGCCTCACCCGGTACGCTTCTGCGCGCCGCGCCGTGTGCACCTTGCGGTGGACCCCCCACCGACAGGAGGCACGATCATGCCCGAAGCAGTTCCCCAGCAGATGAAGGCCGCAGCGCTCCAGCGCTTCGGCGGGCTCGAAGAGCTCGAGCTCCGCACCATTCCCGTCCCTCGCTGCGGCGAGGATGACGTCCTGGTCCGGCTCGAGGCCGCGGGGGTCGCCGTCTGGGATCCGCTCGAGCGAGAGGGCGCCATGGCCGGGCTCTGGGATCACGCGCCGCGGTTCCCCTACGTGCCGGGCTCCGACGGCGCCGGCGTCGTCGCGGCGGTGGGGGAGAACGTCGAGCGCTTCAAGGAAGGCGATCGGGTCTACGTCACGGCCTTCGGAAACGAGAAGGGCGGCACCTACGCGGAGTATGTCGCGGTCCATCAGGACTACGTGGCGGCGATCCCCGCGGGAGTCTCGGTGGAGCAGGCCGCGACGCTGGCGTCCGACGGCATCACGGCCCTGTGCGGCCTGGAGGCGCTGGAGCTGAAGGAGGGAGAGACGCTGCTCATCTTCGGCGCCAGCGGAGGCGTGGGGCACATGGCCCTTCAGCTCGCGCGCCAACTCGGAGCGAAGGTCTGTGCCATCGCTTCTCGAGAGGACGGCGTGCAGCTCGTCCGGCAGCTCGGCGCCGAAGCAGTGGCCGAGGGACACGACGACCGGGCCATCGACGAGACGTGCCGAGCCTTCGCCCCGGAGGGCTTCGATGCGGCGCTCGCCCTGGCCGGCGGGGAGCGCTGCCAACAGGCCCTCGCGCACGTTCGCAAGGGGGGCCGCATCGCCGCTCCTGAAGGCGTCGAGCCGCCGCCGGTCGCGCCACCCGGACACACGATCCGGGCCTTCAACGGCATCCCGACCGTCGAGCGCTTCGACCGGCTCAACCGGCTGATCGAGTCCGCGCCCTTCCATCTCGAGGTGGATCACCTCTACCCGATGGATCAGGTGCGGGCTGCGCATCGGGCCGTCCTGGAACATCACATCGGGAAACTGGCCCTGCGGATCCACTGAACCGGAGTCCTGCCGCGGCGGCCGGGGGGCGCGGCGGCAGCCGCAGGGGGAGTCGGGCACCGGAGGCCAGCGGGCGGTGGTCGACCTCGAGAGGTCCGCCGCACGCACGCTGCCCGAGAATGCGCTTCGGCGCAGTCCAAGCCGGGCAGCGCGCATCCCCGGTCTGTCCAGCTCGGGGGCGGATGTGGCTTGGTGGCGGTCATGCCTGAGCCAAGCATCAGCGTCCTGTTCGTCTGCCTGGGGAACATCTGCCGAAGTCCCCTCGCCGAGGGGGTCTTCAGACAGCTCGTGCGCGAAGCCCACCTCGATGGGCACATCCGGATCGCCTCGGCAGGGACGGGGGATTGGCACGTCGGAAGACCTCCCGATCCCCGCATGTGCGCGACGGCCGCCTCGCACGGAGTGGACCTCTCGCAGCAGCGGGCCCAGGTGCTGACCTCCGGGCTGCTCGCGTCCTTCGATCACGTGCTCGTGATGGACGCGGACAACCTCCGTGACGCCCGCGCATTGACGCGCGATCCCGAGCTGGTCCGAAGGATCGCGCTCTTTCGAGACTTCGATCCGGAGCCCGGCGACGGGCACGTCCCGGATCCGTACTACGGAGGCCGCGAGGGCTTCGAGCAGGTCTTCACCATCGTCGAGCGCACCGCGCGCGCGCTGCTCGGTCACCTGCGCCAGCTCCACGGACTCTGAGTCGGCGGCTCCCGCTTAGCTCAACGATCCGAGCGCCTCGGGGATCGGCGTCTCTCCGTTCACGAAGGTGATGGTGTGGTGCGCCGTCCCGGGCCGATCCAGGACCGCGGCCGCGATGGCCGCGACGTCTCCGCGTGAGACCTTGCCGTGGGTCGCGTCGATGCGGATCCGACCGGTGGGCCCCTCCTGGGTGAGTGCCCCCGGCGCAAGGATCGTCCAGGCCAGATTGGAGCTGCGCAGGTGCGCGTCGGCCGCAGCCTTCGCCTCGGCGTACGGGAAGAAGGGGTCGTCGCGGGGGACGCCATGATCGGGCCCGGCGCCTGCGTAGGACACCATCACGTAGCGCTTCACGCCGGCCCGTCGTGCCGCCTCCATCGAGCGGATCGCCGCGTCCCGATCGACCGCGTACGTTCGCGCCGGGTCACCGCCGCCGGCTCCCGCCGACCACACGACCGCATCGTGTCCCGCCAGCTTCTGGGACATGCCCGCCTCGTCGAGCGCCTCCACGTCGGCGGTGACGGGCGTGGCGCCTGCCTGGCGCACCTCCTCCGCCTGATCCGGATTGCGGATCAGGGCAGAGACCTGGTGGCCTTCGTCGGCCAGGATCCGCTCGAGCGCGAGCGCGACCTTCCCGTGTCCTCCAATCACTGCGATGCGTGCCATGGCGCTGGCTCCTGTCGGGATGGGCGGGGGGGCCGCCATCGGTGAAGGTGCGCCCTTGGAGCAGGGTCGCTAGGAACACGCCGTCGCTCGGCCCTGGAGCGAGCGTGCGCTCGAGCGGAACTCCAGCGCTTCACCGCGGCGGGACGACCGCTCAGGCCCCGGTGCCCTTCCCGTCGCGCGTGGCCTCGGCCGCGCGGACCAGGCGGCTCAGTTCGCGATCCAGCGTCGAGGCGAAGCGCTGGCGGTCCTGGGGCGCGAAGGCCTTGGGGCCCTCGGTGGAGACGCCGCTCTCACGAAGCTCCTGGTAGAAGTTTCGCAGGGAGAGCCGCTCGTCGATGTTCTCCTCGGTGAAGGGCTCGCCGCGCACGTCGATGGTGACCACGCCCTTCTTCACCAGCGCCGCCGCCAGCGGGATGTCCTGGGTGACGGCGAGATCGCCGCGCTGTGCGTGGGCCGCGATGTGGGCATCTGCCACGTCCAGCCCCTTGCCGACGTGGACCGTCGAGATCAGCGGTGAGCGCGGGACCTGGATCGCCTTGTTCGCCACGAAGACCACCGGCAGCTTCAGCCGCTCGGCGGCGCGGAGCACGATCTCCTTCACGGGGGCGGGGCAGGCGTCGGCGTCGATCCAGATCGTCATCACGCGTGGAGGCTAGCAGCCATCCCAGCGCGCAGCGCGCGTCCCGCACCGGGGGGCCCCTCACTCCGTCGTGGGTCATCCCGCCGCAGGCAGGGCCGGCGCGACGCGCTCCTTCGGCTTGAACAGCACGCACGCCACCAGATCGCTGGCCACGTTCACCGAGCTGCGGGCCATGCCGAGCACGTGATCGACGCCGATGATGAGCGCGATCCCCTCGGTGGGGATACCCACGCTGGCGAGCACGGTGGAGAGCATGATGATGCCGGCCCCGGGCGCGGAGGGCGTTCCGATGGAGGCCGCCACGGTGGTCACCACCAACAGCGTGATCGCGGGCAGTCCCAGATGAAGCTCATAGACCTGGGCGAGGAAGAGGGCCGCCACGGCCTGGTAGGCGGCCGTGCCGCTCATGTTCAGGATGACCCCCACCGGGATGATGAAGCGCGAGGTCTCCGGCGGCACGCCCAGACGCTCCTCGGCGGTCTTGAGGGACAGCGGCATCACGGCCGCGGAGCTGGCCACCGAGAATGCCAGCAGCAGCACGTCGCGGCTCTGGGAGAGGAACCTGAACGGCGACAGGTCGGTGAAGACGGCGAGCACCACGCCGAACAGGAGCCCCACCACCAGCAGCGCGAGCAGCACCGTGCCCATGTAGAGGCCGATGCCGCCGAGCGCGCCCAGGCCCACCTGGGTCACGACGCGGGCGATCAGCCCGAAGACCGCATAGGGCGCCAGCCGCATCGCCCAGCCGGTGATGATCATGCAGATCTCCTGCACCGCGGCGAGCAGCTGCAGGATGGGCGTGGCGCTGGACTTCGGAAGGCTGCGCACGGCCAGCGCGCTGATCAGCGCGAAGGCCACGATGCTGAGCATCTCCCCCGAGACCATGGAGGCCAGCGGGTTGCGGGGCAGGAGGACCTTCATGAACTCGGAGGGATTGAACTCCGAGCGAATCGGCGCGGAGATCGCCGAGGGCGCTGCCTGGACGGCCAGCTGTCCACCCAGTCCCGCGCCCGGCTGGATCACCAGCGCGGCGACCACGCCCACCACGATCGCCACCACTGTCGAGGCCAGGAAGTAGAGGCCCACCCTCGGCCCCAGCTTGGCGAGATCTGCGGACGCCCCGCCGCCCGCAATCCCCTGGATGATGGAGGAGAGAACCAGCGGGATCATGATCATCTGGACCAGGCCGATGAACATGTCGCCGGGAAGGCCCAACCAGCTCGCGAGCGTTCGGCCGGTGTCCACTGGCACCAGTCCCGCCGAGGGGCCGAGCAGAAGGCCGCACGCGACCCCCATCAGGAGGCCCAACATCACCTTCAGCCAGAGCCGCCCCTCCACCAGGCGCTGGAGGTGTCCATAGAGTTGGGCGAGCGGGTTGCGCGAGACTTGCGGCATGCGCCCTCTTTGGGCGAGCGCGAGGGGATGGTCAAGCGCGGGGCATCCGCCTGCTCCGCGGGAGCCCGCCGGGCCGCCCCACCTCCGTGCGAGCGCGAGGAATGGCCCTCCGGTTGCGACCTCCGTGCGTCCGCGCGGGCGTCGCGGACTCAGGCGCCCGGCGTGCTCACGAACGAGACCCCCGCCGGAAAGGAGCCCGGCCCCCCGTCCTGCTGGGCCTCCGCGCCGGTGAGGGGCGTCTCGATCAGGAACGCCTGTTTGGCGTAGGCCTCGAAAGCGACGGCCAATGCCATCGCCAGTCCGCTCCCGCCAAAGCGCCAGGCCCCTTCGCGCAGGTAGAACTTGAGAAAGCGCGCGAGGCACGAGCCGACCAGACGCAGCCCGCCCGCGGGCCGACCGCGCGCGCGGTCCAGGGTCGACATGATCAGCGAGCGGTTGATGCTCTTGCGCAACATCGTCGCGAGGTCCGGCAGCGGCTCGTGTTCGAGATGCCCGCCTTCCAGCGTCTCCATGCGCAGGCCTTCGAGGTCGAGTGGCGAGTGCGGGTTGTCCGTCACGATCCACCGGCATCGCTCGGCGCGGATGAGCCGGGGATGGCGCGTCCAGCCATGTCCCCTGAGCGTCGCGGGATAGGGGTTCCTGCGCAGCAGATGGAAGCCGTCAGGCGCATCCGGTCGCGCGATGGCGCGCTGGATGGCCACCGCCAGCTCCGGGGTGACGTACTCGTCGGCGTCCATCGTGAGGATCCAGCGTCCCAGGGCCGCGTCCTTCCCTAGCTGGCGCTGCGCGGCGAAGGTGGTGTGGCGATGGCGGATTGCCCGTACGTCCGTGCGTGCCTCGAGCAGCTCCCAGGTCCCATCGGTCGAGCAGTCGTCGACGACCACGCGCTCGTCGCAGAAGGCGAGCGCGTCCAGACAGCGGCCGAGGACGCGCACCTCGTTGAAGCACATCACCACCGCGGAGAGCTGGAGCTCTCCGGCGGTGTGGGACACGGCGGCGTCTTGCTGAACCATGGATTGGCGATCCGGGCGGGAGGGGCCTTGAAGGGGAACTCCGGACGTGGAGCATCCAGCCGTCCCGCGTCCGGGAGTCAACCGGCGTGCACCAAGAGGGCGCCCAACCGCCATCCCATCTGTCGCCCCGACCGCTCCGGGTCGGCAGGCACAGGAGCGCCTGAAGGGGCCGCTGGTAGCGTCGCCGCCGGACCCCCAAGCCGGAGAAGCGGGATGACGAAGTCGAAGGTCTGCGCGGTGGTCGGTGTCGGCATCGGGAACGGCGCGGCCCTCGCGCGCCGGTTCGCGCAGGACGGTTACGCCGTGGCGCTGCTCGCTCGCTCGGACACGGTGACCGGCGAGCTCGAGCGGGAGCTGCCCGGCGCGAAGGCGTTCACCTGCGACGTCAGCCGCGCAGGGGACATCTCACGGGCCTTCGCAGAGATCCGCGAGCAGCTCGGAGAGGTCGACGTGTTGGTCTTCAACGCGGGCTCCGGCGTGTTCGCGACCTTCGACGAGGTGACCGCTGACGACCTGGAGCAGGGGTTTCGCGCGAACGCTCTGGGACTCTTCCACGTGGCCAAGGAGGTGGTCCCCGCGATGCGCGAGGACGGCGCGGGAGCCATCATCGTGATCGGGGCCACGGCCTCGCGGCGTGGCGTCCCGCGGACGATCGCGTTCGCGCCCGCGAAGGCCGCGCAGAGGAGCCTGTGTGAGTCCCTCGCGAGGCAGCTCGGTCCCGATGGGATCCACGTCGCGCTCATCGTCATCGACGGGGTGGTCGATCTTCCCCGGACGCGCGAGTGGTTGAAGGACAAGCCCGACGCGTTCTTCGTCCAGCCCTCCGGCGTCGCCGAGCTCGCATCCGTCCTGGTCAAGCAGGACCGCTCGGCGTGGACCTTCGAGGCCGAGGTGCGCCCCTTCGGCGAGTCCTGGTAGGCCCCGGAGTCCCCTCCGGAGGGGTTCAGGCTGAGCGCTGTGCGTCCTCCCGGCCGGTCCGTGGGCACAGGCCCTCGGCGAGTGCGGAGAGGCACCCGCCGGTCCCCGCCTCCAGCTTGAGGGTGGCGTGTACCTCCCCGCGGACCGGGCCGCGGTTCACGATCACGATCGGGATCTTCCGCTCGCTGGCGCGCAGCAGGAACCGGAAGCCCGAGAAGACCGTCAGCGAGGTTCCGCAGACGAGGAGGGCGTCGGCGGCATCGACCTCCGCGTAGGACTCCTCGACGATCGGTCGTGCGACGTTGTGGCCGAAGAAGACGACGTTCGGCTTCAGCGGGCCGGCGCAACTCAGGCACGCGGGGGCGTTGAATGACTCGACGAGGTGGTCCGGGAGATCAGCGTCACCGTCTGGCGCCTGCCGGGCGTGGCCCGAGAGCCACGTGGGATTCAGCGCCTCCATGCGGACCTGCACCGAGTCGCGCTCCTCGAGCGCCCCGCAGTCGAGGCAGACGACCTCTGCGAGCGCGCCGTGCAGCTCGATGACGCGGGTACTTCCTGCGGCGCGGTGGAGTCGGTCCACGTTCTGGGTGAGGAGCGCGCCGAGCACCGAGGCGTCCTCGAGTCGCGCGAGCGCACGGTGGGCCGGACCGGGACGCGCCGCCCGGAAGGTCTCCCAACCGGCCATCGCCCGCGCCCAGTAGCGACGGCGCAGCGCCTCGGAGCGGACGAACTCGGGGCCCTGGATCGGGCGCCGCTCACCGCGCGCGAGCGCGTCGGGGCTTCGATAGTCGGGAATGCCGGACTCGGTGCTCACGCCAGCGCCTGTCAGCGCAACGATGCGGGCTCCCCGGAGCAGGTCGATGGCAGCTTGGAT
>Ga0233383_1000187_pt1 | contig 26092 bp, 27 predicted proteins | sample ElkDunMinimDraft_14_FD_191542 | JGI IMG/M metagenome (GOLD analysis project Ga0233383, IMG submission 191542) | Fecal eukaryotic communites from dung pellets of Tule Elk in California, USA - Elk Dung G16 | ecosystem: Host-associated > Mammals > Digestive system > Large intestine > Fecal | place...
GCCTGCTGCAGGCGGAGTGCGGCGCCACGCCCGAGCAGGCCAAGGCCTGCCTGGAGCTCGCGGGCATCAGCGGTCCGGACGCGTCGGTGATCGACCGCGTGCGCGCCCTCGCCGCCTCCTACGGCGTCGGCACCGAGCTCCTGGAGACGGGTCTCGCGGAGCTGGGCGCACTGATCGGCGCGGCGGCACGCAGGGCGCCCGGCATCGTGGTCGCGGACCTCAAGATCGCCCGGGGCCTCGACTACTACACGGGCTCGGTCTACGAGACGGTGCTCGTCGGCCACGAGGAACTCGGGTCGATCTGCTCGGGTGGCCGCTACGACACGCTCGCCACGGACGGCAAGAACACCTACCCGGGCGTGGGCCTGTCGATCGGCGTGTCCCGGCTCGTGTCCCGCCTGCTTGCGGCCGGGCTCGTGCGGGCGACCCGCGGGACGCCCTCGGCCGTCGTGGTGGCCGTGACGAGCGAGGAGACGCGGGACGCCTCCGACGCCGTCGCGACGGCGCTCCGCGCGCGCGGCATCCCGGTCGAGGTCGCGCCCACCGCGGCGAAGTTCGGCAAGCAGATCAAGTACGCCGACCGGCGCGGCATCCCGTTCGTCTGGTTCCCGGGGGGCGCGGACGACGACGGCACGCCGCGGGCCGACCAGGTCAAGGACATCCGGTCCGGGGACCAGGCCGACGCCGACGCTGCGTCGTGGGAGCCGCCCGCGCAGGACTGGTGGCCGCGGGTGGTACCGGCGGGGGAGTGACGCTCAGCCCGCCATGATGGACAGGACGTTCCCGGCCGGGTCCGTGAACCATGCGATCGTCGGGCCCTGGTCCGGGTCTGTGGAGTGCACGATCCCGCGCTCGTCCTGGTCGAATCCCTCGTAGCGCTCGAGCTGCACCCCGCTCTGCGCGAGCTGGTCCGCGGCTGCCGCGACGTCGGGCACCACGAGATTGAGCACGGTGTACGACGCCGGCTGGTGCCCGTCGCCCTTGGGGTAGACGAAGACCGGTGTGCCGCCCGTGACGTCGAGCTGGAGGCTGCCCATGTCGTCCCGGGTGACCTTCAGGCCGAGGGTGTCGCGATAGAAGCGCTCGGCGGTGTCGATGTCGTCCACCGAGAACCCGCTGAACGCGCTCTGCACGGTGAGCATGAAACCCCTCCTCGAGTTCGTGGGCCGCGGATCGCTGGCCCTGTCGCAGTGACTGTCCGGACCTGACGAACTGAGCGGTCGACGCTTGACCTTCTGTCGAACGTGTGTTCGAGTAGGTGGATGAGGTGGGACGGACAGGCGATCGCGGCCGACGACGGAGCGCTCCCCGGCTTGGAACGGACCGGGCTCGCGCGCGCTGGGCTGGTGCGCAGCGTGCGGACGCCGGAGTTCGCGGGCGTCACGTTCCACGAGGTGATGGCCAAGAGCGCACTGTCGAAGGTGCCCGCGGCGTCGCGCATGCCCTTCCAGTGGACCATCAACCCGTACCGGGGCTGCAGCCACGCGTGCCGGTACTGCTTCGCCCGCCCGACGCACGAGTACCTCGACCTCGACGCGGGCAAGGACTTCGACTCCGAGGTCGTGGTCAAGATCAACGTGGACGACGTGCTGCGCGCCGAGCTCGCCCGGCCGTCCTGGCAGCGCGAGGCCGTGGCCCTCGGGACCAACACCGACCCGTACCAGCGGGCCGAAGGGCGCTACCGGCTCATGCCCGGCATCATCACGGCGCTCGCGGACTCCGGGACGCCGTTCTCGATCCTGACCAAGGGCACGTTGCTGCGGCGAGACCTCCCGCTCATCGCCGAGGCCGCGCAGAAGGTGGAGGTCGGGATCGGCGTGTCGCTCGCGTTCGCCGACCACGAGCTGCAGGAGTCGGTCGAGCCGGGTACGCCGGACCCGAGGGCCCGCCTGCAGCTCGTGCGTGCGGTGCGGGACGCCGGCCTCCCGTGCGGTGTCATGGTCGCCCCCGTGCTGCCGTGGCTGACGGACTCGCAGGATCACCTCCGGCGCCTGCTCGACGCCGTCGCGGACGCCGGCGCCACGGGCGTCACGGTGATCGCGCTGCACCTCAAGCCCGGTACGCGTGAGTGGTACCTGCAGTGGCTCGCCCGCGAGCACCCGCACCTGGTGGCAGGCTACGAACGCGTCTTCGCGCGCGGCACCTATGCGCTCAAGGCCTATCGCGAGTGGCTCTGGGAACGGGTGCAGCCGTTGCTCGAGGAGCGCGGCTTCGGCTCGTCGGGGCACCGTGCCCGGTCGGGAGCCACGGGCCGGTACCACGAGGAGCTGCGCGCGCACGACGACGGCGACTACCCGTCCGGGTCGATGGTCGGCTCGCGGGCAGGAGGTGCGCTGAGGGGGATGCCCCAGGACGGCTCGGGGCTCGAGGTGGTCGGCGCCGGCGTCGAGCAGGTGCTCTTCTGACGGCGGCGCACACCTAGCGCGGCCGGGCGGCGGCGTGCGCGTCCTTCAGGTGGAGTGCGACCAGGTCCCAGTCGATGTCGCCCGCGTCGAGGTACATGCCGATCCAGCCCTTCGACCCCACGTAGGGCGGACGGAAGTACAGGATCGGGTCCGCGGTGACGAGCTGCTGCTGGACACCCGGCGCGGCAGCCATGACGACGGCGTTGCGGTCGTCATGATGGTGATCCCAGGTTCCGGCGAACTGCCGTGCCTTGCTGCCCACGCCGACGAACCACGCCAGCTCGCCGTGGCTCGGGCGCTCTGCGACGTCCGGCAGCTCGGTGCAGACCGCCCGCAGGGCGTCCCACACCGCGGGATCGCTCGGACGGTCGGGCACACGCTCACCGTAGCGGTGGGGCCGCGGGCGTGCGAGGGTCAGCCGACGTGCTGCACGCGGATGATCTCGGTGCGTGCGATCGCCCGGTCGCGCAGGTCGAGCCGAGCGGTCCGCTCGGGGTCGGCCGTGTACGCGGCGATGGCCTCGTCGTCGGGCATCTCGATGACCTGGAGCTCGGTGGGCTCACCGTCGCGCTCCTCGAGGTTGCGCACCCGGGAGACGACGTGGCCGCCGTAGCGCGGCACGAGGCTGAGGACGTGTGACTCGTACTCGGTCAGCAGGTCGGCCTGGCCGGGGTTCGACCAGAGCAGGACGCTCAGGGTGACGGACACGAGAGCTCCGATCGCTAGCGGTGTGCGTTGGCTCGATCGTGCCCTACCGGACGAACGAGAACCAGAGCACGAACACGCAGATCAGGAACATGCCGATCGCGTTGACGAAGAAGTTGCGGCCGAAGTCCCGCGCCCGGACGTGAAAGCTCAGCGCGACCAGGAAGTACAGCACGAGGGCGGCGGACGTCACGGTTCCGAGCACCGGTACCCAGATCCCGGCGATCAGCCCGACCGCCGCGGCGCCCTTGACCCAGGGCGTGACCCACCACCAGCGTTCGGGGAAGTTCACGTCCCGGAAGCAGTCCGCGATGAACGTGACGGGCTTGATGCACATCACGGCGTCCACCGTGGTGATCAGCGCCAGCACCAGTACCGGCCAGGCGGGGTCGGGCAGCCACCTCATGGTGTGACGCTACGGCGACCGTGGGATGCCTGGGAACCAACTGTGAGATAACTCTCGGGTGCCGGACGCAGCGGTCCCCGGACGCATCAGTCCTCTTCGACCAGCCGCGGCGGGAAGCCGCCGGTGGCCACCGGGCCCCAGCGCTCGATCGTCAGGCGGATGAGCGACTTGCCCTGCGTGACCATCGCCGCCCGGTACTCGTCCCAGTCCGGGTGCTCGCCGGCCGCAGCGCGGTAGTAGTCCACCAGCGGCTCGACGGAGTCCGGCAGGTCCAGCACCTCCGCGGTGCCGTCGACCTGCACCCACGCGTCGTTGAACTCCTCGCCGAGCGAGATGAACGACGCGCGCGGCCGTCGGCGCAGATTGACCGCCTTGGCGCGCTCCGGATAGGTCGAGACCAGGACGCGTCCGGCGTCGTCGACCCCGTAGGTCACCGGGCTGAGCTGCGGGCAACCGTCCTCGCGCGAGGTCACCAGGACGCCGTTGCGGCGCGACCGGAGGAACTCGACCAGCTCGTCGAAGGTGACCGTGGTGTTCGTCGCGACCGCGCGTGCCATGGAGTGCAGGCTACTCCGGCCCGCCGGGCTCGCCGTCGGGCGCACTCATGACCCACTCGGTCGCGAACAGCACCTTGTCCATGAGCGTGAGCATCTGGTCGCGGATCTCGACGTGCGGGGTCGAGAAGGCCAGCCTGGCGATCGCCTGCCCGCCCGGCGCTTCGGCCCAGTAGTCGACCAGCAGCAGCGGGAGGTCCTGCCCGCCGACCTCCTCGGCCCCGCGCCGGGTGCGTACATGCCGCAGGAAGGGGCCGGACAGGGTCTCGGTCCGCGTGAGCGAGTCGTCGGGCCCGAGGCCGGGCCGGAGCCTGTCGTCGACGCGCTGCAGGTGCGTGACCCCGCCCGCCTCGGGGCCGAGGTCGTGCCAGTAGAGGGTCAGGTTCAGCGCCAGGGCGGCGCCCTGACCGGGAAGGACGAGGTAGGCCATCGCCTGACCGCCTGCCGAGGCGGCCTTCTGGGCGACGTCGGCCATCCGTTCGCGCAGGTCCCGGCGCAGGGAAGCGCCTCTGTCGCCGAGCGTGGCGGTCTGCTGCTTGACGACCTGACGGATCTGCTCGTCGCGCGCCTGGGGGTTCTCCAGGTCGAGGATCGCCCAGTGGTCGGGCAGGTTCAGCTCGATGCCGATGCCGCGCGACCCGCCGGGCTCCGCGACCGTGGCGAGCGCCTCGCGGCCCTCGGGGTTGATGCCGGCTCCGGTCTGGTCGAACAGGCCGGTCGGGTCGTCTGCGGGCGGCTCGACGTCGAGCACGGCGAGCAGCTCGGGAATCTCGAACGCCATCGGGTGCGGCCCGGCCGGGTCGACGACGGCGCGCGCGAGGGCCGCACCGTGTCGCCGCAGGAACGGTGCCAGGGACTCGCGCCGCCGCACGCTGTACTCGCGCCCCGGGTCATCGCCGAGGAACGCCTCGAGGGCTTGTGCGGACGAGAACAGGCACAGCTCGTACGGCGCGGCGGAGCCGTCGGGCGCGGGAAAGACCCGGACCTGCGGCGTGCCGTCGTCCCGCGTCAGGTGCGGTACGAGGACGGGTCCGTCATGGATGGCGCGTGCGACAGCGGAGCGGTCAGCGGAGGAGAGAGCGGCGGCGAGGTCCGGGAGGACCTCAGGAGGCGTGGCTCGCATGGGTCACCGGGGCGCGACCGGCAAGTCGTCGCGGAGCTGGTCGATGTAGTCGGACGCCCAGGCGAAGTTCCATTCCTTGTCGCCGATCACTCGCTCGATGACGTCTCGAGGTGCCAGGCCGAGTTCGGAGAATTCGCAGACGGCGTTGAGCTGGGCCTCCAGGGCCGTCTCGTCGTCCTCGAGCGAGATCGCGATCTCGAGGATGCGGGCGAGCGCAGCGGCGAACGTGGGCTCGAGGCTGGCCGTGAGCCAGCTCGCCACCTTCTCGGCGGCGAGCTCGCGCTCCTTGGCCGTGGGCGCTGCCAGTTCCGCGGCCAGCTCGCGGATATGGCGTGGTTCGAGGGCCATCGACTTCAGACTCCTTTGTTTCAGTTCCACGGTAGGGGCACGTCATTCGGCCACGGAATATGCGTCGCGTTGGCGTGTTCGGCGTTGAAGTTGGGGCTGTTGGGATTGTGGCATTGCGGATGGGCGAAGTTGCCGTCTTCCATCTCCCAGCGGTTCCCGACGCGGTGCCGCCAGATCGGCCCTTCCGCAGCATTCGAGCCGGGTGGAGCGGTCCCGTCGGCATCGTGCGCGCGGAACCGGTGCAGCTTGCCGTCGGAGTCCGTCCACTTGAAGTTGACGCCCTTCTGCGCGCCGCCGCCCGCGTGCGGGTGGAACGGAAGCAGCTCGGCGTCTTCGGGGACCTTCCTCAGCGGGCTTCCGGGCGCGTTTCGGGCGGCGACCACCTCGTCCGGCCAACCGCTCGCCCCATGCCCCGCGGCGTTGTGCACGAGAACCGGCACGTCGTCGACGACCACGTAGTAGCTGTGGTGCGTCTGGACGTGGAAGTTGTAGACGGCGACCGGGCCGCCGGCACCATCCGGAGACGTCTCGAGACGCTCCACCACGTCGACGGCGTCGAGCGGCACGGTGCCGGTCTCGGTGACGAGCAGGTCGCCGGGCTTGAGGTCCTCGGCGTGGATCCAGCCCATCCCGTCGACCATGAACGGGTGCTCGGACGTCGTCTCGATGCGCCGGCCGGCGACGCTCAGGTGATAGAGCGTCGTCGCCTCGCGGACGAAGGTCTCCTCGACGAGGTGGAGCTCGTCCATGCCCGTGGCGAGGTTGCGGGCCCACACCTTGTCGCCAGCCCGTATGTCCTCGATCGGCCGGTCGCCGTCGGCGGTCCTGACGAGGGTGCCCGCGGTGAAACAGGTGCCGAACCCGACCTTGCACCAGGCCTTCTTCGCGCCCTGCTGGAACCCCTGCTTGAGGGCCGTCTTGGACAGGCCCGTGGCGACCTTGGCCGCTGCGCCGAGCCCGATGACCGACAGCGCGGCACCGGCGATCGCTATCCCGGCCTCGGCCCAGGAACGTTCACCGGTCGCGGCGAGCGTGAGGTTCGCCAGCGCGCTCACGATGGCTGCCACCGCGGCGATGACGATCAGGACGCCCGCGAGCGCCTGGCCCACGATCGGGATGAAGGCCACCACGACGGCGAGGACGCCCGCGATGGTCGAGACCATCTCGGCGATGTCGGCGATCGCGGCCACGACCTTGGAGCCCCAGTCGTCCCACCAGCCGTCGTTGAGGTCGTCGGCGCCGGTGATGTCCTCGATCCGGGAGATCGCCGTCTGCGCGGCCCGGTCACGGTCCGAGACGGCGGACTCGACCGCGTTGCGGGCCGAGGCGATGGCCGCTGCGGCCTCGTCTGCCTCCGAGCTCGCCCGGTTGGCCTCCTGCTGGTACTCGCGGCGCTGCTCCTGGTCCGGTGCCCCCTCGGCCAGCTCCTGGAACCGGTCGCGCGTGCCCGCAGCGGCAGACGACCGCTCCTGCCCCTGACGTGCACGTTCGAGGGCGGCGAGGGTCTCCGCCTGGACCCGCTCGAGGGAGTGCGCGTAGCCGACGAGCGCCTCGCCCGCCGCCACGTATCGACCGTGCGCGCGGCGCACCTGCGAGACGGTGTCCTCCTTGGTCGCCATCAGCGCGTCGACCGCCTGGGAGATGGTCCCGTCGACGTCGAGACGGTTCAGCGCCGCGGCGGCGTCGTCGATCGAGTCCGCCACCTCCAGGTAGTCGCGTCCACCGGACAGGACCAGGACCGGGTCCCCGGGGGTGGGGTCGGCGTCCAGGCCGATCGGCGACCAGTCGGCCGGCCTCACGGCTGATCTCCGCGCGCTGCGCCGGGCGGGGCCGGCTGGTCGCCCTCGAGGACCTTCGCGAGCTCGCGGTCCGTGTCCGTGAACGCGTCCGCGACCTGTGTCGACGACTCGGCGAGCATCCGCAGGTTCTCCGTCATCTTCGCCCGCGTGTCGTCCCACTTGTGCGCGAAGTCCCGGACCACCTCCGCGAGCCGGTCGTGCCCGACGGCACCGGCCACGCGGTCGCTGTTCGCGTTCGCGTTCTCGAACTCGTCCGCGACCTTGGACAGGTTCGTCCCGAGCTCACGGACGGCCGCCAGGTCCAGTTGCAGGTCTGCCATGGCCGTTCCACCCCCAGTGAGCAGGGAGAGTAGCGGCACGAGCACCGCGCGGGCCATGGGTATATCTCCCCATGGACGTCCGGGCGAACCGCGATGCCCGGCGTCGTCCGTGGCGGTCGTCGTCACGACGTCGGCCGCTGCGGCCACCGACTAGACTCGCCACGTCGCGGCCCCGGTGCGCGCGACCGCCACCCCGGCCCGGAAACGGGCCGAGCGACGGGCGGCGAGACCCCAACCTTCCAACGGAAAGGACCCTCCGTGCTTCGCACCCACCCGGCCGGTTCCCTGCGAGCCGACCACATCGGTCAGACCGTCACCCTCACGGGCTGGGTCGACCGTCGGCGTGATCACGGGGGAGTGGCCTTCATCGACCTGCGCGACGCCTCCGGCATCTCGCAGGTGGTCATCCGCGACGAGTCGGTCGCGCACCCGCTGCGCGCCGAGTTCGTCCTCCAGGTCACCGGTGAGGTCGGGGCGCGCCCCGAGGGCAACGCGAACCCCAACCTCGCGACGGGCGACATCGAGGTCGTGGCCAAGGACGTCGTCGTCCTCAACGAGTCCGCCCCGCTGCCCTTCCAGGTCTCGACGGCGCTCGCCGAGACCGAGACGGTCGGCGAGGAAGCGCGTCTCAAGTACCGCTACCTCGACATCCGGCGGCCGCAGCAGGCACACGCGCTGCGCCTGCGGTCCAAGGTCAACCAGGCTGCGCGCCGGGTGCTCGACGCCGAGGACTTCGTCGAGGTCGAGACCCCGACGCTGACCCGGTCGACGCCCGAGGGCGCCCGCGACTTCCTCGTGCCGGCGCGGCTCGCGCCCGGTTCCTGGTACGCGCTGCCGCAGTCGCCGCAGCTGTTCAAGCAGCTCTTGATGGTCGCCGGCATGGAGCGCTACTACCAGATCGCTCGCTGCTACCGCGACGAGGACTTCCGCGCCGACCGCCAGCCCGAGTTCACCCAGCTCGACGTCGAGATGAGCTTTGCCGACCAGGACGACGTCATCGCGCTCGCCGAGAAGGTCCTCGTGGCCCTGTGGGAGCTCATCGGCTACACGATCCCGACCCCGATCCCGCGGATGACGTACGCCGAGGCCATGCGCCTGTACGGCAGCGACAAGCCCGACCTGCGCTTCGACAACCCGATCGTCGAGCTCACCGAGTACTTCACGGACACCCCGTTCCGCGTGTTCCAGAGCGAGTACGTCGGAGCCGTCGTCATGGCGGGCGGGGCGTCGCAGCCGCGCCGGCAGTTCGACGCGTGGCAGGACTGGGCCAAGCAGCGTGGCGCTCGCGGCCTCGCCTACGTGACCTTCGCCGAGGACGGGACTCTCGGCGGCCCGGTGGCCAAGAACCTGTCCGAGTCCGAGCGTGCCGGCCTGGCCGAGGTGACCGGTGCGCAGCCCGGTGACGCCGTGTTCTTCGCGGCCGGCAAGACGTCCGAGGCGCGCGCCCTGCTGGGCGCCGCCCGGCTCGAGATCGCGCACCGCACCGGTCAGGTCGACGAGGACGCCTGGGCCTTCGTCTGGATCGTCGACGCACCGCTGTTCAAGCCCACGGGCGAGGACGACGACATCGACCTCGGCCACTCCGCCTGGACGGCCGTGCACCACGCGTTCACCTCGCCCAAGCCCGAGTGGCTCGACCGGTTCGAGCAGGACCCGGGCAACGCGCTCGCCTACGCCTACGACATCGTCTGCAACGGCAACGAGATCGGTGGCGGGTCGATCCGTATCCACCGCCGTGACGTGCAGGAGCGTGTCTTCGGCGTGATGGGGATCGGCGAGCAGGAGGCGCAGGAGAAGTTCGGCTTCCTCCTCGACGCGTTCAAGTTCGGCGCGCCCCCGCACGGCGGCATCGCGTTCGGCTGGGACCGCATCGTCTCGCTGCTGACCAAGTCGCCGTCGATCCGCGACGTCATCGCGTTCCCCAAGTCGGGCGGCGGCTACGACCCGCTGACCGAGGCGCCCGCGCCCATCACGGCCGAGCAGCGCAAGGAGGCCGGCGTCGACGCCGCACCGCAGGACGAGTCCGCGGGCGGTGCCGCGGCCGCGCGATGACGACCGCCGAGGGCCCGCCGCGCCACGGCGGCGGGCTCTCGCACCCGTTCCTGCGCTACCGGTCGGACGACCGGGACGCCGTACGGTCCTGGACCGACGGCGACGACGCGGGCGCGGCCACGATCCTGCTGCTCGGTCCGGTGGTCGGGGCGCCCGACGCCGCGCTGCCTTCTGCCGGCGCGCCGCCGCCCGCCGTGCTGACCGCCGTCGGCGAGCCCGAGCGGCTTGCGCGGCTCCTGCGCACGGTCGAGCTCGACCACCGGCCGGCCATCGTCGCCCTGAGCCGGGGCACGGGTGCGCTCGTCGCCGATCGCCTCGACCAGTGGGGTCTGCAGCGCGACCCGCTGCGCGGTGAGTGGGACCGCTGGGGCATGGTCGACGAGCCAGGTCGTCCGGCCGTCGACGGCGGGAGCACGGGTGTTCTCGAGCTTGACGTCGTCGCCGACGGGGACGAGATCCAGCACCTGCTCGCGATCGCCAACCCGACCGCGGACGAAGGTCCGGGCGGCCCGCGCGCCGACCGGTCCCGCTGGTACGGGTGGCGCCAGCCGTCGGTCTCGGGGCGGGGCCGGGGCAGGCTCGTCGCGGTCGGCTGCGCCACCGCGACGCGCGCGGGCTCGGCCCTGGTCCAGGCCGTCGCGACGCACCCGGACCACCGCGGGCGGGGCCTGGCGAGCGCGGTCACCGGGCGTGCGACAGCGGACGGCCTGCGGCAGTTCGGCGTCGTGACGGTCAACGTGATCGCCGACAACCACGCGGCCCGCCGCGTCTATGCGCGCCTCGGCTTCGACGTCTGGCACCGGGTCGAGAGCTGGACCCGCCGCCGCTGACCCGCCGCCTGCGGTCCGCTCACCCGGACCACTCGACGACGAGGTCGGCATCGGACCGCGTGGCCGCCACGAACGCGGCGTTGCGCTGGTCGGAACCGTGCGCCCAGGTGCGCGCGTCCTCGGGCGTCTTGCCGAAGTCGTGGTGGCGGGCGACGAGGCGTTCGAGGCGCTGGTCGTCGGGGAGCTCGACGTACCAGACCTCGCTCAGGTGCGATCGGGCGCGCGGCCAGGCGCCCGAGCGTGCGAGCAGGTAGTTGCCCTCGGTGATGACGAGCGGCACCTCGGCGGGCACGGCGACCCCGGCGGCGACCGGCTCCTCGATCTCCCGGCAGAAGGCAGGCGCGTAGACCACGGGCTCGTCGCGGGCGGCGAGGCGTTCGACGAGCGCGGCGTACCCGCCGTCGTCGAACGTGTCGACCGCGCCCTTGCGGTCCTGGCGGCCCAGGTCGGCGAGCACCCGCTGCGAGAGGTGGAACCCGTCCATCGCGACCACGACCGCCCGCGGGGCGAGCGCGTCCGCGAGCGTGGCGGCGAGCGTCGACTTGCCGGCGCCGGGCGGTCCCGTGAGCCCGAGCAGCGACCGGCCCGGGCCCTGCGCGAGCGCGGCCGCTCGGTCGACCAGCGCGGCCGTGGTCAGGCGCTCGGTCACGCTGCTGCTCGGTGCGCGCTCGCGACGTAGCCGTCCGGACGGACGAGGAGGGCGGTGGGATCGTCGTCGGCACGCTCGACGACCACGCGGTCGGTGGCGTCGCGCTCGCCCGCGGACACCGGAGGGCGGGAGGTCATGGGCCCAGGATCCCCGACCGAGCGCGGCAGCACCAGCACGAACCGGCCGGCCCGGAGCGCCTCGGCGAGGCGTGCCCCGTGCGGACCCGGCACGAGCGCGAGGTCGGACGCGCGCCGTCCGACCATCGGGTGCGAGCGCCGGGGCCGCGGGTAGGAGACTGCGATCGCGGAGACCATGCCCGCCGCCCGTCGCCGGACGGGCTCGGCTCGCGAGACCACCGCGACGAGTACGCGCCGCGCAGTGGCGACGAGGGGGCCCGGCCGGGTCGCGAGCCGCAGGATGGTCCCGCTCGCCCGCAGCACCTGGCGGCCGACCGGGTGGCGTTCGGCCTCGAAGGTGTCGAGCAGCGTCGGCTCGGCCCCGTGCACGACGGCGGCGAGCTTCCAGCCGAGGTTCGCGGCGTCCTGCAGCCCGGTGTTCATCCCGAGCCCGCCCGCGGGGCTGTGCGCGTGCGCGGCGTCGCCCGCGAGCAGGACCCGGCCGTACCGGTAGTGCGGCGCCTGCCGTTCGTCCGCTGCGAAGCGGTCCGCGTACGTGACGTCGTGGATGCCGTAGTCCGTGCCGAACGTGGCGCGGGCGATCCGGCGGATCTCCTCGGTCTCGACCGGCGCGTCGACGGCGCGCTCGCCGTCCCAGCCGATGAAGCGGTAGCGGCCGTCGCCGAACGGCGCGAGGAACCCGAGCGCGCCGGCGCGCGAGGCGACGGTGAGGACGTCCGGCGGACGCTCCGCGAGCCGGACGTCGGCGAGCACCATCGCCCGGATGACCGTCTGGCCGGGGAACGGGGCCCCGACGGCCGTCCGGACGGCGGACCGGACGCCGTCCGCGCCGACCAGGTAGCCCGCGCGCACCGTGCCGCGGCCGTCCCGGCGGGCGACCTCCGCGGTGACGCCGCGGTCGTCCTGGTGCAGGGCGGTCACCTCGGTGTCGAACCGGAACGCCGCGCCGGCGTCCTCCGCGCGCCGGCGCAGCAGCCGCTCGACCTCGTACTGCGGCGTGACCAGCACGAAGGGGAACCGGGTGGGGAGGTGGTCGAGGTCGATCTCGAGGCGGTCGAACAGGCGCACGCGGGGGACCGCACGGCCGGTGGTGAGCAGGTCGTCCGCCAGGCCGCGGGAGTCGAGCACCTCCATGCTGCGGGCGTGGACCGCGAAGGCGCGGGTGAGGTTGCTCAGCTGAGCGGGCCGCTTCTCGAGGACCGTGACGCGGACGCCGGCACACGCAAGGTCCCCCGCGAGCAGCAGACCGGTCGGACCTGCTCCGACGACGATGACATCGGCGTCCATGCTTTCCCCCTCGGTTCGCGCGGCCCCAATAGGTCAACGTGCGTTGGCCAACGCTCGTTGTCGACGCTAGGCGTGTCGGGAACGTATGTCAACGCATGTTGGCCTACAGTTGTGGGCATGTCAGGTCAGACTGTTCCCGCCCGGCGTTCGGACGCCACCCGCGCCGCGATCCTCGACGCCGCTCGGGAGCGGTTCGCCGAGGACGGGTACGAGCGGGCCACGGTGCGCGCCGTCGCGCGCCAGGCCGGCATCGACCCGTCGATGGTGATGCGCTACTTCGGCTCGAAGGACGAGCTGTTCGCCACGGTGATCGACGTCGAGCTGGACCTCCCGGACGTGGGCACGGTTGCCGCCGAGGAGGTCGGCACCGTGCTCGTCCAGCACTTCCTGGACCTGTGGGAGCGGGACCCGGTGCTGGTCACGCTGCTCCGGGTGGGTGCCACACAACCGGCGGGCGCCGCTCGGATGCGCGAGGTCTTCCGGGACCAGCTCGTCCCGGTCGCGGAGCGCTTCGGGCACGACGCCGAGCAGGCCTCGCGCCGGGCCGTGCTCGTGGCCTCCCAGGTGCTGGGGATGGCGCTCCTGCGCTACGTGCTGCGCTTCGGGCCCGCCGCGGACATGACGCACGACGACGTGGTGGCATGGCTCGCGCCGACGGTGCAGCGCTACATCACCGCGCCCGAGCCGTGACGGCCGCCCGGACCGGTCGCCGGCCCTCGCGGGTCACGGGTGTGGGTAGCCGTCCGTAGGCTGGGCGCCATGGATCTGTTCGACACCGTGACCACGGCTGCCGACGGCACGCCGGTGGCGTCGCGGTACGGGCCGGGCGCACCGCTCGCCGTGCGCATGCGCCCAGCCTCGCTCGACGAGGTCGCGGGCCAGGGCCATCTCCTCGTGCCCGGCTCGCCGCTGCGTCGCCTGGTCGAGCCTGCGGACGACGCTTCACGCCGCGCGGCGCCCGGCTCGGTCATCCTCTGGGGGCCGCCCGGCACCGGCAAGACCACGCTCGCCTACCTCGTCGCCACCGTCTCGGGGCGTCGGTTCGTCGAGCTCTCGGCGGTGACCGCGGGCGTCAAGGAGGTGCGGCAGGTCGTCGAGGACGCCCGGCGCCGGCTGGCGACCGGCGGGGACGAGACGGTCCTGTTCATCGACGAGGTGCACCGGTTCTCGAAGTCGCAGCAGGACGCCCTGCTGCCGAGCGTGGAGAACCGGTGGGTCACCCTGGTGGCGGCAACGACGGAGAACCCGAGCTTCTCGGTGAACTCGCCGCTGCTGTCGCGGTCACTCCTGCTGACGCTCGAGCCGCTGACGTCCGAGGACATCCGGACCCTGGTGCGCCGGGCCGTGGCCGACGAGCGCGGTCTCGACGGCACCGTGGAGCTGGCCGAGGACGCCGAGGACCAGCTCGTGCGGATGGCCGGGGGTGACGCCCGCAAGGCGCTCACGGTGCTGGAGGCCGCGGCGGGTGCCGCGCTGAGCGACGCCGCTGGCGGCGAGCCGCCCTTCCTGGTCGACCTCGCGACGGTCGAGCGGGCCGTCGACGTCGCGGCCGTGCGCTACGACCGCGACGGCGACCAGCACTACGACGTGATCTCCGCGTTCATCAAGTCGATCCGCGGGTCCGACGTCGACGCGTCGCTGCACTACCTCGCCCGCATGATCGCCGCGGGGGAGGACCCGCGCTTCATCGCCCGGCGGCTGGTCATCTCCGCGGCCGAGGACGTCGGCATGGCCGACCCGTCCGCGCTCCAGACCGCGGTCGCCGCTGCGCAGGCCGTCCAGCTCATCGGCATGCCCGAGGGGCGCATCGTGCTGGCCGAGGCCGTCGTGCACCTGGCGACCGCGCCCAAGTCGAACGCGGCCTACCTGGGCATCAACGCGGCGCTCGACGACGTGCGCTCCGGGCGCATCGGACTCGTGCCGCCGCACCTGCGCGACGCGCACTACGCGGGTGCGAAGAAGGTCGGCCACGGCTCGGGCTACGTGTACTCCCACGACCAGCCGCACGCCGTCGCCGCCCAGCAGTACCTGCCGGAGGAGCTCGTGGACCGGCGGTACTACGCGCCATCCGACCGGGGGTACGAGCGGCAGGTGAGCGACCGCCTCGAGCGCATCCGCGAGATCCTCGACTCCCGCCCCTAGCACTCGAGCCTGCGCCACCGCCGCGAGGTACCGACATCCCGCCGAGGTACCGGGTTCACTCCGGTACGTCGACGGGGATCCCGGTACCTCGCGTCAGGTCTGTGGACGACGACGGCCCTCGGTGCGGGATCGTCGGGACACTCGCGGCATGAACTCGACCCGTCAGGCCGGCCGTGCCCGGGGCGTCGGCCTGGTGCCGGAGCCGCGACCGCTGCCGCCAGTCGTGCTGTCCCGCCCGGACCGCGAGGCCGACATCGCACGCGGGGTCAAGGCCGGGCAGCTGGAGCGGATCCGACGAGGCGCATACCGGGTCGCTCGGAACGCCGCCGAGGGTGTGGCGCTGGAGCGGGAGCGGCGGGTCCTGGAACGCATCGCGGCGGAGCTCGAGAGCCGTACTTCCGCGTTCTGGTTCAGCCACACGAGCGCCGCGCTGCTGTGGGGATGCTGGACCTGGCGCCTGGCCGACGAGGTCCACACCGTCCAGCTCACCCCGCCCGACGTGCCTGGTTTCGACCGGTCCCTGCGGCGGCACTGGTCGAAGGATCTTCCGGAACGCGATCGCGCGACCCTCGCGGGCGTGCCGGTCACGTCGCTCGCCCGAACAGCGGTCGACTGTGCCCGGCTGTTGCGTCCGGAGCAAGCAGTCGTCGTCGTCGACTCCGCGCTGCGCATGGGTGCAGCCAGCGACGAGCTGGCCAGGATCCTGGGCGAGCATGCGGGCAGGCGAGGCGTCCGCAGCGCCCGGCGTGTGCTGCAGGTGGCGGACGGTCGCGTCGAGTCCCCGGGCGAGTCGCTCGTCCGGTGGTTCATCGTGGAGGCGGGGATGCCGCGGCCCGTCGCCGCCGTCCCGGTGGACACCTGGTCGGGGAGGCGGTGGGTCGACCTCGGATGGCCCGAGCTGAAGATCGGTCTCGAGTTCGACGGAGCGCTCAAGTACGACGGCACCTTCGGGGACGGTGTCCAGGCGCTGGTGGCCGAGAAGACCCGACATGACGCGCTGGTGGAGGCGGGATGGATACTGATCCGCGTCACGTGGGACGACCTGCTGCACCCCGAGCGCCTCGCGGCTCGCGTCCGCGCGGCCCGGCGACGTCGGTAGCCGTCCTCGGCTGTCGACGTCGAGATACCGGGTTCACCGTCGAGGTACAGGGGCGGACCCGGTATCTCGACGGGTGGGCGGTACCTCGCGAGGGGTGGGCCGGGTCTCGGGGGAGCGCTGGACTGGGGTAAGATGCTCAGGTTGCCTTTCCAGGCGATGCCTGGGACCTCGGCCCCGCGGCTCGTGCAGAACGAGCCCTTCGGCTGGTCCCGCACCCGACGAGACTTTTCGGCTCGGGTGTGACCTCATTCGACACGACAGGACAGGAAGCACAGTGACGTCTGTGACCCGTTCGCGCCGCCAGGTTCGCCTGAGCCGCGCCCTCGGCCTTGCGCTGACCCCGAAGGCCGTCAAGCACTTCGAGAAGCGCCCCTACCCGCCCGGTGAGCACGGCCGCGCCCGTCGCCGCACCGAGTCGGACTACGCGGTCCGTCTGCGCGAGAAGCAGCGCCTGCGCGCCCAGTACGCGCTGCGCGAGAAGCAGCTCGTCAAGGTCTACGAGACCGCCCGCAAGCACCCGGGTCTGACCGGTGAGGTCATGGTCGAGGACCTCGAGACGCGTCTCGACGCGCTCGTGCTCCGTGCCGGCTTCGCCCGCACCATCCTGCAGGCTCGCCAGGCCGTGACGCACCGCCACATCCTGGTCGACGGCCAGATCGTGGACCGTCCGTCGTTCCGCGTCAAGGTCGGCCAGACCATCCAGGTCAAGCCCAAGAGCCAGACCACGACGCCGTTCCAGGTCGCCGCCGCCGGCGCGCACCGCGACGTGCTGCCGGCCGTGCCGGGCTACCTCGAGGTTCAGCTCGAGAAGCTCTCGGCCACGCTGGGCCGCCGCCCCAAGCGCTCCGAGGTCCCCGTGACCTGCGACGTCCAGCTGGTCGTCGAGTTCTACGCTCGCTGACGTACTGCTCCGGCCGCCGGCCGGTCACGCACGACGCCGGACGCCCCGTCACTCCGCAGCGCGGAGGGCGGGGCGTCGGCCGTCTCGGGATAGGGTGACGCCGTTGCAAGGCGGTCGTCCGAGGGGAGATCTGATGTCGGTCGGAGACGTGGCAGGGCTGATCGCTGCCATCGCGTTCGTGCTGCTGGTGGGGCTGCTGGCGATTCCGCTGGTCAAGCTGGGTCGGGTGCTCGACGAGGCGACCCGCAGCATCCGCGAGGTGACGGAGCACTCCGTGCCGATCCTCGACGAGGCGGCGACGACGGTGGCGTCGACCAACACCCAGCTCGTCAAGGTCGACACGATCACCACCTCGGCCGCACAGGTGAGCGAGAACGTCTCCGCGCTCGCCGGGCTCTACGCGGCGACGCTGGGCCGCCCGCTGATCAAGGTCGCGGCGTTCTCCTACGGCGTCCGCCAGGCGTTCACCAAGGCCGGGACGTCCGGCCGGGAGTCGCGATGATCCGCCGCCTGTTCTGGGTCGGCGTGGGCGTCACCGTCACGGTCGTGGTGATCCGGCGCGGGCGCAAGATCGTGGCGCAGTACGCCCCGCAGTCGGTCGTCGACCGGGCCGAGCGCCTGGCGCACCGGGCGGGGGACCGCGCGGAGTCGTTCGTCGGGACGTTCCGCTCGGAGTTCTCGACGGCGCGAGCCGCGCGGGAGGCGGAGCTCACGGCGGCAGTGCTCGCCGAAGGTCAGCCCCACCCGGACGACGTGCGCGCGCGCCGCGCCCAGGCACCTGCGGGACGGCACGCCGCCGAGGCGCCTGAGGTCGACCCGGACGAGGCCGAGCTCGGCTACTCGTTCTGACCCTGCGCTCGTCGCGCCCGTCACGGGTGCCGACCGGTCGACCGGGGCCGTCAGGCCCTCACGACGTCTCGACCACCCGACCGCACGCGGGACAATGGGCACAGGCTCCGCCCGCCATCGACTCACACCGAAGGACATCATGCGTACCGCCGAGATCCGCAAGCGTTGGCTCGACTTCTTCGAGGCCCAGGGCCACACCGTCGTGCCGTCGGCGTCGCTGATCTCGCCCGACCCGTCGACACTGTTCACGATCGCGGGCATGGTCCCGTTCATCCCGTACATGACGGGGGAGCAGACGGCGCCGTGGAACCGGGCGACGTCGGTGCAGAAGTGCGTCCGCACGCTCGACATCGACGAGGTCGGAAAGACGACGCGGCACGGCACGTTCTTCCAGATGAACGGCAACTTCTCGTTCGGCGACTACTTCAAGGAAGGCGCCATCACCTACGCGTGGGACCTGGTCACCGGCTCGCGCGACGAGGGCCGGTACGGCTTTGACCCGGAGAAGGTCTGGGTCACGGTCTACCACGACGACGACGAGGCGCGGCAGCTCTGGAAGGAGATCGCCGGGCTTCCCGACGAGCGCATCCAGTCCCGGGGCAAGAAGGACAACTACTGGCACACGGGTCAGACCGGTCCGGGTGGTCCCTGCTCGGAGATCTACATCGACCGCGGCCCCGAGTACGGGATCGAGGGCGGGCCCGAGGCCGACGAGGACCGCTACCTCGAGATCTGGAACCTCGTCTTCATGCAGTACGCGCTCGACGACGTGAGGTCCAAGGAGGACTTCCGGATCGTCGGCGATCTCCAGCGCAAGAACATCGACACGGGCATGGGCCTGGAGCGGGTCGCCTACCTGCTCCAGGGCAAGGACAACCTGTACGAGATCGACGAGGTCTTCCCCGTCATCGCGGCCGCGGGCGAGCTCGCGGGCAAGCGGTACGGCGCCGACCACGGGGACGACGTGCGCATGCGCGTCGTGGCCGACCACGTCCGCTCCGCCCTCATGATCATCGGCGACGGCGTGCGTCCGTCCAACGAGGGGCGCGGCTACGTGCTGCGGCGCCTCCTGCGCCGCTCGGTGCGCGCCATGCGCCTCCTGGGCGTCGAGGACGAGTCGCTGACCACGCTGCTGCCCGTCTCGCGCGACGCCATGTCGCCGTCCTACCCCGAGCTCGCGCGCGACTTCGACCGCATCTCGCAGGTCGCCTACGCCGAGGAGGAGGCGTTCCGCCGCACACTCACGTCGGGCACCACGATCCTCGACACCGCCGTGAGCAGGGCGAAGGCGGCCGCGGGGCAGACCGGCGCGCCGGTGCTCGGCGGCGCCGAGGCCTTCCAGCTGCACGACACCTATGGGTTCCCCATCGACCTGACGCTCGAGATGGCGGCCGAGCAGGGCGTGTCGGTCGACGAGCAGGCGTTCCGCAACCTCATGACCGAGCAGCGTCAGCGCGCCCGCGCCGACGCGCTCGCCAAGCGTCAGGGCTCGGCCGACGTGGCCGCGTACGAGTCGCTCGCCAAGGAGCTCACGGGCCCGGTCGAGTTCCTCGGCTACACGGACACCGACGCGACGGTGCGCGTCGCGGGCCTGCTGGTCGACGGCGTGCCCGCGCCCGCGGCGTCGGCCCCGGCCGACGTCGAGATCGTGCTCGACCGGACGCCGTTCTACGCCGAGGCCGGTGGCCAGCTCGCCGACCAGGGCACCATCGTGCTCGACGGCGGCGGGACGATCGAGGTGGACGACGTGCAGCGCCCGATCCAGGGCCTGTCCGTGCACCGCGGCCGGCTGCTCGAGGGCACGGTCGCGCTCGACGACCCGGGCACCGCCCGGATCGACGTCGCGCGTCGCGTGGCGATCAGCCGCGCCCACTCGGCCACGCACATGATCCACAAGGCCCTGCACGAGATGGTGGGCCCCGACCGCACGCAGGCGGGCTCGGAGAACGCTCCGAGCCGCATCCGCTTCGACTTCCGGTCGCCGTCGGCCGTCCCCGGCTCCGCGCTCACGGAGATCGAGGAGCGCGTCAACGTGCGCCTGACCGAGAACCTCGAGGTCACGGACGCGGTCATGCCGATCTCGCAGGCCAAGGCGTTGGGTGCGATGGCGCTGTTCGGCGAGAAGTACGGCGACCTCGTGCGCGTCGTGTCGATCGGCGGCGACTGGTCGCGCGAGCTCTGCGGTGGCACGCACGTCAAGCAGACGGGCGAGCTGGGCCGGGTGGCGCTGCTCGGCGAGTCGTCGATCGGCTCGGGCGTGCGCCGCGTCGACGCCCTGGTCGGTGACGGTGCCTACGGGTTCCAGGCCAAGGAGCACGCGATCGTCGGGCAGCTCACCGGGATGCTCAACGCGCGGCCCGACGAGGTCGCCGAGCGGGTCGGTTCGCTGCTCACCCGCCTCAAGGAGACCGAGAAGGAGCTGTCCGCCCTGCGGCAGGGCCGGCTGCTGGCCGCTGCTCCCGGGCTCGCCGCGGGTGCGGTCGACGTCGACGGCGTCCGGGTCGTCTCGCACGACGCGGGCGAGGTCTCCTCGGCCGACGACCTGCGGGCGCTCGCGATCGACGTGCGCGGCCGTCTGGGCGAGTCCCAGCCCGCGGTCGTGGCCGTCGGTGGTGTGGCCGGCGGGCGTCCGCTCGTCGTCGTGGCGACCAACGCCTCGGCCCGTGACCGGGGGCTGCGTGCGGGTGACTTCGTCAAGGACGCCGCCCGCGTGCTGGGCGGTGGCGGTGGCGGCAAGCCGGACCTCGCGCAGGGCGGCGGTTCGGACGCGGCCAAGCTCGGTGCCGCGCTCGACGGCGTGGCCCAGGGTGTGCGGACGGCGCTCGTCGGTGGCTGAGCTCGGCGACACGCCGCACGGACGGTCCGACGCGGCCGCCCAGGCGGGGCTCCCGCGCGGGGCCCGCCTGGGCGTCGACGTCGGCAAGGCGCGGGTCGGCCTCGCCGGTAGCGACCCGGACGGCCTGGTGGCGACGCCGGTCGAGACGGTGGCACGCGTGCTGGACGTCCCGCAGGCGCCCGGCGGCGGGCCCGCCCTGACCTCCGACGTCGCCCGCATCGCGGCCGAGGTCGAGGACCGTGGTGCCGCCGTGGTCTACGTCGGCCTGCCTCGTCACCTGTCCGGGGCCGAGGGTTCCGCGACTGCGGACGCGCGCGACTTCGCGCGACGGCTGGCGGCCGTCGTGGCGCCCGTCGAGGTCCGCCTCGTCGACGAGAGGATGACCACGGTGAGCGCCCACGCACAGCTGCGCGCGGCCGGAAAGAAGACAAAAACGCACAGGTCGGTGATCGACCAAGCCGCAGCCGTTATCATTCTGCAATCTGCACTCGATGTGGAGCGGGCGGCGGGTTCTCGCGCCGGCGAACTCGTCGACGTGCGCTGACATCGGCCCTTAGCACAGGAAGATCCCCGTGACGGACCTCTTCGACGCACCGACCCTCCAACGGTCGGCCTCCAGCAGGCCCTCTCGTTCGGCAGCCAGCAAGCGAGCCGCCGCGAAGCGTCGTCGTCGACGGCGGCAGCGGACCACCGCGATCATCGCTGTCGTGGTCGTCATCCTGGGCGGCGCGGGCATCCTGCTCTGGGACCGGATGGGATCGTCCCTGCTGGACTTCTCGTTCTCCAGCCAGGCAGAGGACTACCCGGGCCCGGGCGGCGACGCGATCGAGGTCGAGATCCCGGAGGGCGCGACCGGCTCGCAGATGGGGTCGGTGCTGCACGACGCCGGCGTGGTCGCGAGCGTCGAGGCGTTCACGGAGGCGTTCGCGGCCAACCCCGCGGCCGCAGGCATCCAGCCCGGCACCTATCAGCTCCTGACGGAGATGAAGGCGTCCGACGCCGTCACGCGCCTGGTCGAGAACGAGAAGATCCAGACCAACGTGACGATCCCCGAGGGCTACACGGTCGACCAGATCGTGGAGCGCATCGCGTCCGTCACGTCGATCCCGCGCAAGGACCTCGACGCCGCGCTCGCCGCGCCCAAGTCGATCGGTCTGCCGGGCGTCGCCGAGGGCAACGCCGAGGGGTGGCTGTTCCCCAAGACGTACGCGGTGCAGCCGGGCGACGACGCGAAGTCGCTGCTCTCGGCCATGGTCGGCCAGACCAAGTCCGAGCTCGAGTCGCTCGGCGTGCCGAAGGAGGACTGGCAGGACGTCCTGACCAAGGCCTCGCTGATCGAGCGTGAGGCCAAGTCGGACGAGGACCGGCCCAAGATGGCCCGGGCCATCCAGAACCGCCTCGACCAGGACATGGTGCTCCAGATCGACGCGTCGGTGGCTTACGGGATCGACAAGCCGGGCACCCAGCTGACCCGCGCTGACCTGACCGACCCGTCGAACCCCTACAACCTGTACGTGGTCGTGGGCCTGCCGCCGACGCCGATCGCCAACCCCGGTGCGAAGTCGGTCGAGGCCGTGATGAACCCGGCCGACGGACCGTGGCTGTTCTGGATGACGGTCAATCTTGATACCGGTGAGACGAAGTTCGCCACGACCAACGCCGAGCACGAGCAGAACAGGGCCGAGTACCAGAAATGGGTCGCGGAGAACGGCGGCTAGTCGATGCCCCTCACCCGTCGCGCGGCGGTGCTCGGACACCCCGTGGCGCACTCGCTCTCGCCCATCTTGCACAGCGCGGCCTACCGCTCCCTGGGCCTGGCCGACTGGCAGTACTCGGCGGTCGACACCACGGCTGAGCAGCTTCCGGCGTTCCTGCGGGAGATCGACCTCACGTGGGGGGGCCTGAGCGTGACCATGCCGCTCAAGCAGGCGGTCATCCCGCTCGTGGACCATGTCGAGCCGCTCGCGCACACGGTGGGAGCGGTCAACACGGTGCTGGTCCAGCCCGCCGGGTGCGGCGTCACGCTCGTCGGGACCAACACGGACGTGTACGGGCTCGTCGCCGCGCTGCGCGAAGGGCTGGGTGGCCGGCCGGTCGAGTCGGCCGTCGTGCTGGGCGCCGGGGCGACGGCCGCCTCGGCCCTGGCCGCGCTCGCCGAGCTCGGCTGCACGTCTCCGCTGGTCCTCGTACGGTCGCTGGCCCGTTCGGTGGCGCTCAGCGAGGCGGCGCACCGGATGGGCGTCACACCGCGCCACGAGGTGCTCGACGCCGTCGCCGGTCTCGGTGCGCTGCGTCAGGCGGACGTCGTGATCTCGACCATGCCCGCGCACGCGGCGGACCCGGTCGCGCACTCGATCGCGGCTCACGGCGTCGCGATGAGAGGCGTTCTGCTCGACGTGGTCTACGACCCCCGGCCGACCGCGCTGAGCAGCGCCTGGGCCGCGGCCGGCGGGACGGTCGTCGGGGGCGAGCGCATGCTCCTCCACCAGGCTGCCGAGCAGGTGCGGCTCATGACCGGGCGGCCCGCGCCGCTCGACGCCATGGACGCGGCGCTCGGGCAGGCACTGGCCGTGGGCGACCCGGCGGCGTCCTGACGGCGGGCCGCGGCGTCCGCACTGCGACCGTCCGCACCAGCCCTGTCACCCGCGTGAAACAATCGCCAGCATGCTGCGCTGGTTGACGTCGGGGGAGTCGCACGGTCCCGCCCTGGTCGGAGTGATGGAAGGGCTGCCCGCCGGGGTCGAGCTCACGACGCAGGACATCCGGTCGGCGCTGGCGCGGCGACGGCTGGGCCACGGACGCGGTGCGCGCATGAAGTTCGAGCAGGACGAGGTGCGCGTCCTCGGCGGCCTGCGCCACGGCGTCACGCAGGGCGGCCCGCTCGCGATCGAGATCGGCAACACCGAGTGGCCCCGGTGGACCGAGGTGATGTCCGCCGACCCGGTCGCACCCGACGCCCTGCTGGCCGACGCCGGCACGGGTGACGAGCGCGAGATCGCCCGCAACCGCCCCCTGACCCGCCCACGCCCGGGTCATGCCGACCTCGTAGGCATGCGCAAGTACGGGTTCGACGACGCCCGCCCTGTGCTCGAGCGGGCCAGCGCCCGCGAGACGGCCACGCGCGTCGCGCTCGGCGTCGCGGCGTCGCGGTTCCTCGAGCAGGCGCTCGGCGTCCGGCTGGTCTCGCACGTCGTGGCGATCGGGCCCGTCGAGACGCCCGACGACGCACAGCTCCCGGGACCGGACGACGTGGACAGGCTCGACGCCGACCCGGTGCGGTGCTTCGACGCCGCGACCAGCGCGGCCATGGTCGAGGAGATCGACACCTGCCGCAAGGACGGCGACACGCTCGGAGGAGTCGTCGAGGTCCTGGCCTACGGCGTGCCCTCGGGCCTCGGGTCCTACGTGCAGGGCGACCGGCGTCTCGACGCGCGGCTCGCCGCGGCGCTCATGGGCATCCAGGCGATCAAGGGCGTCGAGGTGGGCGACGGCTTCCGCACCGCGCGCCGTCGTGGCTCCCAGGCGCACGACGAGATCGTCCGCGGCGCCGACGGCCGCATCGAACGCAGCACCAACCGTGCGGGCGGCATCGAGGGCGGCATGTCCAACGGTGAGATCGTCCGCGTGCGTGCCGCGATGAAACCCATCTCCACGGTGCCGCGTGCCCTGGCGACGGTCGACGTCGCGACGGGGGACGCGGTCACGGCCCACCACCAGCGCTCGGACGTGTGCGCGGTGCCGCCGGCCGCGGTCGTCGCCGAGGCGATGGTCGCTCTCGAGCTGGCGCAGGCCGCCGTCGAGAAGTTCGGCGGGGACTCCGTCGCCGAGGTACGCCGCAACGCCGAGGCGTACCTGGCGTCGATCCCCGAGCTGCTGCGATGACCACCAACGTTCCCGTGGCCGTCGTGATCGGCCCACCCGGCAGCGGCAAGACGACCGTGGGCCGCCTCGTCGCGCAGCGCCTCGGTGTCGGGTTCCGGGACACGGACGCCGACGTCGAGACAGCGGCCGGCAAGCCGGTCGCCGACATCTTCGTGACCGACGGTGAGCCGCACTTCCGCGAGCTCGAGCGCGAGGCCGTCACGACCGCGCTCGCGACCCACGACGGCATCCTCGCGCTCGGCGGCGGTGCGGTCATGGACGAACACTCCCAGCGCGCGCTCGAGGGCTACGCCGCCGCGGGAGGCGTCGTCGTGTTCCTCGACGTGTCGCTCGCGCACGCCGGCCCGCGCGTCGGGTTCAACCAGGCGCGCCCTCTGCTGCTGGGCAACCCCAGGGCGCGCTGGGCCGAGCTCATGGAGATCCGGCGGCCGGTCTACGAGCGGCTCGCCACCGTCCGCGTGCTGTCGGACGGCCGTAGCCCACGGGACGTCGCCCGGGCAGTTCAACAGGAGGTAGAGGCATGCCGGTCCGTGTGACCGTCGAAGGGTCCAGCACGCGAGCGCCGTCGTACGACGTCGTGGTCGGGCGACACCTGCTCGGCGAGCTGCCCACGTTGCTCGGGTCGAGCGTGCGCAAGGTGCTCGTCATGCACCCGGCGGCGCTCGCGGCGACGGGTGAGGCCGTCCGCGCCGACCTCGAGAGCCAGGGCTACCAGGCGTTCGCGGCCGAGCTGCCGGATGCGGAGGAGCAGAAGACGGCTCAGGTCGCCGCGTTCTGCTGGCAGGTCCTGGGGCAGGCCGACTTCACCCGGTCGGACGCGATCGTCTCGGTCGGCGGGGGCGCGACGACGGACCTGGCCGGGTTCGTCGCCGCCACCTGGCTGCGCGGCATCCGCGTGGTGCACGTCCCGACGACGCTGCTGGCCATGGTCGACGCCGCGGTGGGGGGCAAGACCGGCATCAACACCGCCGAGGGCAAGAACCTCGTCGGCGCGTTCCACCCGCCCGCCGGCGTCCTGTGCGACCTCGTGGCGCTCGAGTCGCTCGACCGCTGGGACCTCGTGGCCGGCCTGGCGGAGGTGGTCAAGACCGGCTTCATCGCGGACGAGCGCATCCTCGAGCTCGTCGAGGAGCATGCCGACGAGCTGCGCGGCTGGAAGGGCGCCGACGCCGCGCCCGAGACGTGGGACGTGCTCGCGGAGCTGGTCGAGCGCTCGGTGCGCGTCAAGGCGCGCGTGGTCGGTGAGGACCTCACGGAGCAAGGGCTGCGCGAGATCCTCAACTACGGCCACACCCTGGGGCACGCGATCGAGCTGGTCGAGCGATACCAGTGGCGTCACGGTGCTGCCGTGAGCGTGGGGATGGTCTTCGTGGCCGAGCTCGCGCGTCTCGCGGGCAAGCTCGACGACGACGTCGTGGACCGCCACCGGGCCATCCTCGAAAATCTCGGTCTGCCCGTCAGCTACCGCGGAGACCGGTGGGACCAGCTGGTCGCCGCGATGCGGCGCGACAAGAAGACGCGCGGCGACCTGCTGAGGTTCGTCGTGCTCGACGACGTCGCCAGGCCGACGCGCCTGGAAGGGCCGGACCCGACCATCCTCGCCGCCGCCTACGCCGAGATCAGCAAGGAACCCCCGAGGGGGCGCGAGACGTCGGTGGGTCTGGACATCCGCTGACGTCGTCACCCGCCCGACCCGCACCGGACTCGGCGCTCGCTATGCTGTCGCGGCCGTTGTCGCCGTCGCACCGAGGAGCATGTCGTTGTACCC
>Ga0233383_1000188_pt1 | contig 25941 bp, 25 predicted proteins | sample ElkDunMinimDraft_14_FD_191542 | JGI IMG/M metagenome (GOLD analysis project Ga0233383, IMG submission 191542) | Fecal eukaryotic communites from dung pellets of Tule Elk in California, USA - Elk Dung G16 | ecosystem: Host-associated > Mammals > Digestive system > Large intestine > Fecal | place...
GCCGGCCTGCTCCATGTCCGTGCCCCAGGCGAACTCGAGCACCACGTCGCTCTGGCCGGTGCGCGAGATCGACTTCAGCTTGCGCAGGCCCTTGACCACGCCCAGCGCTTCCTCGGCCGGCTGCGAGACGAGGGTCTCGATCTCGGTCGGCGCCGCGCCCTCGTAGTCGGTGCGTACTGTCAGCGTGGGATAGCTCAGGTCCGGCAGCAGTTCGACCTTGAGCCCCGACAGCGAGATCAGCCCGAACAGCACCAGGGTCAGCGTCATCATCGCGATGGTGACGCGGCGCCGCGTGGAGAATTCGACGATGTCGAAGCCGCCCGTCCCCGGCGGCGGATCGTGCGGCGCCATCAGTCGGCCGCCCGCTCGCCGGCGCCCGCCGTTTCGGCCTTCGCGTCGTCCGTCGCCCCGGCCTTGGCCGCGGGCGCCTCACCCAGCACCTGCACGGCCGTGCCTTCGCGCAGCGCGGCCTTGCCGGCCACCACCACCGCGTCGCCCTCGGACAGGCCCTGGCGCACCTCGACCCAGCCGCCGTCGGAATAACCCAGTTGCAGCGGTACCCGCGCGGCCTTGCCGTCGCGGACCGCGAACACCGCCGGCTCGCCGCCATCCTCCAGCAGCGCACGGCGCGGCACGACCAGGGCGTTCTCGCGCTGGTCGTAGCGGATCGCCAGGCGGCTGAACATGCCTGCCTGCAGGTCGCTGTTGCCATCGAAGCCGGCGACGACGCGGAAGGTGCCGCTGCCGGTGTCGACCACCGGCGCCACGCGATCGACCGTGCCCGTGAAGCGCTTGCCGGGCAGCGCGTCCACCGTGAGATCGACCGCCTGGCCCGGACGCAGCTTGGCGATCTCGCGCTCGGGGACGTTGAGCGTGGCCTCCAGCCGCGCGGTATCGACGATGCGGAAGATCGGCGAATTGATCTGCACGAAATTGCCCGGCTTGATGTCGCGCGAGGCGATCACGCCGGAGATCGGCGCGAGCACATTGGAATAGGACAGTTCGAGGTTGGCCAGGCGGTTCACCGCGCGGGCGTTCTCGAGGTCGTAGCGGAGCTGGTCCAGATCGTTGGCGCTGACCATCTGCTGCGCCTCGAGCTGCTGGGCGCGCTGGAAGTTCGCCTCGAGCTTGCGGACCTGCGCCGCGCTCTGCGCCGCCTGCAAGCGCGCGCGGTCGGGGTCCAGGCGCACCAGCACCTGTCCGGCGCGGACGGGCTGTCCTTCCTCGACCAGCACCTCCAGCGCCACGCCCGAGGTCTTGGCCACCACCTGGGACTCGGCGCGCGGCTCGAGCGTTGCGGTGTTGCCGTAGCTGGCGGCGATCGCCCGGCGCGCGACCTGCTCCACCTCCACCGGAATCGCCTCGGGCCCCTTGTCCCCGCCCGGCTTGGCCTGCGCGTCGCCGGGGCCGTTGCCACAGGCGGCGAGCAGCAGCGAGGCGGACAGGACAGCGGTGGCCAGCACGGGGCGGCGCCCCGGAAACGCGTAGTTCGTGGACATGGACGGACGTGGACCCCTATGGTGTTGTAGCAAGGTATATCACCCTCGTGACGGGTGACATCCGCCGAAGGTCATGGTGACTCCCGGCGCGCGTGCCCGGCCTGGACGCAGACAGGGATGCGGACGTGACCGCCGTGGTTGCATGGCGCGTGCGCGCACTGTGGACCCGGTCGGCGTTACGCGGGTTCCCGTGCCGCGTTAACACTCCGTTGAGCGCAGGCTATACTGCCTCGATTGCGCGACGGCAGGTACGGTCGCCATCGGTACACCAAGCCAACACACAAGGATTGCGGAACATTCCATGACGCGACCGTTGACGATCGCCGCCAGCCTCGCCGCCGTGCTCGTGCTGGCCTCGCTGCCGCACAGCGCCCCGGCGCAGGACGCCACCCCGACCACCGACCCGGCCACCGCCGCTGCCGATGCCGATGCCACTGTTCCGGCCGATGCTGCCGCGACCGCAGGCGCCCCGGCAGCACCCGCCGCGACCGCCCCGGCCGCCCTGTCGGGCAACGCCGGGAACGGCCGCCAGCTGACCTACACCTGCCTGGGCTGCCACGGCATCGTCGGCTACCGCAACGTGTATCCGACCTACCACGTGCCCATGATCGGCGGGCAGTCGGCGGTCTATCTGACCAACGCGTTGAGCGAGTACCGGAGGGGCACCCGCAAGCATCCGACCATGCAGGCGCAGGCGCAGAGCTTCTCCGACCAGGACATCGCCGACATCGCCGCCTTCCTGTCGGAGTTGAAGCCATGAGTTCCACGCGCCATGCCGCCTACCTGGCCCTGCCCGCCCTGCTCGCCCTGGCGCTCTGCGCCTGCACGGGTGGCGACGCCGGCGAGGGTGGCCAGATGTCCTCCTCCGCGGGCCTGCCCGAGGGCCGCATCGCCGAAGGCGAGGCCCAGGCCGTCGTCAAGGGCCGCGCCACCGGCCAGTCGTGCATCGACTGCCACGGCGCCGATGGCAACGCCCCGCTCGACGAGACCTATCCCAAGCTTGGCGGGCAGTATTACGACTACATCGAGCACGCCCTGGTGCAGTACCGCGACGGCCGCCGCGAGCATGCGCTGATGTCGCAGCAGGCCGCGGACCTGACCGACCAGCAGATCGCCGACCTGGCGGCCTACTTCGCCTCGCGGCCGACGCAGCTGCGCACCCTGCACGGCGTGCACTGAGCCCCGGGACCGCTGCACGGAAAAAGCCCGCCTCGCGCGGGCTTTTTTCTGTCCGGCGCAACGCCCGCCAGGCGCCGCCACCCTCTTCGCAGCCCGACGCTCAGGCCCCACCCGCGCCGGGCCTTGGTCCGGTGCCCCGCACGATCAGCCACCGGGCGGCTTCAGGCTCTCCTGGTCCTGCTGCAGTTCCGGCTTGAAGGGCACGTCCGGCGGCTTGCGCGCCTCGGCCTCGATGTCCTGCATGTTGGGATCGGTGATGCCGCAGGCGCCGCCGAGCATCAGCATCGCCACCGCGCAGCGGATACGCTTGCCGGTGCCGGGAATCGGGATCAGCACCTCCTTGATGCTGCGCCGGACCCACTCCTCGAGCAGGGTCTCGTGCGGCACCCAGAAACGGTCGAGCGCGGTCGGCTCATAGCCGATCGGCGGCCGCTTGAGCCAGGTGCCCATGCGGTCGATCTTCTCGTAGTCCTCGGTGATCGTCCCCGGCGGCAGCCCGCCGCCGACATTGCCCGTGTTGCCGGCCAGACGCGGGCTGCCGTCGGCATTGAACAGGCCCGAGCTGCTGCCTGCCTGGCCACCGGCTACGTTGCGGTCCGAATCGCCCCAGTCGTCGCCGCGTCGTGGCGAGGGCAGCGCGCCTGGCGGTGCCTGCGCATCCTGGCCGGCGCCGGCGCCCGCGCTGGTGGCGGACGCCCCTTCTCCCGCCGCGCGCGAGCCACCGGTGGTCGCGGCCGCGGCGGTGGATTGTCCGTCCGCGCTCGAGCGACCCTCGGCGTTGCCCCGCTCGGCCTCGGCCTGCGCGCCGGCCGCGCCCTGCGCCGGAGGCGCGCGCAGTTCGATCTCGCGCTGGGCGATGGCAGGCCCGTCACGGCGCAGCTGGGGTGCCGCCGGCGCTGGCCGGGGCACCGGCAGCGCGATCCGGGCGGGCGCGCGGGGCAGTTCGCGTTCGACGACCTCCACCTCCGGCTGCTGCAGGTCCGGCACGCTGATCTCGCGCGGAGGCAGGGGCCGCACCTGTGGCGGCGCCGCCAGCGGCACCTCCACCACGCTCAGTTCCGGCGCCTGCACGATCTCCGGCGTGGGCAGGGCCGGCACCGGCAGGGCATCGATGCGCGGAGGGACCAGCACGAAGTCCGAATCCGGTTGCGGGGTCTGGGTGACCTCCAGCGGCTGCTCGGCCACCGGCGGCGGAACTTCCTGCGGTGGCGTTTCGAGCTCGGCCACCGATGGTGGAGGAGGCGGCGCCGGGGATGGCGTCGCAGCGCGGGGCGCAGGTGCCGGAGCGGCGGCCGGGCTGGCGGCTTCCTGCGGCAGCGGCTCCTCGGCGAGCTGCGCGCCGCCACCGACCTCCTCCGGCGTGCCCTCGCCGATGAACTCGACCTGGGTGATGTTCTCGCCCAGGCGCGCGGCGTCCTCCTCGTGCCCCGGGTAGCTGGCCACCATCAGCAGGATCATCAGCTGCAGCCACAGCACGTGCAGCAGCACCGACAGCGACATCGACACCGCGCGGGTGCGGCGGTCGGATGGGGATTGCTCGCGCCAGTCGTAGCGCCACAGCTGGACGAAGGCCTGCCAGCCGCTCAGGATGCGGTAGCCGGTCCTGCGCACCGGCTGCCGCGCCAGCAGCACCGCGATCACTGCATCCACCGCGCGCGCGCCGCGGCGCGGGCGGGCCGGTTCGTCCGCGAACCATTCCTTCCAGCCGGGCGGGAACTCGCCGGCCGCACGCGGCGGACGGATGGACCGTCCCTTGCGCGCGCGGCGCGCCATCGCCTCAAGCAGTTCGCTGGACGAGAACACCCCGCGTGCGGTCCGTCAGTCCGCGCCGCGTGGCATGTAGGGGGCCGTTCCGGTCTCGTGGTCGGTGGCGTCGCGCACGGCGGTGACGCCCGGCACCTTGTCCATCAGCGTGCGTTCGATGCCGTTCTTGAGCGTCACGTCCACCATCCCGCAGCCGTGGCAGCCACCGCCGAAGCGCAGCACCACCACGCCCTCGGCGGTGACCTCCTGCAGCGAGACATGGCCCCGGTGCGACGCCAGCTGGGGATTGATCTCCGACTCGATCAGCCAGCGAACCTGTTCCACCAGCGAGGCCGATTCCGGGGGCGCCTGGCCCTTGATCCTGGGCGCGCGGATCTGCAGCTGGCCGCCCGTGGCGCGGGTCTCGTAGTCGATGCGCGCCCCGTCGAGAAAAGGCGCGCTGTCTGCATCCAGCCACAAGGTGAAACCCTCGCAGTCGATGGCCCACTCGTCGCCGTGCAGATCGCCCGGCTCGGCGAACTCGAGCTGCACGTCGGCCTTCGCGGTCCCCGCATGCACGGCCGCCAGCCGCACCCCCAGGCCGGGCGATGCCTCGCGCTCGATCAGCTTGCGGAAGTGGGTCTGGGCGTTGTCGGTAATCTCGATCATGGTCCTGTCCGTCTTTGCACGTATTCTAGGCCAGGCCCACGAAATGCCCGTCCGCCGCCCGGCAGGGCCGCGGCCCCCGCACACGCGCCGTTCATTCCGCGCCGCCCGCCCAGGAGAAGCCACCATGCCCGACCCCGTTCCCCTCGCCCAGCGCCACTGTAGCCCGCGCCGCGGCGCCGGGCACAGGCTCGAGCCCGAGCGCGCCCGCGAACTGCTGTCGCAGCTGCCGGACTGGGAACTGGCCGAGGACGGCCGGGCGCTGACGCGCACGTTCCGCTTCGACGACTACTACCGCACCATGGCCTTCGTGAATGCGCTGGCCCACGTCGCCCACCGCGAGGACCACCACCCCGACCTCGGCGTCCACTACGACCGCTGCGTGGTGCGCTTTTCCACCCACGACGTCGGCGGTCTCAGCGAGAACGACTTCATCTGCGCGGCCAAGGCCGACGCCCTGGCCGGATAGCCCGGCCGCAGCCGCGGCTCAGCCGTGGATGTTGCGGGTCTGCCCTTCGCCGCGCACCACGAAGCGCTCGATGGTGAGCGCCTCCAGTCCCATCGGGCCATAGGCGTGCAGGCGCGTGGTGGAGATGCCGATCTCGGCACCGAGCCCGAGTTCGCCGCCATCGCTGAAGCGCGAGGACGCGTTGACCATCACCACGGCCGAGCGCAGCGCGTCGACGAAGCGGCGCGCCGCGACCTCGTCCGCGGTGGCGATGACCTCGGTGTGGTCGGAGCCATGGCGGCGGATGTGTGCGATGGCCTCGTCGATCGAGCCGACCACGCGCAGGTTGATCGCCAGGTCCAGGTACTCGGTGTCGAAATCGGCCTCCGCCGCCGCCTCGATACCCGGCGCGAGGGCGCGCGAGGCCGCATCGCCGCGCAGCGCCACGCCATGACCGCGCAGGGCCTGCACCGCGCGCGGCACGAAGGCGCCGGCGACATCTGCGTGGACCAGCAGGGTTTCGATGGCATTGCAGGCGCTGGGACGCGACACCTTGCCGTCCACCAGCAGGCGCAGGGCGAGGTCCTCGTCGACATCGGCGTCCACGTACAGGTGGCACACGCCCTTGTAGTGCTTGATGACGGGCACGCGCGCATGTTCGGCCACGAAGCGGATCAGGCCTTCGCCGCCGCGCGGGATCGCCAGATCGACGATGTCGCCCAGTTGCAGCAGTTCGACCATCGTCTCGCGGCGCAGGTCCCGGACCAGGGTCAGCGCCGCGGCGGGGATGCCGGCCCCCTCCAGCGCCCGGTGCAGGCTGGCGGCGATCGCGGTGTTGGAAGCGATCGCCTCGCTGCCGCCGCGCAGGATCACGCCGTTGCCGGCCTTCAGGCACAGCGCGGCGGCGTCGGCGGTGACGTTGGGGCGGGCCTCGTAGATCATCGCCACCACGCCCAGCGGCATGCGCACGCGTTCGACGCGGATGCCGTTGGGCCGGGCCTCGCGCCGGGTCAGCTGGCCGACCGGATCGGGGAGCTCGGCGACTTCGCGCAATGCCGCGGCGATCGTCGCCACCCGCGCCGCATCCAGGCGCAGGCGATCGAGCATGGCCGCGCCGACGCCCTTCTCCCGCGCCGCGGCCAGGTCCTGCGCGTTGGCCTCGAGGATCGCGTCCTGGTCGGCCTCCAGCGCCTCGGCCATCGCGCGCAGCATCGCGTCCTTGGCTGCGGTCGGCAGCGCCGCGAGCGCGTGCGCAGCGTCGCGGCACTGGAGGGCAAGCTGGCGGATGTCGGTCATGGGAGGTCGTCGTCGCGGATCGGATCGTGCATCGTGTCAACGCCGATGGTAATGCAGGACCGCGACGCCGCGGCCGACGGTTTCGAGCGCAACCGGACGATGCCGGCGCGCGAACGCGCAGCCGCGCCGAAATTCGGGCGCGGCGCTGGCAGTAGCAGCGCGCTGCGGCTGACCAAGCGAAGGCTTGCCGCAGCCTCGCCGCCAACGGCGGCGGGCGCTACATCAGCATCAGGTCGTCGCGGTGGATCACGGTGCCGCCGTAGCTGTAGCCGAGCACCGATTCGATCTCGCGCGAATGGCGGCGCGCGATGCGGCGGATGTCGGCGGCCGAGTACTGGCTCACCCCGCGCGCGACACGCCGGCTGGAGCCGTCTTCGCGCAGCAGCACTTCGACCATGTCGCCGCGGCGGAAGTCACCTTCGGCGGTGAGCACCCCGCCAGGCAGCAGCGAGGCGCCCTTCTCCACCAGCGCGTTGGCGGCACCGGCATCGACCACGATGCCGCCGGGCTCGGCCGGCGCATTCTGCAGCCAGTGCTTGCGCACGGCGATGCGGCTGCGCAGGGCATGGATCCGGGTGCCGATCAGCCGGTCGTCGGCCAGCGCCGCCAGCACGTCGGCGCGGGTGCCGTTGAACAGGACCGTCGAGACGCCCGCGGCCGAGGCACGCTGCGCGGCCTCGAGCTTGGTGCGCATGCCACCGGTGCCGACCTCGCTGCCGGATCCTCCGGCGGCGGCCAGCAGGGCGGGCGTCAGCTGCGACACCACCTCCACCGGCCGCGCGTCCGGGTAGCGGCGGGGGTCGGCGTCGTAGAGGCCGTCGATATCGGTCGCGATGAACAGCACGTCCGCATCGACCAGCGCCGCCACGATCGCGGCCAGGTTATCGTTGTCGCCGAGCTTGAGCTCGTCCACCGAAACGGTGTCGTTCTCGTTGACGACCGGCACCGCGCGGTGGCGCAGCAGCGCCGACAGCGTGGCCCGGGCGTTGAGGTAGCGGCGGCGGTTGCGCAGATCGTCGTGGGTCAGCAGCACCTGGGCGACGTGGCGGTCCAGCAGGCCTTGCCAGAAGCCGATCAGGCGCGCCTGCCCCAGCGCGGCCAGGGCCTGGCGCTCGGCCATCTCGGCGCCGTCGTGCGGCTGCTCGCGCAGGATGGCGCGACCCGCGGCCACCGCGCCCGAGGACACCACCACCACCTCGCGGCCGGCCTGGTGGCAGGCCACGACGAAGCCGGCGATGGCCTGCGCGCAGACGGTCGACAGGCCACCGCCATTGGCAGCCAGCAGGCTGCTTCCGACCTTCAGCACGGCCCGCCGCCACGGGGGCAGGCGCTGCTCGGAGAAGGTGGACATGTTCATCGGATCAGCGCGCCAGCCACTCGTGCACGACCACGTCGGATGCGCCGTGCACGGCCAGGGGGTCGCGCGCGGCCACCGCCCTGGCCTCCTCGAGGCTGGCGATGCCGCGCAGCAGGTAGGCCCCACCGCTGCGGTCGCCGAAACCGCCGCTGAGTTCCAGCAAGCCCTGGGCGCGCAGTTCGTCGAGGAAGGCGGCGTGCGGCACGACCAGGCGCTCGTCGAAGCCCGGCCGCCGCATCAGCACCACCAGGTGGCGAGGCACCACGGCGCTCACAACGCCTCCCAGCGGGCGCGCAGCATGTCCAGCCGCAGGTCGGCCGCGGCCCCGGGCGAGGTCCGCGCGGCCAGGCTGCCTTCCGGGGAACGCCCCTGCCCGGCGCTGTCGGCGCCCGCCGCCGCGGCCCGGTAGGCGTCGCGGAACGGGACGCCGGCCACCGCGGCCTCGACCGCGACGTCGGTGGCGTACATCCCCGAGTCGATGGCCGCGCGCAGCCGCTCCTCGCGCCATTCCAGGTTGGCCAGCAGCGCCGGCAGCAGTTCCAGCGCGGCCAGGCCGCGGCCGAAGCCGTGGAAGATCGCGCCCTTGGACGCCTGCAGGTCGCGGTGGTAGCCCGAGGGCAGCGACAGCAGCTGCTCGATCTCGGTGCGCGCCGCGGCCACGCTGGCGTGCGTGGCGCGCATCAGCTCGATCACGTCCGGGTTGCGCTTGTTGGGCATGATCGAACTGCCGGTGGTGTACTGCGCCGGCAATGCCACGAAGCCGAACTCGGCGCTGGTGAACAGTGACAGGTCCCAGGCGATGCGGCGCAGGTCGAGGGTGGCGCTGCCGAGGGCTTCCAGCGCGGCCAGTTCGAACTTGCCGCGCGAGAGCTGGGCGTAGATCGGCGACACCTGCATGCGCGCGAAGCCCAGCGCGGCGGTGGTGTGCTCGCGGTCCAGCGTCAGGTTCACGCCATAGCCGGCGGCGGTGCCCAGCGGATTGCAGTCCACCAGCTTCAGCGTGTCGGTGGCGCGGACGGCGTCGTCGATGAAGGCCTCCGCCCAGCCGGCCCACCACATGCCTGCCGAGGACACTACGGCACGCTGGATATGCGTGTAGCCGGGGATCGGCAGGTCCTTCTCGGCGGCGGCGCGGTCCAGCGCCACCCTGGCCACTTCGCGCGACAGCTGCGCGACCCGGGCCAGTTTCTCCTTCAGCCACAGCCGGGTCGCGACCAGGATCTGGTCGTTGCGGCTGCGGCCGGTGTGGATCTTACGGCCGGCGTCGCCCAGGCGCTCGGTGAGGCGCGCCTCGATCGCCGAGTGGCAGTCCTCGTAGCGCTCGTCCAGCACGAAGGCGCCGCTGCGGAAATCATCGGCCAGGAGCGCCAGTTCGCGCTTGAGGCCCTCCAGCTCGTTGGCCGAGAGGATGCCGATGCGCTGCAGGCCTTCGGCATGCGCGGTGCTGGCGGCGATGTCATGCAGGAAGAACTCGCGATCCAGGATCACGTCGTCGCCGGCGAGGAAGGCCTGGATCTTCGCGTCCACCGCCACGCCGGGCTTCTGCCAGAGCAGTTCAGCCATGGGTCGTCTCCTTGAACGCCGGGATCGAGGTCAGCTCCGGGAGCCCCAGCGCGATGTTGATGTTCTGCATGGCCTGGGTGGCCGCGCCCTTGAGCAGGTTGTCCTCGGTGGCCACGACCACCAGACGCTTGCCGCCCGGGGCCAGGGTGAAGCCACCGATCTCCACGCCGTGGCGGCCGGCGATGCGGCTGACCCACGGCGCCTGCTCGACCACCTGCACCAGCGGCTCGCCGGCGTAGCGCTGCTGGTAGCGTGCCAGCACCCAGTCGGCCTTGACCGGCTCGCGCAGCCACATGTTCACGGTCATGGTGATGCCGCGGAAGTGCGGCGCCACGTGCGGCATGAACTCCACCGGCACGCCCAGGTGCGCGGACACCTCGCGCTCGTGGACATGGTCGGTCAACGCATAGGGCATCAGGTTGTCGCGCAGCAGCTCGGTGTTGTTCTTGTCCGAGGGCGTGGTGCCGGCACCGGAATAGCCCGAGACGCCGAAGCACTGCGGCGGGCCGGCCAGGAACTCCAGCATCGGCCAGATCGCCAGCTGCATCGCGGTGGCATAGCAGCCGGGGTTGCTGATGCGCTTCTGCCCGGCGTAGTCGCCGCGGGTGATCTCCGGCAGGCCGTAGAACCAGGCGGCGTCGAAACGGTGGTCAGCCGACAGGTCCACGACGATGGTCTGCGGCGCGGCGGCGTCCAGCGCCTGCACGTAGGCGCCGCACTTGCCGTTGGGCAGCGCCATCACCACCACGTCGGCGCCCTTTGCGGCCACGGCAGCCGGATCGAGGTTCTCGAAGCGCAGCTCGCCCTTGAAGCCATCGTTGTGCTCGGCCACCCGCTGCCCGTCCAGCTCGCGCGAGGACACGAAGGACAGCTCCAGCTGCGGGTGGTTGGCGACCAGGCGGATCAGTTCGGCGCCGGTGTGGCCGCGGGCGCCGACGATGCCGACGGAGGACTTGCTCATGGATGTGCGTCCAGTCGGAACTGCAGGTGGCTGCGCACCGCCGGCCATTCCGTATCGATGATGGAGAACACGACGGTGTCGCGCAGGCTGCCGTCGGCGTGTCGCTTGCAGTTGCGCAGGATGCCATCCTGCTTCGCCCCCAGGCGCGCGATGGCCTGGCGCGAGCGCTGGTTGGACCAGCTGGTCTCGAAGAACACCGAAGCGCAGCCCAGCGTCTCGAACGCATGCCGCAGGAGCATCAGCTTGCACTCGGTGTTCACCCCGGTGCGCTGCACCCGAGGCGCGTACCAGGTATGGCCGATGCCCAGCCGCGGCACGTCGGCCTCCAGGCCGTAGCATCGCGTGGTCCCGACCACATCGCCGGCCGCGTCGCGCACGGCGAAGGCCAGCACCCGGCCTTCGGCCTGCGCGGCCAGCGCCGTATCCACGTAGTCGCCGACCCCCTCCGGCGCCGGGACACTGGTGTACCACAGCCGGTGCAGCCCGCCCTCCTCCACCACCTGGCGCAGCGCATCGACATGCACGCCCGTCAGTGGATCGAGCACGGCGTGCCGCCCCGCGAGCCGCGGCGCGACGGACCAGACGGGCGGCGGCGCGGCCATGTCAGTCGAGCAGGGTCGGGGCGCGCGTGGCGCAGTGGGCCACGCACCGCTCGATTTCGGCGAAGCCGTCCAGGCCATACCAGAACACTTTCCACTTCTCCTGCTTGAGGCAGCCGTCGCTTTCGGCGTAGTAGAAGATGTTGATCTGGTTGTGGTGGCGCGAGCGCCAGAACAGCTTCGGCGTCTCCTCGCGCATCACGTTCCAGACCGCCCGGCCCAGGCCTTCGCCCTGGGCGTCGTCGAGCACCGCGAACTTGTCCAGGTAGGTCACGCCGCCACCCTCGGTCAGGATCACCGCGGCGCGGTAGTTCTCGCTGACGTAGGCGCGCAGCAGCTTGGTGCGCTCGAAGTAGTCCGGAACCAGCTGGCGGCCGAAGCTGGACTCGATGAGCCTGCGCAGACGGTCCAGGTCGAACTCGTCCCAGCCGGTTCCGCGCAACACCTTCTCGCCGCGCCGCACCAGCGTGCCCGAACCCTTGTGCGTGAACAGCTCCTTGGCCAGGTCGGCCGGCCGCGTGATCGAGACCGAGGACTCCAGCGGCAGATGGTCGAGGAGTTCCTTGATCTGCTGGATCTTCACCTTCATGCCGCCGTTGATCCACGGCTGCTGCATCAGGTGCTCGTACTCGCTGGACAGGTTGATCGAATCGATCACGCTGCCATCGGCATCGAGCAGGCCGCCGGTGCCGGTGAGGAAGATGATCTTGTAGGGCTGCAGCACCCGTACCAGTTCGCTGGCGGCGAAGTCGGCGTTGATGTTGAGGATCTGGCCGCCGGGGGTTTCGCCCAGGCTGGCGATCACCGGAATCGAGGTCGCCTGCAGACTGGCCTCGATCGGCGCCAGGTTGACCCGGCGCACCTCGCCGACCAGCCCGTAGGTGGCCTGGTCGAGATAGTCCGACTCGAACACGCCACCGGTGATCGAGGTGGCCCGCACCCCGTTCTGCTGCAGCGCTTCGACCAGGGCCAGGTTGGAAACCTGGAACACGCGGCGCACGATCGCCAGCGCCTCGGGCGTGGTCACGCGCAGGCCGTTGACGGTCTGTTTCTCGATGCCGGCCGCGGCCAGCTCGGTATCGAGCTGCGGACCGGCGCCATGCAGCACGATCGGGGTCAGGCCGACTTCCTGCAGGAACGCCAGCGACGAAGTCAGGGCTTCCAGGTCGTCGCGCAACACCGCGCCGCCGACCTTCACCACGGCGAAGCGCTTGGCGTCGATCTGCGAGAAGCGCTTGAGGTACTGGCTGATCTCCTTCGCGCTGGCCATGCTCGAAAGCAGGCGCACGATGGTCTGCCGGGTCTGGCGGTTGGCTTCGATGTTCATGCGGTCAGGATGTCGCGGACGATGCCGCCATAGCGTTGCAGTTGTTCGAGCGAAACCCACTCGTCCGCGGTATGCGCCTGCGCGATGGCGCCGGGGCCGAACACGAGCGCGGTCAGGCCGGCCTGGGAGAACAGCGAGGCTTCGGTCCAGAAGTCCACCGCGTTGCCGATGGGCAGGCCGAGCCCGTCGGCCAGGTCGCGGGCAGCCAGGCGCCGGTCCTCGGCGGAGGCGACATCGCCGGCGGGCAGCGGCGGACCGCGGAAGGTTTCCTCATAGGACTCCAGGCCCTCGGGCGCGGCGAAACCGCGGAAGGCCGCGTGCAGCTGGTCGATGTCCTGCGAGGGCAGCGGACGGAAGCCGAAGCGCACCTCGGCCGCGGGCGCGATCACGTTGGCCTTGATGCCGCCCTCGACACGGCCGATGTTGAAGCGCAGGCCGGTGAGGCCGCCGAAGCGCCGGTGCGATTCCATGCCCACGAAGTCGAGCGCGCGGTTGCTCCAGCGCACCGCGTGGTGCACCGCGCTGGCCTCCAGCGCGCCGGCACCCGAGGCATGCCCGGCGCGGCCCCGGAACGCCATGCGGACCGCGCTGATGCCGCGATGGGCCAGCACCGCCTCGCACTGGGTCGGCTCAGCCACCACCACGTCCCGGAAGCCGTGGTCGCGGACCAGGAATGCGGCGATGCAGCGCGCATCGTTGGCCTCCTCGTCGCTGGTGAACAGGAAGGCCGCGTCGCCACCGGTCGCCTGCGAGGCTGCGATCAGGCCCGCCGCCGCGCCCTTGATGTCGCACGCGCCCAGTCCGATCGCGCGCTCCCCGTCCACCCGCAACACGTGCGGATCCGCGCTCCAGTGCGGCGAGGACGGCACCGTGTCCAGGTGCACGTTGAACAGCCGCGTCGGGTTGCCGCGCACGGCCAGCATCGAGACCGCGCCGGCGCCATGATCGACGACCTCCACACGGAAGTCGGCCAGCTGCGCGCGGACGTAGTCGAAGATGCCGCCGGTGGTGATCTCGCGCGGCGGATTGCGGGTGTCGAAGGACACCAGCCTTTCCAGGTGCGTGAGTGTGCTTGCAAGCAGGTCGGTCATCGTCCCGTCCCGCAGCGCGTGGGCTCGTGCATGGCTGTGTCGTCCATCGCTCAGCGGTTGACCTCGGCCCACAGCGTGCTGCTCATGCCGAACAGCTTGATGAAGCCTTCGGCCTCCTCCACGCCCCAGTCGGCCGACTGCGCGTAGGTGGCGCCCTTGGAGTGCAGCAGATGCGGCGACTTCACCGACACCGCATCGACGCGGCCGCCGCGGGTCTCCAGCACCACCTCGCCATTGACGGTGGACTGCGACGACGCCAGGAAGGCCTCCAGGTCGGCCTTGAGCGGATCGTGGAAGAAGCCCTCGTAAACCAGCTCCACCCACTTGCGGGCCACCTCGGGCTTGAAGCGGTTCTGCTGCTTGGACAGCACCGCTTCCTCGAGCCCGCGGTGCGCGGTCAGCAGCGCCACCAGGCCCGGGGCCTCATAGACGATGCGGCCCTTGAGCCCGATCACGGTGTCGCCGGTGTACATGCCGCGGCCGACGCCGTAGGGCGCGAACAGCCTGTTGAGCTTGGCCAGGATCTGCTCGCCCGGCAGCGCCTTGCCGTCCAGTTCCACGGCCTCGCCGTTGACGAACCTCAGGCTCACCGTCAGCGGTTCGGCCGGCCAGGCGCTGCGCGGCGCGCACCAGCCGCGCGCGCCCTCGCCCGGGGTCTCCCACTGGTCGATCTCGCCGCCGGACATGGTCACGCCCAGCAGGTTCTCGTTGATCGTGTACGCCTTCTGCTTGGCGCGCACGCCGAAGCCGCGCTCCTCCAGATAGGCCTGCTCGTAGGCGCGGGTCTGCGTGTGTTCCTTCTGGATCTCGCGGATCGGCGCCACGATGCGGTACTCGCCGCTGGCCTTGATCGCCAGGTCGAAACGCACCTGGTCGTTGCCCATGCCGGTGCAGCCGTGGGCGATCGCGTTGGTGCCCAGTTCCGCGGCGCGCTTGAGCGCGGCGTCCACGATCAGGTAGCGGTCGGACACGAGCAGCGGATACTGGCCCTGGTAACCCTCGCCGGCCCAGACGAAGGGCCTGACGAACCCCGCCCAGATCGCAGGGCCGCCGTCGACGGTGACGTGGCTGGCCACGCCCAGTTCCGCGGCGCGCTTCTCGATGAAGGCGCGCTCGTCGGCATCCACGCCGCCGGTATCCGCGAACACGGTATGCACCCGCCAGCCGCGCTCCTGCAGGTAGGGCACGCAGAAGCTGGTGTCGAGCCCGCCGGAAAAGGCGAGGACGATGTCTTTGGATTCGGTGGCGCTCATGGTCTGGGTTCTCTGGTTGTGCCCCCTCCCCGCTTGCGGGGGAGGGTCGGGTGCGGGACAGCGGGGGTGCAGGCGTCGCCGCCACCCCGGCTTCCCCTGGGGGAAAGAAAATGGGGTTACTGCCCGATCAGCGCGGTCATCACCGCCTTCTGCACGTGCAGGCGGTTCTCGGCTTCCTCGATCGCGATGCAGTTGGGCGAATCCATCACCGCGTCGCTGGCCTTGACGTTGCGGCGCAGCGGCAGGCAGTGCGAGAACACGCCATTGTTGGTCAGCGCCATCTTGGCCTCATCGACCATGAAGTGCTTGAAGCGGTCGCGGATCGGCTTTTCCGGGTCCCAGTTGCCGAAGTACGGCAGTGCGCCCCAGCTTTTGGCATAGACCACGTCGGCGCCGCGGTAGGCGCTGTCGATGTCGTGGCTGACCTGCAGCGAACCGCCGCTCTCGGCCACGTTCTGCGCGGCCCAGCCCATGTAGCGCTCGTCCAGCACGTACTCGGGCGTGGGACACAGCAGGGTCACGTCCATGCCCAGGCGCGTGGCGATGGTCAGGGCCGAGTTGGCCACCGCGGTATTCAGCGGCTTGGGATGATAGGTCCAGGTCAGCACGTACTTCTTGCCGCGCAGGTCGCTGGTGCCGAAATGCTCCTGCAGTGCCAGCGCATGCGCCAGTTCCTGGCAGGGATGGGTGATCGTTTCCATGTTGATCACCGGCACCGTGGAGTACTTCGCGAAGGCCTTGAGCACCCGGTCCTCGCGGTCCTGGCTCCAGTCCTTGAACTTCGGGAACGCGCGCACGCCGATCAGGTCGACATAGCGCGCCAGCACCCGCGCCACTTCGGCGATATGTTCCTCGGTATCGCCGTCCATCACCGTGCCCAGGTCGAATTCGATCGGCCACGCATCCTTGCCCGGCTGCAGCACGATGGCATGGCCGCCCAGCTGGAACGCGCCCAGCTCGAAGCTGGTGCGGGTGCGCATGGAGGGATTGAAGAACACCAGCGCGATCGAACGGCCCTTGAGCGCATCGCCCAGCCGATGCTGCTTGTACAGGGCGGCCTGGGTCAGCAGTGCGTCGAGGTCGGTACGGCTCCAGTCCTGCGTGTTCAGAAAGTGCTTCATCAAGGACATCCAGTGGCGGAAGAACGGTCGGTGGGCAGTGCTGAAACGAAAAAACCCAGCCTGAAGGCTGGGTTTCGGCATGACGGAAACAACGTCCGGTCGACCCAGCTCAGGCGCAGGAATCCGGTCGGCGGGCACGCGAGGTCATCCCGGCCGCCATGCGGGCGGAGGTCAGGATGTCGGCGTCGGCAAGGGCGTTTTTCACGGCGCGCATCGTCTCACGGCCGGACCATGCACTGCAATACGATGCCGCGGCCTATGGGGTTTCGCCCGAAACCATCGGCGTGACCGACACGCGCACCTGCAGGCGGTTGCCCGGGTCCACCGGCAGCCGCGAGCGGTACTTCACTCCCTTGTGCACATAGTCGACGTCGTAGCCGATGGGGCGCCGGAACTCGCGCTCCAGCGGCACCATCCGGCACTCGCCGCCGGCCGAGGGGGCGACCTCCTCGACCTTCGGGTCGGGCGTCAGCGCGCCCTTGACCGCGCCCAGCACGCGCGCGAAGCCGGTCTTCTCTTCCGACTCCGCCACCGGGGTCGAGGCCTCGCAACGCTCGACCATGCTGGTGGCGCGCAGGGTCTCGTAGACCGGCTCGGCGCGCAGCACCTGCGCATACTCGAGGCGTACGTTCTCCGCCTGCGCCACCGCCGCGGGCCCTGCCGATCGCGCGGCAGGCGGCGCCGCAACGGCCGGCAGCGCCAGGCACAGGGCCAGGGCGGCGCACAGCGGGCGGCAGGCAGTGGGAAGGATTACAGAACGGACCATCCCGGCAAGTGTAGGCGCGCCATGCCCGACCCGGGCTGAACCTTTGCGCGGATCCGCCGTACCGCCCGCCGCCGCGCACGATCGCGTCCTGCCACGGATGCGCGCGCCTGCCGGCGCAGGGCCGAGGCCGGTATCCGCCGGGCCAGGCAGGCCCTAGAATCGTCTGTTTTCCCGCTGCGGCGTGCCGATGCCCCTGCACCTGTTCAACAGCCTGACCCGCCGGGTCGAAGCCTTCGAGCCGCTCGATCCGGCCTGCCCGACCCTGTACGTGTGCGGGCCAACGGTCTACAACTACGTGCATATCGGCAATGCGCGCGGGCCGGTCGTGTTCGGCGTGCTGGCCGCCCTGCTCCGCCGCCGCCATGGCGGGCTGCGCTACGCGCGCAACATCACCGACGTCGACGACAAGATCAACGCCGCCGCCCGCGACCAGGGCGTGCCGATCTCGGTGATCACCGACCGCTTCGCCGCCGCCTATCGCGAGGACATGGCCGCGCTCGGGGTGGACGGCGCGTTCGCGCCCGACATCGAACCCGCGGCCACCGCGCATATCGGGCAGATGATCGACATGATCGCGCGGCTGGTGGAGGCCGGGCATGCCTATGCGGCCGAAGGCCATGTGCTGTTCGCGGTGGACACCTTCCCGGCCTACGGCCGCCTCTCGCGCCGCGATCCGGACGACATGCTGGCCGGCGCCCGCGTCGAGGTCGCGCCCTACAAGCGCAGCCCCGGCGACTTCGTGCTGTGGAAGCCGTCCAGCGACGACCTGCCCGGCTGGGACTCGCCCTGGGGCCGAGGCCGCCCGGGTTGGCACATCGAGTGCTCCGCGATGGCCGAGGCGCACCTGGGGCCGACCATCGACATCCATGCCGGCGGCGTCGACCTGCAGTTCCCCCACCACGAGAACGAGGTGGCGCAGAGCGAATGCGCGCACGGCGGCCGCATCTTCGCCCGTACCTGGCTGCACAACGGCATGTTGACGCTGTCGGGCGCCAAGATGTCCAAGTCGGTCGGCAACATCGAGCGGGTCCACGACCTGGTCCGCCAGCATCCGCCCGAGGCGCTGCGCTACGCACTGCTCTCGGCCCACTACCGGCAGCCGCTGGACTGGTCGGACGGGCTGATCGAACAGAGCGTGCGCACCCTGGACCGGCTCTACGGCACCTTGCGCGACCTGGGCGGGGCGGACGTCGTGGCGACCATCCCGCAGGCGATCGAGCGCGCGCTCGACGACGACCTCAACACGCCGGCGGCCCTGGCCGAACTGGCGCGCATCGCCGGCGAGGCGCGCAGGGCCCAGGCGCCCGCCGACCGCGCGCGCCTGAAGGCCGAACTGCTCGGCGCCGGGCTGGCGATGGGATTGCTGCAGCAGGCGCCGCAGGCCTGGTTCGGACGCGGTGCCTCGGGCGATGACGATGCACGCATCCAGGCCCTGGTCGAGGAGCGCGGGGCTGCGAAGAAGGCGCGCGACTTCGCCCGCGCCGACGCGATCCGCGACCAGCTCGCCGGCGAAGGCATCCTGCTCGAGGACACGCCGCAGGGCGTGCGCTGGAAGCGGAGCTGAAGACCACCGCCGCGCGCGCGGCGGCGGGAGCGGACGAGCCACGCCCCCGTCACGCCATGCCGATCACCATAGACAGGAATCCAGTGAACGACTCCCCCTTCCCGCTCGAAGCCAGTGCCAGTGAAGCCCAGGCGGCGATCCGCGACGAGTTCGCCTTCTTCGGCGACTGGTCCGAACGCTACCAGTACCTGATCGACCTCGGTCGCAAGCTTCCGCCCTTCCCGGACGCGCTCAAGACCGAGGAGCACCGCCTGACCGGCTGCCAGTCGATGGTGTGGATCGTGCCGTCCGGCGATGCCTCGCGCCTGGACTTCCTCGCCGCCAGCGACTCGGCGATCGTCTCGGGCCTGATCTTCCTGGCGCTGCGCGTGTATTCGGGCCGCAGCGCGCGCGAGATCCTCGACACCGACGCCAGCTACATCGCCGACATCGGCCTGGCCAAGCATCTCTCGCCCACCCGCAGCAATGGCCTGGCGGCCCTGCTCGCGTTCATCCGCGAGGCCGCGCAGCGCGCCCTGGCGTGAGCAGGACCGCGCCAGGACGTCCGGAAGACAGCCGCGCAGCGCCCCTGCGCAACCGCGACTTCCGCCTCCTGATGGGATTCCGGATCTTCACGATCCTGTCCTACCAGTCGGTGGCGGTCACCGTCGGCTGGCACGTCTACGAGCTCACCCGCGATCCCTGGATGCTGGGCCTGATCGGCCTGGCCGAGGTGCTGCCCTACTTCTGCGTGGCGCCGTTCGCCGGCTACCTGGTCGACGTCCTGCCCCGCCGCCGGCTGGGCGCGTTCGCCGCGTGCTGCCTGGCGATCACGCCGCTGCTGCTGATCGCCATCGCGACGGGCTGGTGGGCCTCGGCCGGCACCGCCGCGATCTATGCCGCGGTGGCCCTCACCGGCTGCGTGCGCGCCTTCCTCGGCCCGGTCTACAACGCGCTGTTCGCGCGGGTACTGCCGCGCGAACAGTACGTGCGCGGCGCCAGCCTGGGCAGCATCGTGTTCCAGTCGGGCCTGGTCACCGGGCCGGCGATCGGCGGCTTCCTGGTCGGCTGGTCGGGAAAGCCGGCGGCCTACGGCGTGGCGGCGGCGTTCGCCGTGTGCGCGGCCGTGGCGATGCTGCGGCTGCGGGTCAGCGAGCCTGCGCCGCAGCTCCAGCGCACGCCGATCTTCGCCAGCATCGCCGAGGGCGCGCGCTTCGTGTTCGGCCACCAGGTGCTGCTGGGCGCGCTGGCGCTGGACATGTTCGCGGTGATGTTCGGGGGCGCGATCTCGCTGGCGCCGGCCTTCATCAAGGAGATCCTGCATTACGGACCGGAAGGGCTGGGCATCCTGCGCGCGGCGCCGGCGCTCGGCGCGGTAGCCGTCGGTGTGTGGCTGGCGCGGCATCCGCTCGACCGCAACGCCGGGCGCATCCTGCTGCTGTCGGTGGTCGGCTTCGGCCTGTGCATGGTTGGCTTCGGCCTGTCCACCGCCTTCTGGCTGTCGGCCGCGTTCCTGCTGCTGTCGGGCGTGTGCGACGGGGTCTCGGTGGTGACGCGCTCGACCATCATGCAGCTGGCCACGCCCGACCACATGCGCGGCCGGGTGTCTTCGATCAACGGGCTGTTCGTCGGCTCATCCAACGAGATCGGCGCCTTCTACGCAGGGTCGATGGCACGCCTGCTGGGACTGGTGCCGGCAGTGGTCCTGGGTGGCTGCGTGACGATGGGCGTGGCGGCGGTGACGGCCTGGCGCGCGCCCCGGCTGCGCCGGCTGCACTTCAGCCAGCTCAAGTAGGCCGGGCAGCGCGCGCGGGGCACGGCCGCGTCGGGTATCGGGCATCAGGCGGGCGGCCCCCGGCAGGCGGCGGGGCACCGCGCCGGCCCGGCGATGGCGACACGGCGCGCGGCCGTCCTCGCGCTGCGCGACGGGCCAAAAAAGAACCCCGCCGTGGCGGGGTTCTCGTGGTCGATCAGTCGCCCATCTGCTTTTGCAGGTGTTCCCAGCGTTCCTGGGCATCGATGGTGCGCTCGGCCTGCGGGCGCGCCTCGAGGCGGTCGAGGCCGATCTCCTCGCCGGTGTCTACGCAGTAACCGTAGTCGCCTTCGTCGACGCGGCGGATGATGCTCTCGATCTTGTTGATCAGCTTGCGGTAGCGGTCGCGGGTGCGCAGCTCGAGGGCGTTCTCGGTCTCGCGGCTGGCGCGCTCGGCCTCGTCGCCGACGTCACGCACTTCGTCCTTGAGGTTCTCGATGGTCTGGCGCGATTCCTCGACCAGCTCCTCGCGCCGCGCGATCAGCTTCTGCCGGAAATACTCCAGCTGCAGCGGATTCATGTACTCCTCGTCGGCCGAAGGCTTGTAGCCCTGGGGCAGGATGGGGCGCCCGCTCTCCGGATCGGTCTCGTAGGGCACCACCTTGATCTTGGCGCGCGGCGCCGGCGCCGAGGTACGGTTGGTCACCGCCACGGCCACCTTGCCCTGCACGCGCGGGCCATTGCTGACGCGGGCCTGCGAAGCCTTGGTCGCCACCGGCGCGGCAGCCACCTTGCCCTTCTTGGGGTCCGGCGCGCTCTTGCTCGCCGGAGCCGGCGCGGCCTTGGCCACCGCCTTCTTCGGCGCGGGGCTCGCCGGCGCGGTCTTCACCGCTGCCGGGGCCGCCTTCTTGGCGACCGGCTTGGCGGCCTTCTTCACGGGCGCAGGCGCGGCCTTGGCGGCAGGCCTGGTGGCCGATGCCGTCTTGGCGGGCTTGCGTGCCGGAGCGGCCTTCTTCGCTGGAGCCGCCTTCTTGGCCGGCGCCGCCTTCGCGGCCGGGGCCTTCTTGGCCACCGCCTTCTTCACCGGTGCCCTGGTCGCCGCTTTCTTGGCGGCAGGCTTGGTGACGGCCTTCTTCACTGGCGCCTTCTTCACTGCCCCTGCTGCGGGCTTCGCAGCCTTGCTGGCGGTGGACTTGGCCGTTTTCGCGGGCTTCGCGGGCTTCTTTGCCGACTTCTTGACTGCCACTTGATGCAATCCCTCTTGATTCCCTTGGACGGGAAAAGCGGGCTGTTATACCCTGCCCCGGCGGCAGCGGCAACCGCGCCGAGCTTTCCACCCCGTCGTGATCGATCGCCTCCTCATCGCCCTGCTGCGCGGCTACAAGCGCTTCGTCAGTCCCCTGCTCGGTCCGCGCTGCCGCTTCGTGCCCAGCTGTTCGGAGTATGCGATGCAGGCGATCGGGCGTTTTGGCGCCCTGCGCGGCAGCTGGCTGGCGATCCGCCGGGTCGGCCGCTGCCACCCCCTCCACCCCGGCGGCTTCGACCCCGTGCCGCCCAAGACCGATGGAACTGGCTGAATGTCCGACACACTGATCGTCAACGCCCGCCTCGTGAACGAAGGCCGGGAGTTCGAGGGCGACCTGCGCATCTCCGGCGAGCGCATCGCCGCCATCGGCAGCGGCCTGTCGGCACGCCCGGGCGAGACCGTGGTCGACGCCGGCGGACGACGCCTGCTGCCGGGCATGATCGACGACCAGGTGCACTTCCGCGAGCCGGGCCTGGAGCACAAGGCCGACATGGCCAGCGAGTCGGCCGCGGCCGTGGCCGGCGGCCTGACCAGCTTCATGGACATGCCCAACACCAGCCCGCCCACGCTCAACCGCGAGGCGCTGGAAGACAAGTACGCGCGGGCATCGGGCCGCGCCCGCGCCAACTACGGCTTCTACTTCGGCGCCAGCAACGACAACCTCGAGGACGTCCGTGGCATCGACCCGCGCGCCACGCCGGGGCTGAAGGTGTTCATGGGCGCGTCCACCGGCAACATGCTGGTCGACAATCCCGAGACGCTGGATGCGATCTTCCGCGACACGCCGGTGCCGATCATCACCCACTGCGAGGACACGCCGACCATCGACGCGATCCTCGCCGGGTACCGGGCGAAGTACGGGGACGACATCCCGGCCGAGTGCCACCCGGACATCCGTTCGCGCGAGGCCTGCCTCAAGTCGACCCGGCTGGCGCTGGAGCTGGCGCGCCGCCACGACACCCGCCTGCACGTGCTGCACATCTCCACGGCGGACGAACTGGCCCTGTTCGAACGCGGGCCGATGATCCGCGCCGACGGCAGCCGCAAGCGCATCACCGCCGAGACCTGCATCCACTTCCTGCGCTTCGACCGCGCCGACTACGCGCGCCTGGGCCACCAGATCAAGTGCAATCCCGCGATCAAGGACGCCTCCGACCGCGCCGCCCTGCTGCGGGCGCTGGCCGAGGACGTGATCGACGTGCTCGCCACCGACCACGCGCCACATACCTGGGAGGAGAAGCAGCAGCCCTACGTGCGTGCGCCCAGCGGCCTGCCGCTGGTGCAGTTCGCCCTGGTGGCCGCGCTCGAATGCGTCCACGAGGGGCATTTCGATACCGCGCGCGTGGTGCAGAAGTTCGCGCACGCGCCGGCGCAGCTGTTCGACGTCAAGGACCGGGGCTTCCTGCGCGAGGGCTGCTTCGCCGACCTGGTGCTGGTGGAGGACAGCCCCTTCACCGTGCGCCGCGAGGATGTGCTGTCCAAGTGCGGCTGGTCGCCATTCGAAGGCACCACCTTCCGCTCGCGCATCGCCTCGACCTGGGTCAACGGCGCCCTGGCCTGGGACGGCCGTGCCCTGGTGGGGACGCCGGCAGGCCAGCGCCTGGAGTTCGCGCGTTGACGGCGCATGCCGGCGCGCGCCGCTGGGCGCGGGTCCTGGCGCTCTCCATCGTCCTGGTCTGCGCCTCCGCGGCAAGCCAGACGGGGCCGGCCGCTGCGCCGGTCGCGGGGGCTGATGCCGACGCCGACCGGCGCGTGGTCTTTCCGGCCAGCGTCCAGCAGGGCGCACTGGTGATCGGCAAGGTGCCTGCCGGCAGCGCGGTCGAGCATGCGGGGCGCAACCTGCGCAGCACCGGCTACGGCACCGTGGTGTTCGGCGTGGGGCGCGACGCCGTGGGGCCGCTGGCGGTGAAGGTCGTCAGGCCCGACGGCAGCCAGGAGCAGGTGCGCATCGCGGTGGAGCCGCGCGACTGGCCGCTGCAGCGGGTGGACGGCGTGCCGCCGAAGACGGTGGATCCGCCGCCGGCCATCGCCGAGCGCATCCGCCGCGAGCAGGCCCGCGTGGCCCAGGCGCGCCAGCGCGACGACGCGCGCGTGGATTTCACCCAGCGCTTCGTCCGTCCCGTCGAAGGGCGCATCAGCGGGCGCTTCGGCCGGGCCCGCGCCTACAACGGCAAACCGGGCGCGCCGCACTCGGGCATGGACATCGCCGCCGCCAGCGGCACCCCGGTCAAGGCGCCGGCGGCCGGAATCGTCACCTTCGCCGACCCCGACCTCTATCTCACCGGCGGCACCCTGCTGATCGACCACGGGCACGGCGTCAGCAGCAACTTCCTGCACCTGTCGCGGATCGACGTGCAGGTCGGCGATCGCGTCGAGCAGGGCCAGGTGGTCGCGGCGGTCGGATCGACCGGGCGCTCGACGGGGCCGCACCTGCACTGGGGCATGAACTGGTTCGACGTGCGCATCGACCCCCAGTTGGTGCTCGATCGCCAGAACTGATCTCTCGACCAGGCGTCGCGCTCGCGCTGAAGCCTGGGCTAGTGCACGCCTGAACACAGCGCCCGGAGGCTCCTCGCGTGGCTCGACGTGCGAATAGTTCCCCCTCTGCTGAAGACACACGGGACAACGAGGCCGGAACATCACGACTCCACCGTCCTTCACATGACTTGTCCGCGCCGGCTTGAAGCTTCGCGGGGGCTCGTGTCCTACTAGCCAAGCATCACCGCAGCGTTCTCACCTGCCTGCGTTTGGGGTGCTGTTCCCGCAACCGACAGCTGCCCTGCCACTTGGCCACGCACGCTCGAGATCCTTACGAACTCGCACGTACCCCGAATAGTCGCTCCGTCGATCGCGCGTACCAGGGCCCTGGCGAACTTGGTGCTCGTCAGTCCGATCACGTCCGATTCTGTGGCCAGGCGGATCCATCGGGCCCTGCTGAGTATCCCTCCCCTGAATTCCTTCCTGATGGAGAACCCGTTCGCCATATATACGTCGTCCCCGACGCTTACCAGCGATCCTGCCCCGATGGTCTCGTTACCGGATCGGAAAAGGAACAGTCTAGTGTCTCGATGTTCCACAAGGTTAGTAGTTCTTGCCTTGAATGGCTCCAGTTCCATATTTGGGTCCGCCTGGACGTAGACCCGGCAATATGCATCGATGTCGAACGTTCTGACGCATGCAAAATCCCTGCTGCCAACGGCAACGCCGCCCAGGTAAGGCACATGGATCGCCGCACACGTAGAGAAGCCGTGTCCGGCGAATTGGCCGACACAGTCCAGCAGGCACCCATCCCTGCCTCTGGACTCGTAGAACGCCTCCAACTGCGCGACATCGCTGGGGGCGTATCGAAAGCCACGCTCAAGCGGATAGAAAGTGTTCTTGTAGTACCGGGCGTCCGTGCCGCTGACAACTGCCGATCCCAATGGGCAGAGAGTCCGGTTGACGTCGGTCCCCAAGGAGAATATGTCGACCTGCGCCCGAACTATGGCGTTGAAATCCATGGTAATTCCCTTCAACTATGGCTTTGCGCAATGGCAACCAGCCGACGGCTTTGAGTTCGGCCCACCCTGTGGATATCGTTCCCTTTCACAAACACTGGAACCCGCTGCGGCCCGGCCCGGATGGCCTGCCCCTTCCGTCCCGCTCGTGCACATGCGCTAGCGGCACGCGGTAATCAGCTACGACTGACTACCTGAGAGTCGATTCTGCCGCGCGGCATCTCGCGTCGCCCCTAGCGCGTCACTGTACCTCGCGCCGACCCGGGTTGGACCGGACATCAGCCTTCAGCGTTCGCCCCCCGAACTGACCCGGGCGACCGCGTCGTGGGCGTGCAGGCTCTCGAAATGGGAGACGGTGGCGTCGAAACGCTCCACCAGCGGCTCGGCCGCCAGCGCCGCGGCGACCCGGCGCGCGGCGTCTTCGCAGAACATCAGGTTGGCGGCGTTGAGCGCGGCGAAGGCCTGTTCATCCTCGCGCTTGACGGCGGTCTGCACCGGCGTCCCGAGCGCGCCCTCGATGGCATCGACCAAGGCCTCCAGCGGTAGCCCGTCGAAGCTGGGCCGCAGCCGCACGCGGACGTCGGCACGGCTGCGCTGGGCATGCGGGGTGGCGGCGAGCCCGCGCGGCGAGGCCAGCCAGTCGTGCACCACCGCCACCGGGAGCGGCGCGGCGGCGGCGAAGTCGGCGGCGAAGCGTTCGGCGTTGAGCTGCCGGGACAGGGCCGCGGAGGCCGGGCAAGTGCTGGAGTACTCGACCGAGAACGCCAGGTCCAGGGCCAGGTGGCCGTCGCCCAGTTCGGCCGCCACTTCGACCGGATAGGTCTTCCAGCCGCTGTGCCCGCTGGCCAGCGCCGGCCGGCGCAGCATGTGGCCGTACCGGATCAGCACCCGCGCGCGCGCGGACAGCCCCTGCTGGGAGTCGATGCAGTCCTGCAGCACGCGCCGCAGCATGGCGTGACCCGGCACATCGCTG
>Ga0233383_1000189_pt1 | contig 25874 bp, 16 predicted proteins | sample ElkDunMinimDraft_14_FD_191542 | JGI IMG/M metagenome (GOLD analysis project Ga0233383, IMG submission 191542) | Fecal eukaryotic communites from dung pellets of Tule Elk in California, USA - Elk Dung G16 | ecosystem: Host-associated > Mammals > Digestive system > Large intestine > Fecal | place...
GGATGGCTCGCATCCGCAGGTCGTGGCCAGCAGCGGCCTGGACATCCTGCCGGCGCTGTCGCGGACGGGCGCCGTGGCCTACACGTCCTACCGCGACGGCACGCCCTCGCTCTGGATCCAGACGCCCGGCGGGAGCGCGCAGCAGATCGCGCCCTCGAGCCGCACCACCACCGGCGTCGCCTTCTCGCCCGACGGCCGGAAGATCGCCTTCTCCCGCGCGCAGGGCGAGGGCACCCAGCTCTTCGTCGCCAACGTGGACGGCTCGGACGTGGTGCAGCTCACCGACACGCCGGCCTTCATCAACAGCTCCCCTGCCTGGAGCCCCGACGGCAAGCGCATCGCCTTCGTCTCCAACCGCTTCGGCAACCCCCAGGTCTTCGTGATGAACGCGGATGGCTCCGGGGTCCAGCGGCTGACCTACCAGGGCAAGTACAACCAGACGCCCGCGTGGTCGCCTCGCGGAGACTTCGTGGCCTTCACCGCGCGCGACGAGCGCAACGTGTTCGACGTCTTCCTCGTCGACGTGAAGACCCGGAAGGTCACGCGCCTCACGCAGGGCCAGGGCAACAACGAGGAGCCCACGTTCTCGCCCAACGGCCGCCTGGTGATGTTCACCTCGACGCGCGACGGCGGCACCCGGCTGTACGTCAGCACCCTGAACGGCGAGCACCAGCTCCCGCTGCCCATGAAGCCCGGCACCTACCTCACGCCCGCCTGGGCGCGGGTCGATGCGCCCTGAACCGGCCGCTCCCTCCTTCCGGCAGCACTGGCTGCTGGAGGAGGGGACGACGTACCTGAACCACGGCGCGTTCGGCGCGTGCCCGCGCGTGGTGCTCGAGACCCAGACGCGGCTGCGTGAGCGTCTGGAGCGCCAGCCGGTGCACTTCTTCACCCGCGAGGTCGAGGGACTGCTCGACCAGACGCGGGAGATCCTCGCGGACTTCGTCGGTGCCGATGCCGAGGGGCTCGCGCTGCTGGGGAACGCCACCCAGGGGGTGAACACCTTCCTGCGGTCGTTCCCGCTGTCTCCCGGCGACGAGGTCCTGGTCTCCGACCACGAGTATCCCGCGTCGCGCAACGCGCTGGACGCCGTCGTCGAGGCCGCGGGTGCGCGTCTGGTGGTCGCCCACATCCCCTTCCCCATCACGTCTTCAGAGCAGGTGGTCGAGGCGGTGCTGGCGAAGGCGGGCCCGCGAACCAGACTGGCCCTGTTCGATCACGTCTCCAGCCAGACGGCGTTGGTGATGCCGATCGAGCGGCTGATCGCGGCCTTGCGGGAGCGGGGCATCCCCACCCTGATCGACGGCGCGCATGGCCCGGGTCAGGTGCCCCTGACGCTGGGCACCCTGGGGGCCGCGGCGTACGCGGGCAACTGCCACAAGTGGCTCTGCGCGCCCAAGGGAGCGGCCTTCCTGTGGGTGGCCCCGGAGTGGCGCGCGCGGGTCCATCCACTCGTCGTCAGCTTCGGCCGCAGCTCGGCGCGCACCGATCGCAGCCGCTTCCGGTTGGAGTTCGATCACCTCGGCACCATGGATCCCACGCCCTGGCTCTGCATCCCCGAGGCGCTGCGCTTCCTGTCCGGGCTGCTGCCGGGAGGCGCTCCCGCGCTGATGGCGCACAACCGGCGACAGGTGCTCGCCGCGCGCACGGCGCTGGCGGCGCGGGTGGGCACGCCCCTGCCCTGCCCCCAGGACATGGTCGGCACCATGGCCTGCGTGCTGCTCCCGGATCTCCGCGAGGGTCAGTGGCGTCCGGGCGCGCTCACCGATCCGGTCTACGACGCGCTCTGGGACGGGCACCGCATCGAGGTTCCCGTGATTCCCTTCCCCGAACCGCCGCGCCACCACGTCCGGATCTCCGCGCAGATCTACAACACGCCAGCCGACTACGAGCGGCTCGGCGATGCACTCGCAGCCGTGCTCGCCCACCCCTGAGATTCGAGCACCGCGCCGCTCGACCCGGTGGGCGGGCATACGGCTATGGTGCGAGGCCATGCCGCGTTTTGCGACCATCGACATCGGCACCAACTCGGTGCTCCTCCTCGTTGCCGACCGTGATGCGGACGGCCGCTTCACCCCGGTCGTCGAGCGCGCGGAGCTGACGCGCCTCGGACGGGGCGTGGACCGCACCCGCGAGCTCTCCCGCGAGGGGATCGACGCGACGCTCGAGGCCGTCCGCGCCTTCTCCGACGAGGCGCGCGCGCTGGGCGCGGAGGGGCTGGCCATCTCCGCCACCAGCGCCGCGCGGGACGCGAGGAACGGACGGGACTTCCTCGATGAGGCGCGCGCGCGCGCCGGTGTCGAGGTCGAGATCATCGGCGGAGACCACGAGGCGCGCCTGACGTGGCGCGCGGTGGTGCAGGACTTCGGCGGCACCACGCCCCTGTGCGTGATCGACATCGGCGGAGGCTCCACCGAGTACATCCACGGGACCGCGGCGGGCCATCGGACCTACGAGCGCAGCCTGGACATCGGGAGCGTCCGCCTCACCGAGCGCTTCATGCCCTCCGATCCGCCCTCTCCCGAGGAGCTGACGCACGTCCTTCGCCACCTCTCCGAGGCGCTCGCCCAGCTGCCGCCACCGCCGCCGGGAGCCCGGGTGATCGGCGTGGCGGGCACCGTCACCACGCTGCAGTCTGTCGCCCTCGGGTTGGAGCCCTACGACGCGTCCCGGATCCACGGGAGCGCGCTGTCCCTGGCCACCCTCGCCTCGCTGACCCAGCGACTCGCCGCGCTTCCGCTCGAGGAGCGCCGCGCCCTGCCGGGCCTGCAGCCCAAGCGCGCGGACGTGATCGTTGCGGGAGCCCTGATCCTGCTCGCCTCGATGCAGCATCTGGGGGCCACGGAGCTGCTGGTGGGCGATCGCGGGGTCCGCTGGGGGCTGATGGCCGAGCGCTTCGGCGGCGGTGCCGCGTGAGTGCCGCGGAGCGACTCGCGGGCGCTCCCGGTGAGGCCTCGCTCGAGCGACAGCCTGCGCCACGCGCGGGGTTCGGGCTGTCGATCCTCACGGCGATCAACTTCCTCAACTACCTGGATCGCTTCATCGTCGCGGGGATCCTTCCGCTGCTCCTCGTCGAGTTCGGCCGTAGCAAGGCCGAAGGCGGGCTGCTCACCACGGTCTTCATCCTCGTCTACATGCTCGCCGCGCCCGTGGCGGGGATCCTCGGCGATCGCGTGCCCCGCCGCTTCCTGGTGGCCGGATCGGTGTTCGTCTGGAGCCTCGCCACGCTGGCCTCCGGCTTCGCCCCGAGCTTCGTGGTGCTGCTGGCCGCGCGCGCGGTGGTCGGAATCGGCGAGGCGGGCTACGGCGCGGTGGCCCCGGCGATCATCTCCGACCTGTATCCGGCGCGGATGCGCACGCGGATGCTGTCGTACTTCTACGTCGCGATCCCGGTGGGAAGCGCGGCGGGCTTCGCGCTCGGCGGTTGGCTGGGAGAGCGCTACGGCTGGCAGACGGCGTTCATCGCGGGAGGCATCCCCGGCATCCTGGTCGCGTTCGCGACGCTCTTCATGCCAGAGCCCAGGCGCGGCGCGATGGAGGAGGGACCGCTCGCGCCCAAGGTCGGCTTCGCGACCGGGCTCAAGGCGCTGGGGAGAAACCGCGTCTTCTGGTTCAACACCGCCGGCTACACGCTGATGACCTTCGCGGTGGGAGGACTGGGGCACTGGATGCCGACCTTCCTCAATGCCGAGCGCGGGATGTCCCTCGAGACCGCCGGCTTCGCCTTCGGCGCGGTGACGGCGGGCGCGGGACTGCTGGGGACCCTCGCCGGCGGCTGGCTGGGCGATCTGGCCGAGCGGCGCATGAACCTGGGCGGGATGTACGTGTCGGGGACCGGGCTGCTGCTCGCCGCGCCCTTCATGTACGCAGCGGTCCAGGTCGACGCTGCGTGGGCGATCTTCGGGTTGATCTTCGTCGCGCAGTTCATGCTCTTCCTCAACAGCGGCCCCATCAACAACGCCATCGTGAGCTGCGTGGGCCCGGACTTCCGTGCGTTCGCCATGGGCCTCAACGTCCTCTTCATCCACCTTTTGGGTGATGCGATCTCCCCGCCGCTCATCGGCGCGATCGCCGACCGCAGCACCCTCGAGCGCGCCATCGAGCTCAACGCCATCCCGGTCCTGCTCGGCGGCGCGGTGCTGATCATCGGCGTGCGGCTCATGACCGGCGGCGGGCGGGCGCCGTCGGGGGGCGTGGCCGGCTGATCGAGAATCCCTCCGGGCCGCTGGGGGGCATCCCGCACCGGATGGGCTCCCACGACCGCTTCGCTCCCCGGCGTCCGGCAGGAGCCCACCCAGCCGCTCACCCCGGCCAGCGGCGTTGCGCGACCGTGCCGACCGGCCGCGCCCGTGGGGCCTTCCGCCCCAGCTCGGACCCTGGACGCGGACGCCCCGGGCCGGAGCCGGATGTGACGGGGCAGCTTCCCCAGATCGGTGGGCGCAAAACCGGCCCAGGCGCAGCGGGCTGCCTCGCGCCACGTCGGAGCAGGCGCAGGCCGGCCAGGGCTCAGCCGCCGTCGGCCGCCTGCTCGAGATAGCGGGTGGCCTCGAGATCCACGGCCTCGGCGAGCTCCTCCCCCTCGCGCAGCAACCCGGCGCGCACGGCCGTGAGGCTGCCGAGGCGCAAGAAGAGCCGGATGTCGCGAACGCGGCTGTGCCACGCCTCGATCTCGTGGCGCGCGAACACCGCGAGGAGCGGCAATGAGACCAGCGCGAGTGCCGCCCATCCGGGCCCCAGCCGCCAGCCCAGCATCAGGCAGGTCCCCAGCGTCCACAGCGGGAAGATCACCAGGGCGCCCAGCAGCTTGTAGGTCGCCTCCACGTCGTCCTCGGGCCGAAGCGCGCGGACGATCCCCCTGACCAGGAAGAAGGGGATCGCGTAGACGACGAAGCCGACGATGAGCAGCGGCAGCCCCAGCACGAGGCTCAGCAGCATCCGCAGGCAGAACCGCACCACCGTTCGAGCGCGGTAGTGCGTCGACAGATCCTGCGCCTCCACCCGCGTCAGGCGCAGGCGCTCGCGGAAGTCGAGCAACCAGGTCCTGAGGGCTTCGAACTCCTCCGGGCGCTCGCTCCGGAAGTGGGTCACGCCCTGTGCGAAGCGCCGCAGCCGCTCGACGTCTCCGGGATGGTCCGCGTGACGCAGGGCCCAGAGCTCCTCGGCGGTCTCCACCAGGGGCAGGTCCTCCCAGCTCTCGAGATTGAGCGTCACCTCGCGAAGCCCCTGGAACATCGCGTCGGTGAGGGCTCGAACCGCGTCCGGATCCCGTGGGTCGGGCACCAGCTCGCTCACCCGCAGCGGCACGCCCACCTCGACGTGGACCTCGCTGCGGAAGCGGTGCTTTCGCGCGTAGGTGAGGCCGACGGGCACCACGGTCACGTCCGCGCCGGCCTCCCGCGCCTTGAGCGCGATGCGCGCCGCGCCTGTCTTCAGCGCTGCCAGCTGCGGTGCCGAGTGGCTCTTGCCCTCGGGGAAGATCGTGATCGCCCCGCCCCGGATCAGCGCCCGGGCAGCCGTGTCGAGCGTGACGTCGTTGCCCGCCATCCTGCTCGGATCATCCTGCCTCCGGTACACCGGCAGCGCCCCCATCCCACGGATGAGCCAGCCGAGCACCGGCAGCTTGAAGAGCGGGGCCTTCGCCAGGAAGGTCAGCTTCCGCGGCGTCACCACGAACAGCAGCGCCGGATCGATGAGCCCGTTGGGATGGTTGCCGATGAAGAGCAGCGGCCCGTCCGGCAGCACCTGACGCTCGCGCACCTGCACCCGGTAGAACAAGCGCAGCGCGATGCCCACCACCATGCGGATCAGCCCGTAGATCACCGTGCGACTCTAGGAGATCCGGGCCCGCGACGGGGTGGGCGCGGGCGTCAACGCGCCCACGACAGGAATCGAGAGGCGGGTGAAGGGGACCGCTCTCCCCTCCACCCACCGGAGACCTCAGGGCGCCGAGGACACCTCGACCCTGCGGTTGCGCGCGCGGCCCGCGGCGGTCTGGTTGTCGGCGACCGGCCGGCTCGAGCCGTGTCCGGTGACCTCGAGTCGCTCGGGGCTGACGCCACGTCCCACCAGCTCCCGCTGCATGGCCTTGGCCCTGAGCTCGGACAGGGTCTGGTTCCAGCGCTCGGGACCGCGGTTGTCTCCATGGCCTTCCAGCCGCAGACGCGCCCGCGGGTTCTCGCGCGCGAAGGTCAGGACGCGCTCGAGCTCCGCCTCGGACGCGGTCGTGAGCGCGTCGCTGTCGGACTCGAAGGTGACCGTCGCGATGATCACCGGCGCGCGCTCCTCCATCGTCGCGCGCTCGGGTGGAGTCCCTCCGGGCGCACCGACGGGGGCGGAAGGCGGCCCGTTTGCGTCCGTGGCCTGCGCATCGTCGGCGGGAGGCGGCGCAGCGTCCTCGTCCGGGCGCGCCTCGTCGTCCGAGGCGCTCTCACGCCGCGCGTCGTCGGAGGTCTGCGACGCATCCTCCCGTCCCTCCTCGAAAGGCCCCGCGTCGTCACCCTCGTCCGCAGCGCCGTCCCGGGCGCTCGCATCGCGCTTCGAGCTGTTCCCGAAGGGCAGCACCGCCACGCGCAGGAGCGCGCGGACGTCCGGCGTCCCCGCCGCGCGCGAGATTCCGAACCCCACCGCGGGTCCGACGTCCACCACCCCGCCGATCCGCCACCCACCGCCCAGCAGGGCCTCCAACCGCGTGGATGCCGCCGTCAGCGCGTCCGAGGTCAGCCCCGTGGAGAACACGAGCTCGGGCCCGACCCGCCAGACCTCGTCGGTCGAGATCCAGGCTGCGGCGGCGCCGGCCTGGAAGGCGGGGCCCGTGGTTCCGGGACCCGAGGTCGTGCGCGCCAAGGAGGCCCGGGGCCGCAACACCACACCCGCATTCAGCGCCCAGATCACGTTCGAGGTCGCCTGGCCATCCGCGATGATTCCCAGTGCGCCACGCACCGCACGATCGCCGGCGTGGTGCGCTTCCACGCCGACCGGGATCCAGAGATCTCCTCCGACATGCAGGCCGAAGGCACCCCGGTCCTCGCCCAGCAGCCGGACCCGCGCGCCCACCCGCGGATCACCCACCACGGATCCACTGATCGGAGCCACGTCGTAGCCGGGGGTTCCGCGCTCGAGCAGGGTCACCGGAAGCGACGCGGACAGCTGCAGCCGACCGAAGAGCACGCCTGCCACATCGAGGTGTCCGACGAGCTGGTCGGAGATGACCACGCCGTCCCGGATGAAGCGCCCGTCCGGCGCCGTCCAGCCGCTCACCAGGGGATTGTGGCCGTAGTTCAGCGTCAACCCCACCGCCAGCGCATGCGCGGCGTCATAGCGGGGCGAGCGGACCGCAAAGAACGGCTCCCCGGCCGCCGTCGGCTCGTGTTGCTGAAGCTGGTACCCCTGACCGAGCGCGATCGTGGAGACGAGAAGCAGGGCTGAGGTCAAGGTGCGGGGAACGATCATGATTGGAAAACCTGTTATTCCTGATTGCAACTGTCCCACTTGTCGGGAGTCTCTGGTTTGGGGTCTGATGGATACTCCGCGGGAGGATATCTACCACAGCGATGGAACTCCGCGGCGGTTTCCATCGAATTACGGAGTTTCACCATGACGCCTCCCAGTTGGAAGGCCCCACGAATCCCACGCGGCCTGCGATTTGCGGTCGCAACGCTCGCCTTCGGTCTCACCGCCTGCGAATCCGGCGTCATCCGGGACGAGGAGACGCAGACCGCGCTCGCGCAGTGCGGGAACTCGGTGGCCGGCAGTCGCTACACCGTCTGCGGTCGTTTGACCGCGGCCGGCTTCGCAGGCCCCGGCGCAGGCGTGACCTCGCGCGCCACGCTCGATTCAGCCCCCAAGCCCGTCGGGTCCCGCTACTCGATTCAGGAAGGTAGTTTCCATGTCTCCCGCTAGTCGTCTGCTGGCCTCGCTGCTCCTGTGCGCTTCGGTGGGGGCTGCTGCCGCAGTCTCCGAGCGCGTGACCTATCAAGGCGTGCTCCTCGCCCAGCACGAGCTGGTCGAGGACGGCATCTACCGGATGCGCTTCTCGCTCTACCGCGAGGTCTCGGGAGGCGCTCCCGTCGGAACGCTCGAGGTGGCCGAGGTGCCCGTGCAGCGGGGCGCCTTCGAGGCCGACCTGGCCCCGCTCTTCGTGGACGTGGACGGCACCCTCTTCCTCGAGGTCGCCGTTCGCGGTCCGTCCGACGCCGACTTCGACGTCCTGCCGCGCGTCGCGGTCTCGTCGGTCCCCTTCGCGCTGCGCGCCACCTACGCGGACCGCGCCGGGAGCGTGGAGTGGTCACAGGTGCAGAACGCCCCCGTTCCCCTCCAGGGCGAGCGGGGCCCCGTCGGCCCCCAGGGTCCCACCGGTCCCCAGGGGATCGTCGGCCCAGTCGGGCCCATGGGACTCTCGGTCATCGGCAGCAGCGAAGCGCCGGGCGCCAACTGCCCGGCAGGCGGGAGCCGCTTCGAGATCGGGGCGGACATCCAGTACGTCTGCCACGGCGTCTCGGTCTCGGTCTCGAACGTCGCTCCGGGGCCGCAGTGCGCCACGGGAGGCGTGCTGCTCACCAGCGCGAGCGGGGCGACGACGGCCGTGTGCAATGGCGCCGCGGGTCCGACCGGCCCCGCCGGTCCCGCCGGCGCCACGGGTGCCACGGGCGAGCAGGGCCCGATCGGTCCGCAGGGTCCTGTCGGACCGACGGGCGAGACCGGCCCCGCCGGTCCGCCGGGTCCCGTCGGAGAGCAGGGAGTGCAGGGAGTCGCCGGACCTGAGGGCCCCACCGGACCTCGAGGCCCGACCGGACCTGCAGGCGAGGCTGGCGCCACCGGAGCCGATGGGCCCATCGGACCTGCCGGACCTCCCGGACCTCCCGGACCCGCCGGGGGAGGCCTCACGGCCCGCTCCGCCGACAACATCGAACTGGGCAAGGTCATCTCGCTCTACGACTCGGGCGTCGAGCTGCTGACCTCCACGGGCCACCTGGTCTACATCGATTGGACCGGCGGCTTCGGCGCGGGTCAGATCATCTACACGGGGGCGAACTGCTCGGGCGACGCGTACCTGAACTCGGGCCACAACGTCCTACGCCAGATGTGGGGCAAGTCCGTGGTCTGGTCGAACTCGAAGAACTCCCTGATGGTGCCCGAACTGGTCGACCCCGCCACGGGCGTGAGCTGGACCATGGCCCCTGCAGGAGGCGCGCAGTCCATGGACAACCCGGACTGCGGCCCCTACACCAGCGGCAACCACGGCTGGAAGCTCAAGGCGGTCACCCGCGCCCAGGTCGGGCTCCCGACCTCGATCAACACGCCGATCCGCGTGCAGTAGCCCGCCCTCGGGCGCTGCGCCAGGCCCCGCCGGAGCTCCTCCCTCGCGAGGAGTCGTCGGCGGGGCCGCGCCCACGTCGGACTAGAAGAGCCCGATGCTGAAGTGGAAGTTCGCGGTCTGCTCGTTGACCTCGCGATCGGGGAACAGGTTGAACCCCATGTCGAAGGCGACGGGGCCGACCGGCGTGCGCAGCCGCAATCCGGCCCCGGCGACCCAGCGCAGGTGGGTCAGCTCGAGAGAGGTGGGCCCGTTCAACCAGAGGTTGCCGGCCTCGCCGAAGATCCCCAGGTCCAGCGAGCTCACGAGCGGCAGGCGCAGCTCGAGCTTGCCCAGCACGAACTGATTGCCCCCCTCCGATCGGAGATCCTGACCTCGCTCGAGCAGCTGTGCCGCGGCCGTGCACCCTGCCTGCGAGACCAGCGCACGACAGGCGCCGCGCTGCATCCGGTACTCCTCCCGGAGATCCGCCGGGAGCACGCCGTCCTCGCGGAAGCCCCGCATGCTGGCCCACCCGCCCAGGAAGAACCGGCGCGGCGCGATCGTCTCCGCGCCGCGCGAGAGCCCGAGGATGTTCCCACCGCGGAGCGAGGCAGCGAGCACCATCCGGTCGCCGATGGGGACGTAGCCCGTCACGCTGCCCGAGAGCTTCAGCGTGTTCAGGTTCCCCGGCTCCTCGCGTCCGTCCGCGGTGCGGAAGACGGCGAAGAAGTCGTCCATGAGCTCCGCGGAGAGCGTGATCAGGCTGCCGGCGCGCGTGTTCGTCGGGTCGTCGCGGAAGTCGGCCGTCGCAGTCGTCCGCAGCGCCCACAGCGCGAACTGCCCGTTTGGGAAGCGGCCCCGCTCCGGATCCACGCCGCTCTCGAGGAGGCGGAGCACGTCGTTGCTGCCAAGCGTGTCGACGTCGTCGAGCTCCACCTCGCCCTGCAACAGCATCGAGAACCACCCACTGGTGAGATCCCCGCCGAGGACGCCGGCCACACGACTGAAGGTGAAGGCGGGTCGGAACACGCGCTCGGCCACGGCGTCCAGGCGGGTTCCGACCTGCCCGAGACCGGTGGAGACCCGTGGGGACACCAACGAAAGGCTCCCCTGCCCACCCAGCGCATCCAGCCCCTCCAGTGCTCGCAGCGAGTCCACCAGCGAGAGGGAGACGTAGTTGGCGCGCGCCCGCGTCTGCAGCGTGAAGCCGGTCTGGAAGAAGTTCGGGAACGTCACCTCGGCGAGGACGCGCGGGCCTTCGGCCACGAAGTAGCCCAAGGCCAGCTGTCCCTCCGCTCGCGGACGCTCACGGACCTCCACCAGCACGTCCTTCACCGGCTCCTCGACCTCCGCCGCCACCGGCCGCACGGTCACCTGACGGAAGTGCCCGAGTGACAAGAGGTTGCGCTGCGCCACGCGCAGCTGATCGGGATCGAGCAGCACGCCTTCGGAGAGGGGCAGCTGCCTGCGCACCAGGGCCTCGTCCGAGCGCTGCAAGCCGCGGATCAGGACCCGGCCCACGCGGACCTGTGGGCCGGGCAGGACGTCGTAGCGCAGCTGTGCGCGCGTCCCGTCCGCGGAGAGCTGCGCGCGTCCCTCGACCTGGGCGAAGACGTAGCCCTGGCGCGCGAGGGCATCGTCCAGGGCGCTGCGGCCCTGCTCACCCAGCGCAGGCGTGAAGGGGACACCCGGCCGCGGCATCGCCACCTGCGAGGGGGCGAGATCCGGCGGGAGACCGTGGACGTCCAGCGTGTCGAGGCGCGCGAGCGGCCCCTCGTCGACGTCGAACACCACGGAGACGGTGCGCCGGTTGAAGTCGAGCTGGACCGTTCCGAGCTGGACCTGCGCGGCCAGGTATCCACGTCCGCGGTACAGCTGGGTGAGCTGCTCGGCGGCCTCGCGCCAGGCATCCTCGACGTAGGCGCTCCCGGGATCGGGCGGCGGCGGCGTCTGGAGACCCGACTCGGGCGCCCGCCCCTCGAGCTCCAACGGCTCGGCGAGCGAAGCGCGCGCACCCTCGATCTGGGGTGCGCGGCTGCGCAGCTGCTCTTGCAGGAGTCCGCGAAGCTCGGACTCCGCGATCGCCTCGCGACCGGAGAAGCGGACCTCGCGCACCAGCCACGGAAGATCCTCGACGATGTCGAAGACCAGCAGCGCGCGATCCCCGCCCGGCGCGCGATGCTCGCGGGCCGAGACCCGCGCGGCGAAGAACCCCCTGAACTGATAGAACCGCTGCAACCGCTCCACCGCGCGCGCGATCGCGTCCTGGTCGCCCGGATCCGAGGTCAGGCCGCCGACCACCACCGACAGAAGCGATCCGGGCAGCAGCCGGTTGCCCAGGAAGCGCACCTCCCACTGCGGCCCCGGCTCCACCGTCACCACGAGGTGGACGCCCTCGCGGGTGCGCTCCTCGCGGGGCTCCCCCAACCGTGTGGTGCGGTATCCCTGCTGACGCAAGCGCGCCACCAGTCGCTCCAGTCCCTGATCCAGCCGGTCCTCCTCCAACACGTCGCCGGCCTTCAGCCCCAGCGCCCGCTGGAGCTCGTCCTGGGGCAGCTGCGGCGCCCCCTCGATCACCACCGAGGCCACGCGCGTCGGGGGCCCCTCGTCGACGGACAGCAGCAGCTCCGCCCCGGTCGCCACCTGCTGGATCGATGCGACCACCCGCGCCGCCTCGTAGCCGCGGGCGACGTACAGACGCCGCACGCGCTCGGCCGCCTCGGGCAGCGACTCGGGGGCCACGTCCTGCACCGCACCGGTGAACCCCGCAACGGAGAGCAGCTCGCGATCGGAGAGGACCACGTTGCCCTCGACGGCCGCGCCGACGATCACCGGCACCGGCGTGAGGACGAAGACGACCCGCACCCCTCCGGCCTCGCGGACGCCGCGGACCTCCAGATCCGAGAGCCGGCCGGTCTTCCACAGGCGCTCGATGGATCGCCGCAACTCGCGCGGCGAGAGCGGCCGCCCCGGATGCACGCTCACCAGCTCGGCGAAGCCGGTGGCGTCCGTGCCCGGCGGCAGCTCCAGCTCCACGTCGACCACGCGCGGCGCGCCGGCCGCCGCGGCGGCGGGCGGCTCGGACGCGGCCTCCGGGACGCTCGCAGGGGCCTGTCGGCCTTGCGGGGCAGCACCCGCGAACGGCGCGACGAGGGCCACCAACAGGAGGCCGAACCGGATCACTCGACTTCCCAGCTCCACTTGAGCTCCACGCCGGGATTCCCGACGGTGGTGCCCGCGGTGTTCTGGTCGACCCACTGCGCCTGGGCGGAGACGCTGTCGCTGAAGCGGTACTCCGCCTGGGCGCGCGTCCCCTTCCTCGACACGATGGGTTGGGCGATCTGCAAGCTGAGCTCCTCCGTCAGGAAGCGACTCTCGAGCTGGACGGTCGGCTCGGAAGTCCCCGAGGAGGGATTGTAGAGCGTGGAGACCTGCACGTCCGCGTCCTTGAGCAGCAGACCGGTCGGAAGCAGCCGCTGCACCTGGCGATCGAGGCCCGTCACCGAGAGCAGCGCCTCGGAGAGCAGGCCGATGCCGGTGTTGGTCGTGTCGTTGCGGCTGCGGCTGGTGAAGCCCAGGGTGAGCAGCGAGACGATGTCGCCCTCGGAGAGCCCCGGCTCGCTGCTCATGCTGACCTCGGGGGCGCGCGCGCGGCCCTGCGCGTGCAGGCGCACCACGTACTGCTCCTCCTCGCCGCCGACGCCGTGGCGCACCTGGGTCTGGGCGCGCAGCTCCACGAAGGGATCGAAGGCGTTGCGCTCGGTGAACTCGAGCTGCCCGGCGGACAGCGCGAAGCGATGACCACGGAAGAAGGCCTCGCCGCCCTCGGCGAGGTTCACCATCCCCACCAGGGCGGGGCGCGCGTTGGTGCCCGTGAGCAGGACCTCTCCGCCGAAGCGCGCGCGCGCGAGGTCGTTGTCCACCTGCACGTCCGCGAGGTTCACGCGGACGCCCAGCGCGACGTACTCCTCGGGCAGCTCCCGCTCCACCACCGCGACGCGCGCGCTGCCCACGCTGCGCAGCAGCTCCTCGAGCTCGAGTCCCCGGGTGTAGCGCAGGCCCTTCACGTCCAGGACGCCGCCCAGCTTCGGCAGCGTGGCCGGCCCCGTCAGCGTCAGGCGCCCGTCGGCGCGGAAGGCGAGATCCGACGAGACCCTCGCGGCGACGTTCTCGAGCTCCGCCGTCAGCGACACCTGCTGCGGCGTGAAGCCGGTCCACGCCACCTCGCCGCTGCCGGTCACCCGCCCACCGTTGAGCTTGCCGGTGAAGGTCGTCAGCCGCAGGGTCCGCTCGTCGAAGACCACCCGCCCATCGAGCTCGTTGAAGGCCACCGGCATCCCGCGCAGCGCGCCGGCCCCTCCGGTCCACTCGAGCATCCCGTGGATCGTCGGGGCCGACCGCTCACCGCGGGCGAGCACCGACACCTCCAGCCGCCCCCCCGCGCGCTCCAGCCTCGGCACGAAGGACTCGAGCAGGCGGCCGTCGAGGCTCCCCTCGAGGCTCGCGTCCACCCGCTGCGCCGAGAGGCTGCCGCGGCCACTCAGCTCGGTCCCCTGTCCACGCAGCACGAAGGGCCGCACCTGGAGGTTCCCCGCGGTCCACGAGACCTGCAGGTCCCCCACGTTGCGCGCGCGGAAGTCGCCCTTGGCCAGCGCGAGCTCTCCGATGCGTGCCTCGACGTCGGAGCGCTCGTACTCGAACAGGGGGCCGGTGGCCTCGACGGTGCCCGCGACCCTTCCGGAGAGGCCGCGCGTGAGCTCGCCCTGCGGCAGCAGGGGCTGCAGCTCGGGCAGCGCGAAGGTCAAGCGGGCGCGATAGGGCCAGTCTCCCGCCGCGGTGACCGACATGGTGCCGTGGGCATCGCGGAAGGGACGACCGAAGATCTGCAGGTCCTCGTCTTCGAGCTGCGCCTCGAGCAACAGGGGTCCCAGGGAGCGCCCACCGAGCATCACGTTCGGCGCCTGCATCCAGGCGTTCATCCGCGGCAGCTTCGTGCTGCCGAAGAGCCTCCCGGACAGGGCGATCCGGGCGCTCAGCCCATCCGGCCCCGCGTCGGGTTCGGCCATCAGCTCCTCCAGCCGCCACCCCTCTCCGCGGAAGCGATAGTCCAGGTCCCCGCTCCGCATGGACCAGGTCCCGGACGCGCTCGTGCGGCCGAGCGGGCCATCCAGCACCAGCGGCTCGAGCACCATCTGGTCGCCGTCGACGAAGCGCAGCTTCAGCTCCCCGTCCCCCAGCCGCCGCTGCACCAGCGTCGTGTCGCGCAGGGACAGGCGCACCTCACCAGCGAAGGACGAGAGGGGCCCTTCGATCCAGATCCCGCCCTCGGCGCGGCCGGTGAGCCGCTTGCGGAACGCGGCGACCCCGCGGTGGAGGGGCGCGAGGATCTCCACGACGTCCTCCACGCGTCCCGAGGGGATGGCCAGGCGCGCGTTGACCGCCGACGCCTTGGCGCCGAGGTCGAGCGCGACGTCGCCGTGGAAGAGCGTGTGCCCCTTCTGTCCGCTCACGCCGGGGAAGGACAGGACGCCCTTGGAGTAGCCGAAGCGCCCCTGCACCACCCCGATCGCGAAGTCGTCGAGCTCGAAGTCACGCATCGCGAGCGTGCCGTCGATCTGCACGCGGCTGTAGGGACCGGCGACGGCGAACGTCCCCTCGCCCTCGCCCTTCCACGTCAGGCCCGCGATCCCACCGAAGTCGCCGAGCGCCAGGTGCGCGCTCCCGCGGATGTCCAGCCCGCGCTCACGGGCGAAGTACAGGGTCGCGCTCCCGTTCAGGTGGCTTCCACCCGTCTCCAGCTGCAGGTCGCGCAGCTCGGCGCGGTCGCCCACGACGCGGACACCCGTGCTCAAGCTCGCGCGGCGGAAGCGCAGGATGTCCTTGCCGGACTTCGGTGGAGCGCTCCAGGCCCGGCTGGCGAGCACGAAGTCGCGCGCGGTCAGCTCCAGGTGGCCGCTCAGCTGGGGCTTGGGGAACAGCGGGCCGGAAAGCTCGCCACTGCCGCTGACGGCGAAGTCCACCCACGCCCCGGGAAGCCCCGATCGCTCGAGGATGTCGCCGAACCCGGCATCGGTGAACGACGCGCGCGCGCGGATGGGAAGCCCTCGCGCCAGCTCGAGCTCCGCGGCCAACGTGATGCGCCCCCGGAGCGAGGGTGAGTCGAGCCGCTCCACGACGAGCGTCCTGCCCACCAGCCGCAGCTGCGCGTTCAGATCGCCGGGGACGTAGGGGCCGACGGCCACCCCGTTGGTGTTCAGCTCGCCGCGCACGTCGGCGGATCCGAGCGGACCGTTGAGGCTCCAACGACTCCACGTGTGCCCCGACATCGGCAGCGCGGTGCCGGACACCCGCGCCAGGGTGGCCATGGGCAGGTACAGCTGTGCCTCGAGCTCCACGGACGGCTCGCACAGCTCCTGGATCCTCCCGGAGAGCGAGAGCAGCGCCTCGTCCAATCCCACCTCGGCGCGCGCGATCTCGAGCGTACCCTCACCGGGGTTGAGCGTGGCCTGCGCGACCGCTTGGTGGATCGCCAGCGGGCTGCCGGAGCCGGGGAGCGTGAGGGCGCCGCGGCCCGCGCGCAGCTCGAGCTCGCTGCCGCCACGCCGCTCCTTCCAGCCCAGATCCACGCCATCCAGCTCGAGGTGGACGTCCTGACCCAGGCGCGCATCGACGCGCGCATTGCGGATCTCCGCGCGGCCCAGCTCCAGGCGCTCGAAGAGCGCGAGCGGGCAGACCGGATCCGGCTCCTGCCGCGCGGCTCGCGGGCGCGTCAGATCCACCCGGAGCTGCGGGCGCTCCAGCCGGACCAGGTCCAAGCGGAGCACGCCACCGAGCAGCTGCATGGGGCCCATGCGCAGGCGCACCGACTCCACCGAGAAGACGGGGGCGTCGCTTCCGGGCTCGACGAAGGAGAGGCCGCCGAGCAGGACCTCCTGGCTCAGGGGATCCAGGGCACAGCGGCCGATTCCGACCTCCAGGCCGGTCAGCTCCGGAAGCTGGCGCCGCAGCACCGTGCACGCGCCGTCCGCGAGCATGCGCGTGCGCAGCAGGGCGATCGCGCCCACCGCGAGCAGGAGGCCCGCCAGCAGCAGCTGCCACCGCCCGGGCCGCCAACGCTCCGTCACATCGCCTCCCTAGAGCTTTCCGAGCCCCTCGAGGTACCGGTCGATCTCGTTGAGATCGATCCGGCCGCCGGCGGTCCGGGGAGGCATCCCCGGGCGCGTGGGCGCGCGAGCAGCGGGGGCGGCCGGCTCGGCACCACTCTGGACACCCTTCTGCAGCCCGAGATTCCCGGCGATCTGCTCGATCAGCGGCGCATCGATGCTCTGTTGACGGGCCAGGAAGGCCTCGTAGAGCGCGTTGTCGCAGAGCGTGTTGATGACGCGCGGGGTGCCACCGGAGTGCGTGTGGATGGCCGCGACCGCCTCCGGGGTGAACGGCATGCGGGGGCTGCCGGCGAGGCGCAGGCGGTGCTTGACGTAGGCCTCGGTCGAGTCGCCGGTGAAGGGCTCGAGCCGATAGCGCATCGCCACGCGCTGTGCGAGCGGCGGGTCCAGCTTCAGGTTCGTCTCGATCTCCGGCAGTCCGAAGAAGACGAAGGAGATGAGCTTGCGCTCGGGGACCTCGAGGTTCAGCAGGCCGCGGAACTCCTCCATCAGCTCGCGGGTCTCGAGCATCTGGGCCTCGTCGATCAGCACGACGGCCTTCTTGCCCGAATCGTAGATCTGAAGCAGCCGCTGGTAGATCTGGCTGAGCAGCGCGAGCTTCTCCTGGGCCGGACTCTCCACGCCCAGCTGCAGGGCGATCCGCCGCAGGAGCCAGCTCGCGGTGACGCCGGAGTGCACGATCACCAGCAGCGCCGCCTCGTATTCGCTCTCGGGAAGCGAGTCCAACATGCGGCGCGCGAGGGTCGTCTTGCCCGCGCCGATGTCGCCGATGAGGAGCGAGAGCCCCTTCATGTAGCTGACCGAGTGCAGCAGCCGGGTCAGCGCCTGCGAGTGCTGGGTGGAGTTGTAATAGAAGCGGCTGACCGGCGCGTTGGAGAAGGGCTCGGTGCTGAGCTCGAAGAAGTCCAGGTAGGTCATCGCGTTTCCCTAGAGATAACCGACCTTGCGCGCGCGCGCCTGGTCCGACGGTGCGGCCTGCATCGGCGCATCAGGCTCGGGGGTGGCGAACGTCGCCAGCCGAGCCACCTGGTCGCCCACCTGCCGGAAGCCCGGATCGAGCCGGGCCACCTGCTGGTAGTAGTGCAGCGCGCGGCCGGGGCTGCCCGCGGCCTCGTGCGCCCCCCCCAGCTCGAAGCGCAGCGCGACCTCGGTGGGCCCCTCCGCGAAGGGGGTCTGGAGCGCCTCGCGATACGCCTCGACCGCCGCGCCGGGGTTGCCTCGCATCAGCTCGAGCATCCCCACCATGGTGAGGCAGTCGAGCTCCTTCTTCTGGCCCAGGCAGCCGTTGCGGGCGACGTTGAACTCGGAGATCGCGTCGTCGAGCAGGCCCATCTCCTTGTAGGCGATGCCCAGGTCGTAGTGCGTGTCCACGTCCTCCGGCCGCACGACCTGCTCGAGCCCCTTCTTGAAGGCGGAGAAGACCTCCTCGACCGAGTACTGGAAGTCCTCGCCCCCGGCCTCGGGGATGGCGTCCTGGGCCGCGTCGAAGTCGTCCGCCAGCTCCTGCGCCAGATCGAACGCGTCCGCCTCCGGCGCCGACAGGTCGTCCTGCATGGCGCCCACGTGCGGGGGCGCCGCCACGGAGGCCTCCTGGTCACCGGCCGCGCCCTGCGCCTCGAGCGCCTCGAGCTGGCCCATCAGCTCCAGCGCGCGCAGGTTGCCCGGATACGCGATGGCCACCGTCTCGAGGATGTCCCGCGCCTCCTCGAAGAGGCCCTGGTCCATGAAGAACATGGCCTCGTCGAGCTCCTCGGCAGCCGGCTCGTCGGCCGCCGGGTCCGCGACGGGACCGGAGGCGCCGAAGTCGGAGGCGTCCGGGTCGAAGCCAGCGTCCTCGGAGGTGTGGGCGGCCGGCTCGTCGTCGATCGCTGCGAGCGCCTCCTCACCGAGCGGCTCCTCCTCGGAGCCCCAGTCCCCGGCTGCCGGAGCGTCGTGCAGACCGCCCACCTCCAGCACCTCGTCGTCGGCCGACGCGGCGGCCGCGTAGAGCGCGTCGTCGTCGTCGTCGGCGGTGAAGACCTCGTCGTCGGAGGTGACGACCGCCTCGTCGTCCGCGCCGCTGGCCGCGTAGAGCGCCGGCTCCTCGGCCGCCACGTCGAGCGACAGGCCCGGCTCGACACTCGCGTACAGGGCGTCGTCCCCGTCGTCGAAGGTCGCCGCCTCGTCCGCGAAGGCGACCTCGTCGTCCGCGCCCGTGAAGACCGCGGCGTCCACGTCGACGAGCGCCTCGTCCTCGACGAGCGCGTCGTCCTCGACGAGGTACTCGCCGCTGACCACGACCTCGCCTTCTTCGATCACGTCCGCCGCGACGCTCAGGCCCACGTCGCCGTCGAGGCCCAGGACCACCGTCGCGCCGTCGTCGTACGGGTCCGCGGCGACGTCGCCGAACGGCTCGTCACCCATCGGCTCGTCGTCACCGACCTCACCGAGCGGCTCGTCGTCCGAGGCGCTGACGAAGGCCTCCTCGTCGTCCAGCAGCGCGTCCTCGGGCGCATCCGAGACCACGATCTCGTCGTCGTCCGCGCTGACCACCAGCAGATCGTCGTCGTCGACGACCTCGTCGTACTCGGGCTCCGCGTCTGCCCCGTTGCCGAGCACCGCGAGGAACGCCGGGACCTCGACGTGGTGGGGCTGGGTGCTCAACAGGGTCTGCAGGTAGGGCTGCGCGCGCTGGACCTGGCGCTGCCTCGTGCACAGTCGCAGCACGTTGAGCAGCTGCTCGGCAGCCTGCGGCGCGTGCTCGGCCGCGAGGTAGATCTGGTAGGCCTTCTCGTGCGCGTCGAGGTTCTCGGGATCGACCGTGAAGATCTTGCGCAGGTGCTCCAGCGCCTTGTCGTGGAGCCCGTACTTCACGTAGACGTCGGTCTCCTGCAGCAGCTTGGCCAGCTGCTCGCGGCCCAGCGCCTGCGGCGCGGCGGGCTCCGGGACCGACGAGGCGGCCGCCGACGCCACCGGGGTCGCCTGCTGCTCGGATCGGACCGGCGCCGCGGCCGCGGGCTGGGTCGCCGCAGGCCTCGCCGGCGCAGCCGGGGCGGGCGCGGCCGCGCGCTGACGGGCGCGCCAGTCGGGATCGTCCGGATCCAGCGCGCGCACCTGCTCCCAGATCGCCTCGGCGCGCGAGGCCTGGCCCTGATCGGAGAAGACCTTGGCGAGCTCCTTGTAGACGCTGATGGTCTTCGCGGTCTGCCCCAGCCCCTGGAACGCGCGGGCGAGCAGCTGCAGGGTGTCGGGGTTCCTCGGCTCGGCCTTGAAGCAGACCTGGAGCCGCGCGAGCGCGCGCTTCTGATCGCCCCGCTCCAGGTAGGCGACGGCCAGCTCGCGGTTGAGCCCGATGTTGTCCGGCTCGAGCTGGCAGAGGCGCTCGCAGACGCGCAGGTAGTCGTCGGTGCGGTTGGCGCGCTTGAGCTGCTCGGCGACGCGCTGGAACTCGACGACGGCCTCGCGCTTGAGGTCCTGGCGCGCCATCAGATCCGCGAGCTTCATGCGGCTGCCCGCATTCTCCGGATCCAGCTCCACCATCTTCTGCAGCACCTCGAGCGACGCGCGCGCGTCACCCTTCTGCTCGTGGTGGGCGGCCACGCCCTGCAGGTACTGGAGGGCCTCGCTCATCAACCCCAGCTGCTGGTGCAGCTCGGCCAGCTTGATGTTCACCTCCACCTGGGAGGGATTGAGCTTGAGGACCTGCTTGTAGAGCGCGACGGCCTTGAGGAAGAAGCCGTCGGTGGCGTAGCTCTCGGCGACCTTCCCGAAGTAGTGGGCGGCCTGCGAGTTGTCGTTCTTCTTCTGGTACAGCTCGCCCATCTTCTGCAGGACGCGGACGTCGCGCGGGTCGGCCTTCAGGACCTCCTGGTACTCACGGATGGCCTTGTCATAGGCGCCCTTGGCGACGTGCTTCGCGGCCGTTTCGATGAGCTTGTTCTTATCCATCGACCGTTGCGCCTCCGCCGCGCCCAAGTACCGGGATTTCCAGAGCTTTCGCCCGAATCCCCGGCTGGAAGCAGGGGGTTCGGACGCTATCCCCGCGGCGTGGGTGGGTCAAGGAACGTGGCATCCCCACGCACTCCCACCGGGCAGGCGATCGGCCGGTGCCTACGGGGTGTCTTCGACGGCCTGCCGCAACCGCTGGCGACCGGTCTCGCTCGCGAGCAGCCGCTCGACGAAGCGGGTGTCGTACTTGCCTTCGATGAAGTCGGGCTCGTGCAGCGCGGCGCGGTGGAAGGGGATGTTGGTCCGGATGCCCTCGATGACGTACTCCCCCAGGGCGCGCTGCATGCGCCGGATCGCGGTGGTGCGATCCTCGGCGTACACCACGAGCTTGGCGAGCAGGCTGTCGTAGTTGGGCAGCACCCGGTAGTTCTCGTAGGCGGCCGAATCGATGCGCACCCCGTAGCCGCCGGGGACGGCGTAGGCGGTGATCTTCCCGGGCCAGGGCGCGAAGGTGATGGGGTCCTCGGCGTTGATGCGGCACTCGATGGAGTGGCCGCGCATGAGGATGTCCTCCTGCTTCCAGCGCAGCTTCAGGCCCGAGGCGAGGCGGATCTGCTCGCGCACCAGATCGATGCTCGTCACCTGCTCGGTGACGGGGTGCTCGACCTGGATCCGGGTGTTCATCTCCATGAAGTAGAAGCGCCCGTGCTCGTCCATCAGGTACTCGATGGTCCCGACGTTGTTGTAGCCGATGCGCTTCATCGCCTCGACGGAGACGCGGCCCATCTCCTCGCGCAGTTCGGGCGACACGCCGGGCGAGGGGCTCTCCTCGATGAGCTTCTGGTGGCGCCGCTGCACCGAGCACTCGCGCTCGCCGAGGTGGATCACGTTGCCGTGCTCGTCGGCGATGATCTGGATCTCGATGTGGCGGGGCTGCTCGACGTAGCGCTCCAGGTAGAGGTCGCCGTTGTTGAAGCTCGCCACGGCCTCCGCGGAGGCCGTGTTGAAGGCCTGGCGCAGCGCGGTGGCCACGCGGACGATCTTCATGCCCTTGCCGCCACCGCCGGCCGCGGCCTTGAGGATGACGGGGAAGCCGATCTCGTTGGCGAGCGCCTCGGCCTCCTCGGGGGTGCGGATGACGCCCTGGCTGCCGGGGAGGAGCGGGAGGCCGGACTCACGCGCCACGGCGCGCGCCGAGACCTTGTTGCCCATCATCCGCAGCATCTCCGGCCGCGGCCCGATGAAGTGGATGCCGCACTTGCGGCAGACCTCGGCGAAGTCGGCGTTCTCGCTGAGGAAGCCGTAGCCCGGGTGGATGGCGTCCGCGCGGGTGATCTCCGCGGCGGACAGGATGGCCGGGACGTTGAGGTAGCTCTCCCGGCTGGGCGCAGGTCCGATGCACACCGACTCGTCGGCGAAGCGCACGTGCATCGCGTCCGCGTCGGCGGTGGAGTGGACGGCCACGGTGGCGATGCCGAGCTCGCGGCACGCGCGGATGACGCGCATGGCGATCTCGCCGCGATTGGCGACCAGGACCTTCTTGAACATCAGGCGGTCTCGATGCGGAAGAGCGCCTGTCCGTACTCGACCGGCTGGCCGTTCTCCACGAGGATCTCGGTCACGCGCCCGGCGAGCTCGGACTCGATCTCGTTCATGAGCTTCATGGCCTCGACGATGCAGAGGACCTGTCCCTTGCGCACGTTCGAGTTGAGCTCGACGAACGGGGGCTGATCCGGAGCGGGCGAGCTGTAGAACGTCCCGACGAAGGGGCTGGTGACCAGCTGCCCCGGCTTCTCGGCCGCCGGCGCGGGCGCGGGCGCCCCGCCCGGCCCGTGGCCCGAGGAGGCCGGCGCGTGGACCTCGGCCTGCAACGCGGTGGAGTGGTGGACGACGGGGGCCGCGGTGTGGACCACGGTGGTCCCGGTCTCGGGGCCGCGCCGGATGAAGAGGCGCTCGTCGCCGTTGGTCCACGAGAGGCGGGTGACCTCCGTCCCTTCCAGCAGCTCGACGATCTCGCGCAGCGCGCCGACATCGAGCGAGGTCTTGCCGTAGGTGAAGCCGGACGGCGAAGAGGATGCTGAAGGACGAAGGGTCCTGGGGGCACCCGCCTGGGGGCCCTTGCGCTTGGCAGCCATGGAGGCTCCTATCGAGTGGGTCAGGCGGTGACGCGGGTCAGGTACTTGCCGTCCCGGGTGTCGATCTTGAGGACGTCGCCCTCGTTGATGAAGAGCGGCACCATGACGCGGTAGCCGGTCTCGAGCACCGCGGGCTTGAGCGCGCCGGAGACGGTGTCGCCCTTCATGCCCGGATCGCAGCTGGTCACGGTGAGGTCGACCGAGTTCGGCATGGTCACGCCGATCGCCTTGCCGTTGTAGAACATGATGGAGGCCTGGACGTTCTCCTTCATGTAGTTCACCGCGTCTCCGAGGGCCTTCTCGTTCACGAAGGTCTGCTCGTAGTTGCGCGTGTCCATGAAGTAGTAGTCCGTGCCCTCCTTGTAGAGGAACTGCATGTCCAGCTCCTCGATCTCGGGCTTGACGAACTTGTCACCGCTCTTGAAGGTGGGCTGAAGCGTCCGGCCGGAGATCAGACTGCGGATGCTGGTCCGCACGAAGGCCGAGCCCTTGCCGGGCTTGACGTGCTGGAACTCGACGATCTCGAACGGCTCGTTGTCGACCTCGATCTTGAGGCCCTTCTTGAACTCGGAAGTATCGATGACACCGGCCATGTGCGTTCTGCTCCTCGGGGGCCCTGGAGGGCGCACCGGGTCTGTCGGCGCACGCCATGTGGGAATTCCAAGCCCGCGCGGCTTCCTAGCCGGTCGCGCGCTGGAGGGAAAGCCCAAACGTGGACGCGGGTCGAGGCGCGGTTCCGGTCGGGCTCGAGCCGGGAGGGCGTGAGGGCCGCCACGCAAAGAGGGGCGCCCCCGAAGGGACGCCCCGCCGGACCCCGCGGTTCGCTGGAGGTCTCAGCTCAGCTCGGCCTTGAGCTTGGGCGCCGCGATCCGCAGGGCGTAGCGGCCCTTGCCGTAGTTGCCGTCGGCCTTGAGTGCGAGCACCAGGAAGTACTCCGGCGTCAGCAGTCGCATGATGGTGAGGACGCGCTCGGTGTTGACCGAGACCTCCTGCACCTCACCGGTCTTGAGGGCCTCGGCGGCGGTGCGCAGCTGGCCGACGACGTTTCCGAACTCGACCCATGCGGTCTGCAGCTCGAGGTCGTCGGTCCCCTCCTTCTGATGGGTCTCCACCGAGATCCCATCGAAGCCCATGATGCTGCAGGCGAGCGCGCCGTCGACGTGGCTGACGACGTTCTCGAGGTGCGTGAGGAAGGACATGGCGTGCTCCGGGGGGCCTGGGGGCCGCGGTCAGGGGGTGACGGGGACGCACACCGGGAAGGTCCCGTCCTGCGCTCCGATGCCGCCGCAGGGCCCGGTGAGCTCGAGCGTCTCGCCCGCAGCACAGCCCGAGAAGCCGCTCTCGAAGACCTCGATGGGGAAGTTGACCTCGTTGGAGGTGAAGGTCCTTCCACTGCGGAGCGAGCCGGTGACGGACACGGTCGCCACCACGATGGTCCCCGCAGAGCCCACGCCCGCGAGGGCTGCGCGGGCCTCTGCCGGCAGGAGATTCAGGCCGAGGTTCGTGTTCTCCGCCGAGGCGCCGGCGCGGATCACGAAGTGGATGGGGAGGGTCGCGGCCGCAGGGGCCGCTCCACCGGCGGGGTTGGAGTACGTGATGTCGACCCGCTCGACGACGAAGTCGTTCTGGTCGGGACCTGAGACCACGTCACCGCCCACGTCGGTCGAGATCGCCTGCAGGTTCGACTCGACCGCGAAGTGGGCGATGTAGCCGACGCCTACGCTCAGGTCGAGGGAGCCCTGGGAGATCGACACCTCGTTGTCGATGGCGCACTGCGCGTCCACAGCCTGGTTGTTGAGCAGGACGATGGGCGAATCGCTCGTCACGCAGCCGCTCGACATGACGGCGACCGAAGGGAGAACCAACAGCAGCTTCTTGAAGTTCATGGCGCGCTCGTGGCCCCGGAGGTCAGTTGATGGTTTCGGAGATCTGGTTCCGGTTGATGATGCGCGGCGTGATGAAGATCAGGAGTTCCTGACGCTCATCCGTCTCCGAATGGTTCTTGAAGAGCCAGCCCAGCACGGGGATCTTGGAGAAGAACGGCACCCCGTTGCTCGAGGAGGAGCCGCGGCGCACGTAGATGCCGCCGATGACGGTCGTGTGACCGTCCTTCACGAGCACCTGGGTGCTGGCCTCCTTGCGCTGGATGGACGGCTGCCCGTTCGCGCCCGTGTTGGACGGGTCCGGCTGGTTGTTCTGGGCGTTGATGTTCATGAGGATCGCCCCGTCCTGCGTGATGTGCGGGGTGACCTCGAGGGACAGGCGCGCCTCGACGAAGGTGGTGTTCACGCCCGAGGCCGAGACCTGGCTGAACGGGATGGACACACCCTGGCTGATGCGCGCGGTGCTGTTGTCCATGGTGGCGACCTTGGGCGCCGAGATGGTCTTCACCGTGCCGTCGCCCTCCGCGGCGCTCAGCCGCAGGTTGAGCGCGAGTGCACCGCCGGCCGAGCCGAAGGTGAAGCCCAGCGCGCCACCCTCACCCTGCCCCACGGGAGCCGGGAGGTTGACCGCGTAGTTCGGGCTGGAGGACGTGCCCTGGGTGCCGGTCTGCGCCGAGCCACCGCGAACCACGACCGTGTTCGGGAAGATGAGGCCGGTCGCGTTGCCGGTACCGGGCGCGAACTGCGAGTTGCCGCCCCACTGCACACCCAGGCTCCGGGTGAAGCTCGTACTCGCCTCGACGATCCGGCTCTCGATCAGGACCTGCGGGGTCGGCAGATCGAGGTTTCTCACCAGGCCGCGCGAGCGCTGCACGCCGGCGCGGATGTCGCGCACGATGAGCACGTTGGTGCGCTCGTCCACCGTCACGCTGCCGCGCTCGGAGAGCATCTCCTTCACCCGCGGGGCCATGTCGGCCGCGGTGGCGTAGTTCACCGGGATGAGCTGGACCAGGAGCTCCTCCTGCTTCTGGAGCGACTCCTTGCGCTTCTGGCGCGAGGTGGCCTCCTCCTCGAGGGTCGCGAGCGGTGCCACGCGGATGATGTTGCCGAACGTCTCCTTCCCCAGGCCCTTGGACCGGAGGATGAGCTCGAGCGCCTGATCCCAGGGGACGTTGCGCAGGCGCACGGTGACGCGGCCGCTGACGTCATCGGCGACGATGATGTTGCGCTTGGCCACCTCGGCGATCACGCGCAGGACGTTCTGGATCTCGATGTCCTTGAACTCGAAGTTGACCTTCTGACCGGTGTAGCGGGCCTGGTGGGGCGCCCCCTCGACCGCGTAGGCCGGCGCCTCGGTGGCGAAGCCCGCGGCGCGCGGCTGCACGGCGACCGCCTCGGTCTTCACGCCCTGCACCTTGAGGTTCCACGCCACGCCGTTGGCGACGTTCGCGGCCGACTCCTCGAGGTT
>Ga0233383_1000190_pt1 | contig 25811 bp, 22 predicted proteins | sample ElkDunMinimDraft_14_FD_191542 | JGI IMG/M metagenome (GOLD analysis project Ga0233383, IMG submission 191542) | Fecal eukaryotic communites from dung pellets of Tule Elk in California, USA - Elk Dung G16 | ecosystem: Host-associated > Mammals > Digestive system > Large intestine > Fecal | place...
CGGCGAGCGGATCGTCGCCGAGCCGCGCCTGCAGCGCTGCGCGCAGGGCATCGAGCCCGGCCCCCGTGTGCGCCGACACCTGCAGCACGTCGTCCGGCGCCGGGGCGGCGTCCGGGGCCAGCAGGTCGGCCTTGTTGTGGACGATGATGCGGTCGCCGACGCCGGCCACCGCATCGGCGACCTGCATCCAGCCCGCGTCGGCGGCGCGGCCGTCGAGCACGACCAGGGCAAGGTCGGCGCGTGCGAGTTCCGCGCGCGCGCGGCGCATCCCCTCACGCTCGATCGCATCACCTTCGGGTCGCAGGCCGGCAGTGTCGACAAGGGTCAGTTCGACACCGCCGATACGCAGCGTTTCATGCAGCAGATCGCGGGTGGTGCCGGCGATGTCGGTGACGATCGCCCGGTCTACGCCGGCCAGCGCGTTGAGCAGCGAACTCTTGCCGGCGTTGGGCGGGCCGATGATCACCGCATGCAGGCCATCGCGGAGCCGCCGACCCTGTTCGGCCTCGACCAGCAGTTGCGCCAGTGACGCGGCAAGCGCCTCGATGCGACGCGCCACCTCGTCACCGCCGAGCCCGTCGATCGGCTCGTCGGAGAAATCGATCATCGCCTCCACATGCACGCGCAGATGCAGCAGTTCGGCGGCCAGGGCCTCGCAGCGCGCCGAGAACACACCGTCGAGCGCGCGCCGGGCCGCGCGCGCAGCCCGCACATCGCCCGCGGCGATCAGGTCGGCCACCGCTTCGGCCTGGGCCAGATCCAGCCTGCCGTTGAGGAACGCGCGTTCGCTGAACTCGCCGGGCCGCGCGAGTCGCGCGCCGAGCGCGCGGCAACGCGCCAGCAACTGCTGCAGCACCACCGGGCTGCCATGCGCCTGCAACTCCACCACGTCTTCGCCGGTGTAACTGGCGGGCGCCGGGAATACGAGGACGAGACCGTCGTCGAGCACGCCGCCATCGGCATCACGGAATCGCGCGTAATGGGCATGCCGCGCACGCAGGTCGCGGCGCGCGCTGATCGTCCGCGCAATCGCCAGCGCCGCGGGTCCCGACAGGCGCACGATGCCGACGCCGCCGGCGCCCGGCGCAGTGGCGATCGCGACGATGGTCTCGTTGCACTGGTGCATGTCACCTCTCCTCAAACGCACGAGCCCGCCATGCGGCGGGCTCGTGGATCCACACGTCGACGCGACCGTCAGGCCTTCGCCGGCGCCTCGCTGTAGCGCCTGATCATCCACCACTGCTGCAGCAGGCCAAGGCCGCCGTTGGTGACCCAGTACAGCACCAGGCCCGAGGGGAAGAAGATCATGATCGCGCCGAACACCAGCGGCATGAACTGCATGATCTTCTGCTGCATCGGATCCATGCCGACCATCGGCGTGAGCTTCTGCGTCGCCCACATGATCGCGATGTTGAGCACCGGCAGGATGAAGTAGGGATCGCGCGCGGTGAGGTCGTGGATCCACAGCATCCACGGCGCGTGGCGCAGTTCCACCGACTCGAGCAGCACCCAGTACAGGGCGAAGAACACCGGCATCTGCAGCAGTACCGGCAGGCAACCGCCGATGGGATTGATCTTCTCTTTCTTGTAAAGCTCCATCATCGCCATCTGGAACTTCTGCTTGTCGTCGCCGTAGCGCTCCTTGAGCTGGGCGATGCGCGGCTGGAACTTGCGCATCTTCGCCATCGACTTGTACTGCGCGACCGACAGCGGATACAGCGCCAGCTTCACCAGCAGCACCAGCCCGATGATCGACCAGCCCCAGTTGCCGATCAGGCCATGCAGCTTGGCAAGGATCCAGAACAGGCCTTCGCCGAGCATCGCGAAGATCGAGAAGCGGCTGTAGTCGACGACGCGGTCGAGGCCACGCACGCCCTGGGCCTGGATCAGGCCGACCTGCTTGGGGCCGACCCACAGGCGGGCAGTGGTCGAGGCCTGCTGGCCGGCCGCGACCGCGAGCGGCGCACCGATCTCGCGGATCAGGTAGCGCGGCGCGCCGGTGCTGCGGTCGACCTGCATCGAGATCGTGCCGTCATCGTCCGGCGCCGGGATCCAGGCGCTGAAGAAGTGGTGCTGGACCATCGCGATCCAGACTTGGCTGTCCCTGGCGTTGAGCGGACCGTCGTCCTCGAAATCACCGAGCTGGCGGCGGCCGTAACCGATGTTGCTGCCGAACCACGTCGCGCCGACCAGGCTGTAGGACTCCGGATTGGTCATGCCGCGCTTGACCGCCGGGGCGGTGCGGATCAGCTGGCGGTATGGGAAGCCCTGCCACACCGCGCTACCGCCATTGACGATCTCGTCGCGTACTTCGATCGCATAGTTGCCGCGGGTCAGCACGAAGCTGCGGCGGATGGTCACGCCGTCGGCGCCGGTCCACACGAACGGCACGATGACCGACTGCTCACCCTCGGCCAGCGTGGCGCTGGCGGCGGCGTCCTCGGGGACGAACTGGCCTTCGTGACTGGGCGCGGCATTGGTGCTGCTGACCCAGCCGGCCTGAGCGGCGTAGTAATGCGAGGGTTCGGCGTCGAGCATCCGCACCGGCGGCGCGGCATCGTCGCGGGTCTGCGGATACTCCAGCAGATCGGCCTGGACGACGTTGCCGCCCTCGAGGACCACCCGCAGCACGTCGGTCTGCACGACAACCCGCTGCGCGCCGGCGGCGGCAGTGCCGGCGGCTGCGCCGACACCTGGTGTCGGCGCGATCGGCGCCAGATCCGTGGGCGCACTGGGCACCGCGGCGCTGCCCGCGGCCGCGCCGGGTACCGTCACCGACGCGCCCGGCTGGACCACTCCGCTCTGCTGCGGCTGGGCGGCGGCGGTCTTTTCCTTGCCCCACTCCATCCATAGCAACACGGCGACCATCAGCCAGGCGAGGACGAGGAAAGTACGGATCTGGTTCATCAGGCGGGCATGCTCATGCGCCGGGCGATGCCGGCGTGGGTGGAATCTGGGTGGCAGGCATTGTGCCGGCCGCGGATGACGGCGGCAACGCGCGGGCGCGCTTGAGCACGCTCAGGAACGCGGCGCGCAGCGCGGCATTGTCGAGCTGGGCTGCGGCCGGACGGGCCACGACGACATAGCTGCCCGAGCGGAGCTGGGGCTGCAGCAGGCGGAATGCATCGCGCAGCGTGCGCTTGATCCGGTTGCGCCCGACCGCGCGCTTGTCGACCTTGCGCGAGACCGCGAGCCCCAGGCGCGCCGGGCCGGCTTCAGGCAGCAGGTGCACGGCCAGCGTCGGCGACGCGGTTCGCGTCGCGCTGGCGAAGATGCGATCGAAATCCGCACGCGCGCGCACACGCACGTGCCGCGGATAGCGGACACCGGCGGTCATGGGATCAGCGCTGCGGGACGGCCGGTGAGTACGCGGAGGCGACTCACCGGGCCGGAGAGCTTCAGGCCGAGAGGACCTTGCGGCCCTTCGCGCGACGACGCGCGAGGATCTTGCGGCCGTCGGCCGTCGCCATGCGCGCACGGAAGCCGTGGTCGCGCTTGCGCTTGAGGTTGCTGGGCTGGTAGGTGCGCTTGGTAGCCATGGTCGAGCCCTTCGGGCAACGTGACGAATAAGGAACCGGAAATTCTAGCGGCCAGGCACCGCGCCGGTCAAGTCGATGCCTTGTGCCCGGGCGACTCCGTTCCTCGGGGACGCGATGGCGACATGGTAGTCTGCCTGCCCTTCTCCGGCGACCGGACCGCGCACCTGCGCGGCGGCGCCCGCTTTGTCGAATTCCGCCGCATGATGGATGCCTGGCCCCGCTGCCTCCAACGCCTCGAAGCCGAGTTTCCGGCCGAGGATGTCCACACCTGGCTCAAGCCCTTGCAGGCCCACGCCGATGACCGCTCGACCGTGCTGTACGCGCCCAATGCCTTCGTCCGCGACGAAGTGCAGGCGCGCTACATGCCGCGCATCCGCGAGCTGCTCGAGCATTTCGCCGGCATCGAGGATGTGAGTCTCCAGGTCGGGTCGATGCCGCGCGCCGCGGCGCCCGCCCAGCCGGCGTCGCCGACCTCGATCTTCGACAGCCGCGCCGCAGCGGCGGCGCCGATCGAAGCCTTCGCCGGCAACATGGACAGCCATTACAGCTTCGACAACTTCGTCGAGGGCCGCAGCAACCAGATGGGTCGGGCCGCCGCATGGCAGGCCGCGCTCAAGCCCGGCGACCGCGCGCACAACCCGTTGCTGCTCTATGGCGGCACGGGGCTGGGCAAGACCCACCTGATGTTCGCCGCGGGCAACGAGATGCGCCGGCAGAATCCGCGCGCCCGCGTGCTCTACCTGCGTTCGGAGGAGTTCTACAGCGCGTTCTTCCGCTCGATCCAGGAAAAGACCTCGGACCAGTTCAAGCGCCAGTTCCGCCAGATCGACGCACTGCTGATCGACGACATCCAGTTCTTCGCCGGCAAGGACCGCACCCAGGAAGAGTTCTTCCACACCTTCAATACGCTGTTCGACAGCAAGCAGCAGATCATCATGACCTGCGACCGCTATCCCCGCGAGGTGGAAGGGCTGGAGCCACGGCTCAAGTCGCGCCTGTCCTGGGGGTTGTCGGTGGCGATCGATCCGCCCGACTTCGAGACCCGCGCAGCGATCGTGCTGGCCAAGGCCGCCGAGCGCGGCACCGTTGTTCCCGACGATGTGGCGTTCCTGCTGGCGAAGAAGATGCACTCCAACGTGCGCGATCTCGAGGGAGCGCTCAATACGCTGGCCGCACGCGCGAACTTCATGGGGCGCCCGATCACGGTCGAGTTTGCCCAGGAGACGTTGCGTGACCTGCTACGTGCCCAGCAGCAGGCGATCAGCATCTCCAACATCCAGAAGGTGGTGGCCGACTACTACGGCCTGCAGATCAAGGAGCTGCTCTCCAAGCGCCGTACGCGCTCGCTGGCGCGCCCCCGGCAGGTCGCCATGGCACTGTCGAAGGAGTTGACCGAACACAGCCTGCCGGAGATCGGAGAGGCCTTTGCGGGCCGTGACCACACCACGGTGCTGCATGCCTGCCGCCAGATCCGCACGCTTATCGAAAGCGACGGCAAATTGCGCGAGGATTGGGACAAGCTGATCCGCAAACTCAGCGAGTAAGCTGTGCATTCCGGGGTTTGTACAACTCCGGGACGCATTGGGGGGATCCTGTGGACAGTTTGAGGGGCAAGAACTTGTCCACAGGTTGATCCACCTCTCCAGCCCCCGCTGTCCACCGCGTTTGAGGGTCGCAAAAATCAAACAGTTTCAACGGGTTACGTTAGATATCAACTGATTTCGGCGCCACCCAGCACCACCTTCTTTAGATTTATATCCTTTCTATAAAAGCACGGGACAAGGGGATAACACCGTCATGCGTTTCAGTCTCCAACGCGAAACTCTGCTCAAGCCGCTGGCCCAGGTCGTCAATGTCGTCGAGCGCCGCCAGACGCTGCCCGTGCTCGCCAACCTGCTGGTCCAGGTCCAGGACGGGCAGCTCTCGCTGACCGGTACCGACCTCGAAGTCGAAATGGTCTCGCGCCGCGCCGTCGACGACGCGCAGGACGGCGAGACCACGATCCCGGCCCGCAAGCTCTTCGACATCGTTCGGGCCCTCCCCGATGGCAGCAAGGTCCTGGTCTCGCAGTCCGGTGAGAAGATCACCGTGCAGGCCGGGCGCAGCCGCTTCTCGCTGTCGAGCCTGCCCGCGGGGGATTTCCCCTCGGTGGACGAAGTCGAGGCCACCGACCGCATCGCGGTTCCGGAGGCGGCCCTGAAGGAGCTGATCGAGCGGACGGCGTTCGCGATGGCCCAGCAGGACGTGCGCTATTACCTCAATGGCCTGCTGTTCGACCTCAGCGATACGCGCCTGCGCTGCGTCGCGACCGACGGCCACCGGCTGGCGCTGTGCGAAACCACGCTCGACACCGCGGTCCAGACCAAGCGCCAGATCATCCTGCCGCGCAAGGGCGTGACCGAGCTGCAGCGCCTGCTCGAGGGCGGTGACAAGACCCTGGAACTGGAGCTGGGGCGCAACCATCTGCGGGTCAAGCGCGATGACGTGACGTTTACCAGCAAGCTGATCGACGGCCGCTTTCCTGACTACGAGGCGGTCATCCCGATCGGCGCGGACCGCGAAGTCACGATCGACCGTGAACTGCTGCGCGCGGCGCTGCAGCGCGTGGCCATCCTGTCGAACGAGAAGTACCGCGGGGTGCGGCTCGAGGTTTCGCCGGGCACCGTGCGGATCAATGCGCACAACCCCGAGCAGGAAGAAGCGCACGAGGAAGTCGAGGCAGAAACCAAGGTCGACGACCTCGCGGTGGGCTTCAATGTGAACTACCTGCTCGACGCGCTGACCGCGCTGCGTGGTGAGCGGGTGATCCTGAAATTGCGGGATGCCAATTCCTCGGCGCTGGTGCGGGAGGCGACCGACGAACGCAGCCGGCATGTCGTGATGCCGCTTCGGCTCTGACCCGCCTGCGATGTTTCACGTGAAACACGACGCCCGGCCAGCCCGGGCGTCGTCCGTTCTGCCCCCGTCTTCTTCCCAGGCCTTCCATGCGCCTTACCCGGCTCGATCTTCGCAACGTCCGTAACCTGGCGTCGGTGTCGTTGCAGCCAGCTCCGGGGCTGAACCTGCTGCTCGGCGACAACGGCGCGGGCAAGACCAGCGTACTGGAAGGGCTGCACGTGATGGCTTACGGCCGGAGTTTCCGTGGCCGCGTACGCGATGGACTCATCCGACGAGGCGCCGATGCGCTCGAGGTCTTCGTCGAATGGCGCGACGGCGACGGGCTGGATGAGCCTCTGCGCCGCGCCGGTCTGCGGCACACCGGTCAGGACTGGAGCGGGCGCCTGGACGGCACGGATGTGGGACAGCTCGGCGATCTGTGTGCGGCGCTGATGGTGGTGACCTTCGAGCCGGGCAGCCACGCCTTGATTTCCGGCAGCAGTGAGGTGCGGCGAAGGTTCCTCGATTGGGGATTGTTCCACGTGGAACAGGATTTCCTGCCGCAGTGGCGCCGTTACGCCCGGGCCCTGCGCCAGCGCAATGCCTTGCTCAAGTCCGGGGCATCCAATGGCCAGCTCGATGCCTGGGATCTGGAACTCTGCGAGGCCGCCCGGCCCCTCGATATCCGGCGGGACGCCTATCTGCGCCGCCTGCACGGCGCCGTGCAGCTCGTTGCCGCCGAGATCGCGCCCGGGCTCGGCCTGCCCGAACTCGTCTTTCACCCTGGATGGCGCCGCCAGGAGCTGTCCTTGGCGGACGCCTTGCTGGTCGCCCGGGATCGCGATCGGGCGGTGGGCTATACCAGCGTCGGGCCGCACCGTGCCGACTGGCGCATCCGGTTCGAGGATCGTCCGGAGCAGGGCCTGCTGTCCCGAGGGCAGGCGAAGCAGACGGCGCTGTGCTGCCTGATGGCACAGGCACAGGATTGCGCGGCGCGCTCGGCAGGACGCTGGCCGGTCATCGCGTTGGATGACCTGGCGTCCGAGCTGGACCGTCACCACCAACATCAGGTGTTGACCTATCTGCACCGGGTACGGGCGCAGGTCCTGCTGTCAGGCACCGAGCAACCCTCGCACTGGCCGTCGGCGTTGCTGGGCGAGGCGACGACGTTCCACGTGGAACACGGCGAGGTACAGGCGACCCTCGGCCGGTAGTGGTTCCACCTGCAACGTCTGTCGGGAGGGTTGGCGTTGTTCCACGTGGAACAATGCCGCCCACTTCGCCCGAACTGGTACAATTCCGTCCTTGCGGCCCCCTCCAGCCGCGCCTCCGGCCCGCCGGACCGCGCGTGGACGCCGCGCACCGGCCAGACTGCGAACCGAATGAGCGACGAGACGATCTCCGGCGGCGCGCCCGCCAATACCGACTACGATTCCAGCCGCATCACCGTGCTGCGGGGCCTCGAGGCTGTCCGCAAGCGCCCCGGCATGTACATCGGCGACGTCCACGACGGCACCGGTCTGCATCACATGGTGTTCGAGGTGGTCGACAACTCGATCGACGAAGCCCTGGCCGGCCACGCCGACGACATCGTGGTCACCATCCACGAAGACGGCTCGGTTTCGGTCTCCGACAACGGTCGCGGCATCCCGGTCGACATCCACAAGGAAGAGGGCATTTCCGCGGCCGAGGTCATCATGACCCAGCTGCATGCCGGCGGTAAGTTCGACGACAACAGCTACAAGGTGTCCGGCGGCCTGCACGGCGTGGGCGTGTCGGTGGTCAATGCGCTCAGCGAGAAACTGACCCTCGACATCTGGCGCGATGGCTTCCATCACCACCAGGAATACGCCTCGGGCGAGGCTGTGGCCCCGGTCCAGCGCCTTGAACCGTCCGACAAGCGCGGCACCCTGCTGCGGTTCTGGCCGGCGGTCGCCACCTTCAGCGATGTCACGTTCCACTACGACATCCTGGCGCGGCGCCTGCGGGAGCTTTCGTTCCTCAACTCCGGCGTGCGGATCAAACTGGTCGACCTGCGTGGCGAAGGCCGGCAGGACCTGTTCGAGTACCAGGGCGGCATCCGCTCGTTCGTCGAGCATCTGGCCCAGCTCAAGACCCCGCTGCATCCGAACGTGATCTCGGTAACCGGCGAGCAGAGCGGCATCACGGTGGACGTCGCCCTGCAATGGACCGATGCCTACCAGGAAACGATGTTCTGCTTCACCAACAACATTCCGCAGAAGGACGGCGGCACCCACCTGCAGGGCTTCCGTGCGGCGCTGACGCGCACGCTGACGAACTACATCGAGCGCAACGGCATCGCCAAGCAGGCCAAGGTGGCCCTGTCCGGCGACGACATGCGCGAGGGCATGATCGCGGTGCTGTCGGTGAAGGTGCCCGACCCGAGCTTCTCCTCCCAGACCAAGGAAAAGCTGGTCTCCTCCGAGGTGCGCCCGGTCGTCGAGAGTGCGTTCGGCCAGCGGCTGCAGGAATTCCTCGACGAGAATCCCGCCGAGGCCCGCGCCATCGCCGGCAAGATCGTCGATGCCGCCCGCGCTCGCGAGGCCGCCCGCAAGGCGCGCGACCTGACCCGTCGCAAGGGCGCGCTCGACATCGCCGGCCTGCCGGGCAAGCTGGCCGACTGCCAGGAAAAGGACCCGGCGCTGTCGGAACTGTTCATCGTCGAGGGTGACTCGGCAGGCGGCTCGGCCAAGCAGGGCCGCAACCGCAAGAACCAGGCGGTGCTGCCGCTGCGCGGCAAGATCCTCAACGTCGAGCGCGCGCGCTTCGACCGCATGCTCGCCAGCGCCGAGGTCGGCACCCTGATCACCGCGCTGGGCACCGGCATCGGCAAGGACGAGTACAACCCCGACAAGCTGCGCTACCACCGCATCATCATCATGACCGACGCCGACGTCGACGGTTCGCACATCCGCACCCTGCTGCTGACGTTCTTCTACCGGCAGATGCCTGAGCTGATCGAGCGCGGCCACGTCTACATCGGCCTGCCGCCGTTGTACAAGGTCAAGCAGGGCAAGAACGAGATCTATCTCAAGGACGATACGGCGCTCGACGTCTACCTCGCCGGCAATGCGGTCGAGGGCGCGTCACTGGTGCCGGCCGCCGGCGAGCCTGCGATCGAGGGCGTCGCCCTGGAGAACCTGCTGCTGGTGTTCGCCGCCGCGCGCGACACCATTGCCCGCAACGCGCATCGCTACGACCCGGCCGTGATCGAGATGCTGCTCGACGCCGCGCCGCTGGTCGGGCCGGGGATCGACAGCGCCGCCGCGCTCGAGGCCCTGGAGGCCGGCCTCAACCGCAAGGGGCTCGGCCGTCCGCGCTACCGCTTCGGCATCCAGCCGGCGACCGAGGCGCGTGGTCCGGTGCTCACGATCGAGCGGCGCCACATGGGCGTCGACATCACCCAGCTGGTGCCGCTGTCGGCGCTGGAGACCGGCGAGCTGCGGGCAGTGGGCGAGGCTGCGCGCCAGCTCCACGGGCTGATCCGCGAAGGGGCGCAGATCACCCGCGGCAACCGCACCCACCCGGTGAGGTCGTTCGCCGAAGTCCAGGCCTGGCTGCTCGACGAGGCCAAGCGTGGTCGCCAGATCCAGCGCTTCAAGGGCCTGGGCGAAATGAATCCCGAGCAGCTGTGGGACACGACGGTCAACCCCGATACGCGCCGCCTGCTGCAGGTCCGCATCGAGGACGCGGTGGCTGCTGATGAAATTTTCAGCACCCTGATGGGCGATGTGGTCGAGCCCCGCCGGGCGTTCATTGACGACAACGCGCTCAAGGTCGCCAATCTCGACGTTTGAGCGACACCGCCCATGCCCATCCTGGGGCCGAGTTGACGGCGCCTTAATCCGCGCCGCTCTACAACAGGGTTCTTGAATAGGGGAGTCCCGTGATGAAAACGCCGATCGCCGCGCTTGCCGCCGCCCTGCTGCTTGCCAGTTGCGCGACGACCACGTCCCCGACCGGACGCACCCAGTACGTCGGCGCCGTCAGCCAGGCCCAGCTCAACCAGATGGGCCTCGAGGCTTTCGCAGACACCAAGACCAAGATGCGCGCCTCGCCGGACGCCAAGCAGCAGGCGTACGTGCGCTGCATCGTCACCGACATCGTGCGCGAGCTGCCACCCAACTGGCAGCAGCTCAACTGGGAATCGGTCGTCTTCGTCGACGACAACCCCAATGCCTTCGCTTTGCCGGGCGGCAAGGTGGGTGTGCATACCGGCATCCTCAATGTCGCGAAGAACCAGGACCAGCTGGCGGCGGTGATCGCGCACGAGATCGGGCATGTGTACGCCAACCACCACGACGAACGCGTCACCCGGCAGATCGGCGCGCAGGGCGCCCTGGGCGTGGTCGGTGCGCTGGCGGGCTCGCGTTACGGAGAGGGGGCCCAACAGGCCACCACCCAACTTGGTGGGGCTGCCGCGCAGGGACTTTTCCTGCTGCCGGGCACGCGCGTCCAGGAAACCGAGGCGGATGTCGTCGGCCAGGACCTGATGGCCAAGGCGGGCTTCGATCCGCGCGCGGCCGTGGCTCTGTGGCAGAACATGATCGCGGCCAGCGGCGGCAGTCGCCCGCCGCAGTGGCTGTCGACGCACCCCGATCCCCAGAGCCGCATCAGCGAACTGCAGACGCGTGCCGCGAGCCTGGTGCCGACCTACGAACAGGCCCGGGCCGCCGGCAAGCGACCGCGCTGCGGCTGACGCGTGCCGCCTCTTCGTGCAATACAGGCGCGCATTCTTCCGGCGATAATCGCCATTCCAGCTTTCCGCCCCCGTGTCTGCGCGGGCACCTGCCAATCGAGGTAAACGATGTCGAAGTCCCGCATGTCCCAGCAGGCCCTGGCCGCCGCCCTGAGCACCGTGCTGCTCGCATTCGCGGCGCCGACCGCGTTCGCCCAGGAAGAAGGCGGCAAGGCGCGCAGCGAAGGCGAGGATCGCAGCGAGCGCCGGCGGGTCGACCGGTCCTCGCGCAGCAGCGAGCGCAATGAGCGCCGTTCCACGCGCGCCGCGCCTGTCGTCGAAGCCCGCTTCCCCAACGCCACCCGCCAGGAACCGGGCGTGGCAGCGAGCCAGAGCCTGATCAAGCAGCTCAACGCGCTGTCTGAAGCCAGCAACGGGAACGATGCGGCCAAGGGCTTGCCGATCGCCGACGAGATCCTCGCCAACGAACGTGCCAATGCCTACGACAAGTCGATGGCGGCCCTGCTCGGCGCCCAGCTGCTGCTCAACGAAGACAACGAGCGCGCCAAGAGCTACCTCAAGCAGGCGATCGACACCGGCGGTCTCGACAACAACAACCACTTCCAGTCGATGCTGATGCTGGCCCAGTTGCAGGCCCAGGAGCAGCAGTACGACGAAGCGCTCGCGTCGCTGGACCGCTACCTCGCCGAGTCCGGCTCGAACGATCCCAAGGACCAGGCCCTGAAGGGCAACATGCTCTACCGTCTCGAGCGCTACCCCGAGGCGATCGCAACGCTCAAGCCCCTGGTGGAATCGGGCGGTGAGATCGACCCGCAGTGGACGCAGCTCCTGATGGGCGCCTACGCCGAGTCTGGCAACACCGCCGAGGCGACGCGCCTGGCCGAGCAGGTCGCCCAGGCCACCCCGGACGACAAGCGCTCGCAGATCAACCTTGCGGTCTCGTATCTGCAGACCGATCAGAACGACAAGGCGATCGAGGTGTTCGAGCGCCTGCGCGCCGCCGGGCAGCTGACCGAGGAAAGCGAGTACCGCAACCTCTACGCGCTGTACCTCAACGGCGACAACAAGGAGCGTGAGGCCATCGCGGTGATCAACGAAGGCCTGCAGAAGAACATCCTCAAGGAGGATTACCGCACCATGGCGGCGCTCGGTCAGGCACACTACTTCTCCGAGCAGATCGAGCCGGCGATTGCCGCATGGCGCAAGGCAGCGCCACTCGCCGAAAATGGCGAGACGTATCTCAATCTCGCGCGCGTCCTGCATCAGGAAGGACGCACCTCGGAAGCCCAGGAAGCGGCGCGTCAGGCGATTGCCAAAGGCCTGAAATCCAACACGGACGCCGAGCGGATCATCTCGGGACGTTAAAAAAAAGTTGCCTGAATTTTGATGGTGCAGGCCACGCGGATTGGTATAAGCTTTAGGGTTCCTGCCGCCCGACAGGGCGGTAGATCGACATTTCCACCGGGGCGTACCTCCCCGGCCCCACCAGAGTTCTTCGCATGACGCTACGCTCGACGACGACCAACACGAACGACGAAGACGAGGGCCTCAACTGGGGTCGCATTGCGGGCTTCACGATGGTGGTCGCGTTCCATGCCGCCGCAATCATGCTGTTGCTGGCGCCGGTCAACCCGCCCAACGCCGCGCAGCAGGAAGAAGCCGCCACTCGCGTGGTGATCATCGAACCGCCGCCGCCGCCGCCCCCGCCGCCGCCGCCGCCGCCGGAACCGCCGAAGCCGACTCCGATCAAGGAGCTGACGCCGCCGCGCCCGACGCCGGTGCCGCCGCCGCCGGAGGCTCCGCCGGTCGTGTTCGACGAGCCGTCACCGATGGATACCCCGGCTCCGCCGCCGGCACCGCCGTCGCCGCCAGCCCAGGTCGCCGATATCGGCGCCAGCGTCGACATCTCGTCGAAGAACATGAATCCGCCGCGTTACCCGCCTGCGGCCGCTCGCGCGCAGATCGAGGGCACGGTGATCCTGGTCATCGACGTCGATGCCAACGGCAACGTCACCAACGTGTCGGTCGAGAAGTCCAGCCGCAACCGCGATCTTGATCGCGCCGCGATCGAGGCCGCCCGCAAGTGGTCGTTCGCGCCGGCCATGCAGAACGGCCAGCCGGCTGCCGGTCGCGTCCGCGTCCCGGTCGACTTCAAGCTCGGCTGATCCTCACGCGTCACCCGATACAACGGGGTCCGTCCGGACCCCCGCTGTTCCGCGTCAACGTTCCACTCTTCAAACCACTACATCTAGAAGGTAAGCGTCATGCTGCAGGAAACCACCAACGCCGCTGTGTCCAACGCTGCAGGTCTGCAGCAGATGGGCTTCGCCGACATGATCGAGCACATGGACGCGGTCAACTGGACCGTGCTCATCGTGCTGATCGTGATGTCGGCGATGTCGATCTTCTGGATCATCTATAACGCCATCAAGGCTGCCCGTCTGCGCGGCAGCACGGATCGCGTGATCAACACGTTCTGGGAAACGCACAACGCCCAGGACGCGATCCGCTTCATGGAAGAGCAGCCCAAGAGCGAGCCCTTCTCCAAGGTCGCCCTCGATGCCGCCCAGGCAGCCGCCCATCACCAGCGTCACGAAGGTTCGCGTCTCGTCGAGTCGCTGAACCGTTCGGAGTTCGTCGACCGCGCCCTGCGTCAGGCCGTGACCCGCGAATCGCTGAAGCTTGAAGACGGTCTGACCGTGCTCGCCACCGTCGGTGCGACCGCGCCGTTCGTGGGTCTGCTCGGTACGGTGTGGGGCATCTACCGCGCCCTGATCCGCATCGGTGCCAGCGGCCAGGCCGACATCGGCGCGGTGGCGGGTCCGGTCGGCGAGGCGCTGATCATGACCGCGATCGGTCTGGGCGTCGCGATCCCGGCGGTGCTGGGCTACAACTTCTTCGTCCGCCTCAACCGCGGCACGAACAACAAGCTCGACACGTTCGCGCACGACCTGCACGACTTCTTCGCCACCGGTTCGCGCGTCGGCGACATGCCGGCCAAGGTCTAAGAAGCGCGCACGTCAGTAGCGACAACGGAGTTCAGATATGGCTTTCAGCTCAGGTGGTGGCAACGACAAGGTCAATGCCACGATCAACATCGTTCCGCTCGTCGACGTCATGCTGGTGCTGCTGATCATCTTCATGGTCACAGCACCGCTGATGGCACACAAAGTGCAGGTCGAGTTGCCGGAAGCCAACCTCGATGAGCGTCCGGAGAATGCGCCCGGCCCGCCGCCACTGACCGTGGCGGTGACCGAGAACGGCGACATCTTCCTCAATGACGAGCCGGTCACGCTCCAGTTGCTGGAGAGTGCTTTCTCGGTCGAGGCACAGAAGACGCCGCAGCCGCCGGTCAACATCCGTGGCGACGCGACGACGAAGTACCGGACGATCAACGACGTGGTCAACACTGCACAGGCCCAGGGCATGCGCAAGGTCGGCTTCATCGCGACGCTCGAAAACAGGTAAACCGGAGCAACACGCATGGCATTTTCATCCGGTGGCGAAGGCCCGATGGCCGACATCAACATCATTCCGCTCTGCGACGTGATGTTGGTGCTGCTGATCATCTTCATGGTGACGGCGCCGAAGGCTTCCTATCCAATCGACATCGATCTTCCACAACGCTCCACGACGCCGCCGGAAAACCCGGTGGAGCCGCCGGAGCCGATCCGGCTGCGCATCGATGGCTCGGGCCAGGTGTTCTGGAACGACAGCCCGACGCCGGTCTCGGCACTGCGCAACATGATGGAGTCGGAAGTCCAGCGTGACCCGACCAACCAGCCGACGCTCGAGATCGACACCAATGCCGACGCCGATTACGGCGTGCTGGCGAAGGTGCTGGCGGAAGCGAAGAACGCGCAGATGCAGAAGATCGGATTCGTCAAACAGCAGTAAGCAGTCACCGCAACAACGTCGGACGAGCCTGCAGCGCGTCCGACGCTTACCGCGAAGTCTTGAGCGCCGCCTTCGGGCGGCGTTTTTTTTGGGGTTGTGCCGGACGCGCCGCCGGTTGTGCAGCCCGCTTCCGTGGGCGAGTCCGGCCTGTGCACGCCCTTGACCCGCGCACTACGCCGCAGCCGTACATGGCGCCATCGCGGGTGGTGATCGAGGATCGTGGAAACCCAGGCGCGTCGCAGTCTGGATCGGAATACCTGGCAGCAGCCGGCTAGTGGCGATCGACGATCGCGCGATACCGCCGGACGGTCGTCTCCAGACCGTCGTAGAGGGCCTCACTGATCAGTGCATGGCCGATCGAGACCTCGTCGATCCTGCCCACGGCGTCGAGGAAAGCAGGCAGGTTCGCCTGGCTGAGATCGTGACCGGCGTTGACCCCCAGCCCCGCCGCACGCGCGCAATCCGCCGTCTCCACGAACGCGGGCAAGGCGCTGGTCGGGCGCCCGGCGTCGAACGCTTCGGCCCAGGGACCGGTATAGAGCTCGATCCGTTCTGCGCCACTGGCACGCGCCGCGCCGATGTCGGCCCCGGCATCGGCGAACAGGCTCACCCGGCACCCGAGTGCGTGGAAACGCGCCACCAGCGGCACCAGGGCCGCCTCTTCGCGGGCGAAGTCGAAGCCGTGGTCGGAGGTGAGCTGGGCATCGCCGTCCGGCACCAGGGTCACCTGCGCCGGGCGGGTCTGTTCGCACAGCGCCAGCAGACCCGGATAGCCGTCGCGTGGAGGCGCGAAGGGATTGCCCTCGATATTGAGTTCGACGCCGCGTGCGCTCGTCAGCCGGGCCAGCGCATACACATCGTCGGCGCGGATATGTCGCCCGTCCGGCCGCGGATGCACGGTGATCCCGTGGGCACCGGCATCCAGACACACGGTGGCAGCGCGGAGCACGTCCGGCTCGCGACCGCCGCGGGAATTGCGCAGCACCGCGATCTTGTTGACGTTGACGCTGAGCCGGGTCACGGAGCGGCCGGCGGAGATCGCGTGGACGGGTCCGAGGGCGTGGCGGCGCGGCGGGCTTCGGCCTGCTCGCGCAGGCGACGCAGTTCCATCGGATCGACCATCATCGCCTCGCTCCGGCTCTGGCTTCCGACCCGCTGCGCGAGCAGGCCGAGCACACCGATGACCACGAACACCAGCGACAGCAACAGGGCGATCGCCGCGAGCGGGACCGACGTGGTGGTGAAGGCAATGGCGACCGCACCGAGCGCGAGCAGCAGGAACAACCAGGGCATGGGACGGGCTCCACCTGACGTGTGCGGAGTCTAGCCCAGTCGCCGGTCGGCGGGCTTCGCCAGCCGGGCGGGCATCGACGAACGCGCAAGCGGCGCGACGAACGGCGCGCGTCGCCGGGCGCACGGCAGCCGGAAGTGCTGGACCGTGCACGTAGCGATCCCCCGAGGACCCGCGGCTACGGATCGTGCCACCGCGGGCGGTCCGCGGTCAGCGGACGCGGACCGGCCTGCCGCCGCTGCGGAATGGCGTGCTCTGGCACCCGGCCGGCGGGCGGCCGCGGCTGGGTCGGCGGCACCGGGGTGCTCGCGCCGCACGGCCCCCTATAGCGGATCGGCCGCTACAGCAGAGGCGAGCACAGCCGCGCCAGCGCCTCGGGCAGGCGCGCGCTCAGCAGCGGACGTCGTCGGCCGCGCTGGACGCGCGGGGCGTGGGCGAACTCGCGTTCGATGTGCTGGGCGAGCGCCGCGGCGATGCCGGGATCGTCGAAAAGCACCGAGACCTCGAAGTTGAGCCGGAAGCTGCGATGGTCGAAGTTCGCGCTGCCGATCAGGGCCAGGTGGTCGTCGACCAGCAGGGTCTTGCTGTGCAGCAGCCGCGAGCGGTACTCGTAGATCTTCACCCCCGCCTGCAGCAGCTGACCGAAGTACGACCGCGCCGCCAGCGTGACGACCCTCGAGTCGCTGACCTGCGGCACCAGCAGGCGGACGTCGAGGCCGGCCAGTGCAGCCGAGGTCAACGCCATCATCGCCGCCTCGCCCGGCACGAAGTACGGCGTGGTCATCCACACCCGCGTCTTCGCCGCATGGATCGCGCCAACGTGCGCGCGGTGGATCGCTTCCCAGTTGGTGTCCGGCCCCGAGGTCAGGATCTGGGTGCGGATCGGGCCGGCATCGGCCGGCGGCGTCTGCCGTTCCACCTCTGCCAGAAAGTCGCGCTCCCCGGTGGCATAGGCCCAGTCCTCGGCGAACACCAGCTGCAGCACCCGTACCGACTTGCCGACCAGGCGCATGTGCAGGTCACGATAGGCATCGCTGCGCAGTCGCTCGTCCTGCTGGTCGGTGATGTTCATGCCGCCGGTGTAGCCGATGCGGCCATCGATGATCACGATCTTGCGGTGGGTGCGCAGGTTGGTCCACGGGCGCTGCCAGATTCGGCCGAAGCGCATCGGATGGAACCACGCGAGTTCTCCGCCGGCCTCGAGCAGCGGCTTGAAGAACCGGCGCGAGGCGCTCGAGCCGACGAAGTCGAGCAGCACGCGGACGCGCACGCCGGCCCGGGCACGTTCCACCAGCGCATCGCGCAGGGCCGTGCCGGTGTGGTCCGGCTCGTAGATGTAGTACTCCAGATGCACGTGGTGCTCGGCGCGGGCGATGTCGGCGAGCAGTGCGGTGTACTTCGCCGCGCCGTCGACCAGCAGCGTCACCTCGGCCGACGAGGTTGCCGGCAGGCCCGTTGTCGCCTGTCCCAGGCGCACCAGTTCCGCGGCCTCGCCCTGCTCCGTCTCGATCTGCGCACTCTTCATCATCGAGCGGCTGTGGCTGCGTCGCAGCCGGTTGCGGCGGATCCTCTGCGGGCCGAACACGTGATAGATCAGGAATCCGAGATACGGCAGCAGCGCCAGGCCCAGCAGCCAGCTCAGGGTCGCCGCGGGCTCACGCTTCTGCAGGACGATCCAGACACCCAGCACCACGAGATACAGCGCCCAGCACGCGACCAGCAGTCCGAGGAGATGGGGGTTGGTCGCCACCATGGCCCACAGGCGGAGCAGGAAATCGGGCATCGAACAGGAATCCAGCAGGCAGCGCGATTCGCGCCGCGCACAGGGTAGCGATCCGCGGCCGGGACGACATGCCGGGCGATGCCGGCACCCGGCATGTCGGGTCGGCCGCGCGCACCGGTGCGACACCCGCGGACCCCGGCGATGCGCAGTCTGCGGCCCTGCAGGAGCTCACGCAGCCGGTCGGCGATGACGCCAGGCAATCGCGATGTCGGCCGCGACAGAAGTGCGGGTCCGATGACGACGAGCGCGGCAATGGCGTTCGCCGGCCACCTGCACCGGCTGCAGCCTGGGTGAGGCCGGGCATCGCGGTCTGGCCGGCCTCGTGCCCCGATAGGTGTCTGTCCTGGAACTCTCCAGCCGGTTCCGCCCGCCCCTGACGGGACCGGGCGCCATGCCGCGCTGTGGGCCAGCCGATCGGGCGACGATGCCCGGCGTCGGGGACAGGAATTGCCGGACCGGGACGACGCCTGACGACGAGGCCAGCGCGTCTCACGGGCTGCGACGGGCAGCGGCGACACTGGCGACGATGAGCTCGAACGGTGTCCGCCCGCCCACCGCACTGGTCCGCAAGGGCCGGGGCAGCAGCTCGTGGGTCGCCGGCCGCTTCGAGAAGCAGACCGCCGTGGCCGAGGACGATGGCTGGGACGCGTTGCAGGTACTCCAGGAGGAGGCGATCTCACCGGAGACGGTGGTCACCGAGGAGCGCGCGCGCAGCATCGTCAGCCGCAACAGCTCGCCCGACATCGGGTTCTCGCAGTCGGTGAATCCGTACCGCGGATGCGAACATGGCTGCGTCTATTGCTTTGCCAGGCCTTCGCACGCGTATCTGGACCTGTCGCCGGGCCTGGATTTCGAAACCCGTCTGTTCGCCAAGACCAATGCCGCCGAGCGCCTTCGCGCCGAGTTCGCGCGGCCGGGCTATCAGTGCTCGCCGATCGCGCTGGGCATCAACACCGATTCGTATCAACCGATCGAACGCCGTTACGGCCTGACCCGGGCACTGATCGAGGTCATGGCCGAAGCCCGCCACCCCTTCAGCCTCGTCACCAAGGGCGCGGGCGTGGTGCGGGATCTCGATCTGCTGGCGCCGCTGGCCGCCGACGGACTGGTGAGCGTTTACTTCTCGGTGACCACGCTCGACAACCGGCTCTCGGCCCGCATGGAGCCCCGCGCCGCAGCCCCGCACGGCCGCCTGCGCGCGATGCGCAACCTGGCCGATGCCGGGGTGCCGGTCGGCGTGATCGTGGCGCCGGTGGTGCCGATGATCACCGACCAGGAACTCGAGGCGATCCTCGAGGCGGCGCGCCAGGCCGGCGCGGCCAGCGCCGCCTACGTGCTGCTGCGCCTGCCGCATGAGCTCAAGACCGTCTGGCGCGAGTGGCTGGACCTGCACTATCCCGAGCGCGCCGCGCACGTGATGAGCCTGATGCAGCAGATGCACGGCGGGCGCGACTATGACAGCCGCTTCGGCCATCGCAAACGGGGCGAGGGGCCGTTCGCGGACCTGCTGGCCGCACGCTTCGCCCGGGCGCGGCGGGCGCTCGGTTTCGGGAACCTGCCTCCGTTGCGCACCGACCGGTTCAGGCCGCTGCGGCCGGACTCCCCGCAGGGCGAACTGTTCTAGCCACGGCGCTACGGCCAGGACTCCGAATTTACGCTTCCACTTCGTGTGGACGCGGTAATTTCCTACACTGCGCGGCCTGCGTGAGAGTGCCTGCCCGATGTCCAACGCCGTCCCGCTACGGACCACGCCCGATGTCCCCGTGGACCTGATCGACCAGTTGCCGATCGGTGTCGCCGTGATCGGCGCCGATGGACGCTGGCAGCGGGCCAACCCCGCGCTCGGCGCGTTGCTGGGCGTGGATGCCGGAATGCTGGCAGGCCGGGCGGCGCATCACGACCTGCTGCCGGGGTTGTCGGCGCGCATCGACGCGGCGCTGGCCCGATTGCCCGAGGACGCCGATCTCCACGATGTGCCAGTGACCCTGGCGGCCGGAGACAGCGGTCCGCAGCGGCACCTGCGCGCGACCCTGCGTCCGCTCGCCGGGACCGCCGGCGCCCTGCTGCAGCTCCATGACGGCAGCGCCCAGCAGGCCCTGGAAGCGCAGCAGGAAACCCTCGCCTTCGGCATCTCGCACGAGCTGCGGGCGCCGGTCCGTGCGGTCGAACAGTTCGCGCGCAGGCTGCTGGCCCAGGAGGGAGACCCCGACCGGGGGCGCGAATACCTCAAGCGCATCCAGCACGCGGCCGGGCAGGCCGGCGGGCTGATCGACGCCCTGCTCGAGACCATGCGGGCCTCGCGGCCGTCGCGCCCGCCAGCGGCCGTCGACATCGGCATGCTCGGCGAATGGGTCGGCGTGGAGCTGCAGGAGGCCGATCCCGGCCGGCCGGCCGACATCCGCGTCACCCCGGACCTCTGGGCCTGGGGCGACGAACATGCGCTCAAGCAGATGCTCGGCAAGCTGTTGCACAACGCCTGGAAGTTCTCCGCCCATCGCGAGGTGATCCGGATCGAACTCGACGGCGCGCGGGTCGGCGATCGCCTGCAACTGGAGGTCCGCGACCAGGGACGCGGTTTCGACATGCGCTATGCTGAACGTCTGTTCGTTCCGTTCAGGCGCCTGCATGGGGCCGACGACGGTGCGGGGCATGGCCTCGGTCTGGCCATCGCCCAGCAACTCGCACGCGCCCAGGGGGGTCACATCCGCGTGCACTCGACACCGGACGTCGGGACCACCTTCTTCATCGACTTACCGGCGGCGCCGGACGAGGATGCATCAGGCCCATGAGCGAACACACGATCCTGCTGATCGAGGACAACCCCGACGACGCCGAACTGACCCGTATCGCGTTCTCGGAGGCCGGCATCGACAGCCAGCTGGTCGTGGTCGGCGACGGCGCCGAGGCGCTCGACTACCTGTTCGCCAGGGGGGCCCATGAGGCGCGGAACGCGGCCGACCTGCCCTCGATCGTGCTGCTCGATCTCAACCTGCCCAAGCTCGACGGCCGCGAGGTCCTGCAGGCGCTGCGTGCCAATCCGGCCACGCGCGGGCTGCCGGTGGTGGTGCTGACCACGAGCACCGAACCCTTCGATGTGGAAGCCAGCTATGCGCTGGGCGTCAACAGCTACATCCGCAAGCCGGTGGACTTCAAGAAGTTCGTCGAGGTGGTCAAGCAGATCGGGCTGTATTGGCTGGTGCTGAATCATCCGCGTGGATAAGCGTCTCGCCTGATCGCTCGGCGTGTCGGTGGATACGCCGCGTGCCATGGGTGCGCCGAATCCTCGTCGTACGCTCTGCGACTGCGGTCGCCCGCCCTAGGCCGTGCGCCTTAGGTCGACATGCATCGTTTGTCGTTGGCTTTGATGTTGCGGTTGCGGTTGCTCTGATCCGGCTTGGCTTTTGACTTCAATCGAGCCGTAGAGCGAAGGTGACCGCCGCGGCTGTATCGCGGCGGATCGCGTCCGGCGAAAGGGGTCTTGGGTTCCCTTTTGGGCCCGTCAAAAAAGGCACTGGCACGCGTAGCGGGCGAAAGCTCTGCACTTGCTTTTCGCTTCAAGCCTTCGGCTTTGCCTTGCCTGGATTCGATCTCTTTGGACGATCTCGCCCAAAGAGTAAGAATCAAAGACAGGGCTTGCGCGCGGTCGCGCGGCCTGCTTTTGTCTTGGCAAAAGCAAGCAAAACCGCCTTCGCCGGACGCGAGCCGATGCGATGCAGCCGCATCGGTGCCCTGTGCTCCTCGCCTGACGCGGCACATTGGGACCTTTACGGTTCCGCAGCCCAAACTCGCTGCGCTCAGACATGGGCTGCTCTACGGCCCCGTCCGGCTCCGGTGCTCGGCTCGCTTTACGGCTCGATTGGAGATCAAGGGCCGAAGGCAAAAAGCAGGGTAAAGACCAGAAGCAGAGCAACAGCAACAGCAACAGCGTCCCTCACCCGACGCGCTGCGCGCGCTGACCTTTCCCAAAGGGAGAGGCGCCCGGATCAACCTGCCCCGTACAGCGTCTCCGCCCGCTGGAACAGCACCCAGCTGGTGGCGATGAACTTGTCGCCGCCCTGGGGCCGGTTGCCGCGATGGGTGTGGGTGAACGCGGTCGGGGCGATCAGCAGGTCGCCGGTACGCGGTGCGACCTTGCGCTGCTGGAACAGGAACTCGGTCTCGCCGGCCTCGAAGCCGTCGTTGAGATAGATCGTCCACAGCAGGTGGCGATGCAGGGTCTCGCAGCTGGGGTCGCGGGGGTACAGCTCGCAATGCCAGTACGGATAGCCACCTTCGCCGGCGGCGTACCACTGCAGGTTGATCGCGCCGGGACGCAGGCAGGTCTGCAGCAGGCCGCCGAGCCGCGCTTCGTCCATCGTGGCGAAGTCTTCGGCCTCCAGCCGCCGCAGTGCGCCCGAGCTGTCGGGCTGCTGCAGCATCAGCGGCGCGATCAGGGTCTGCGGGAACTTGCGGAGATAGGCCATCAGGCCGTCATGGACGGCCACATTGAGCTGCTGGACCACGTCGGCCCAGTCGGCGCGCGCGCTGATCGAGAGGTCGCGGCTGCGCTTGAGGTCTGGATAGACCCCGCCGCCGATCTCGCCGGCATGAAGGTCGGCGCTGCCGCGCATCCGCGCGACGATCGCCGCGCAGGCATCCGGCGACAAGGCGCCCGCCGTGACTTCGATGAAGTCGGCACCGCTCATGCGGCCGCGGTGTCGTGCTGCAGGTGGTAGCGCGTTGCGGTTTCCACTTCGTCCTTCGAGCCGAGGAACACCGGCACGCGCTGGTGCAGCGATGTGGGGGCGATGTCGAGGATCCGCTCGCGGCCGGTACTCGCCGCGCCGCCGGCCTGCTCGACCAGCATCGCCATCGGATTGGCCTCGTACATCAGCCGCAGCTTGCCGGGCTTGGCCGGGTCCTTGCGGTCCCAGGGATAGATGAAGATGCCGCCACGGGTCAGGATGCGGTGCACGTCGCCGACCATCGCCGCGACCCAGCGCATGTTGAAGTCCTGGCCACGCGGGCCGTCCTTGCCGGCCAGCAGGTCGGCCACGTAGGCCTGGGTCGGCGCTTCCCAGTGGCGCTGGTTGGACATGTTGATCGCGAATTCGCGCGTCTGTTCCGGGATGCGCATGTGGGGACCGGTCAGCACGAAAGACCCCTGCTCGCGGTCGAGGGTGAAGCCATGCGTGCCGTGACCGATGGTCAGCACCAGCATCGTGCTGGGGCCGTACAGGCAGTAGCCGGCGGCCACCTGGGTGCTGCCGGCCTGCAGGAAATCGTGGTCTTCGGCGGCACTCACCCCTTCCGGGCAGCGCAGCACCGAGAAGATCGTGCCGACGCTGGCATTGATGTCGATGTTGGAGCTGCCGTCGAGGGGGTCGAACACCAGCAGGTAGTTGCCGCGCGGGAAGGCGTCGGGGATCTGCTGGGAGTGTTCCATCTCCTCCGATGCGCACGCCGCCAGATGCCCGCCCCAGGCGTTGGCCTCGAGCAGGATCTCGTTGCTGATCACGTCGAGCTTCTTCTGTGCCTCGCCCTGGATGTTGATGCTGCCGTCCGCGCCACCGGCTTCGCCGAGCACGTCGCCCAGTGCACCCTTGCCGACGGCCACCGAGATGCGCTTGCAGGCACGTGCGACGACTTCCAGCAGCAGGCGCAGGTCCGGGGTCACGTGGCCGAGGCGCTGTTCCTCGATCAGATGGCGGGTCAGGGAAATGCTGGGCATGCGCGGACGGTCCATGGCGGCGAAGAGGGCTGCATTGTCGCCCCAAAGCCCGTAGCTGTCCCCCCGGTGAATCGCGCGCGATGGCCGCGCCCGGTATTCTGGTCGGGTCGGCCGCGCGCGCGCGCCGCCCGATGCTCCCCTCCGTCGTGCAAGGCTGCCTTCCCGTGTCCTCCTTTTTCGCGAACGTCGAACTCGTTCCAGGTGATCCCATCCTCGGCCTGACCGAGGCCTACAACGCCGATGCGCGCGCCACCAAGGTCAATCTCGGCGTGGGCATCTACTACGACGAGGCCGGCCGCATTCCGGTGCTCGACGCGGTCCGCGAGGTCGAACAGCGCCTGGCCGCCGAGGCCAAGCCGCGCGGCTACCTGCCGATCGATGGCCTGCCCGACTACACCCGCGCCACCCGCGAGCTGCTGTTCGGCGCGGAGTCGCCGCTGCTGGCCGCCGGTCGCGTCGCGACGACCCAGACCATCGGTGGCAGCGGCGCGCTGCGCACCGGCGCCGAGCTACTGCGCAAGACGCTGCCCCACGCGACCATCGCGATCAGCAATCCCAGCTGGGAGAACCACCGCGCGGTGTTCGGCGCCGTGGGGTTCGAAGTCGTCGACTACACCTATTTCGATCCGGCTACGCACGGCGTCGACTTCGCCGGCATGCTCGCCGACCTGCGCAGGCTCGAGCCGGGCACCGTCGTGCTGCTGCATGCGTGCTGCCACAATCCCACCGGCGCCGACCTCACCGATGCGCAGTGGCGGCAGGTCATCGAGGTGCTGGCCGAGCGGGACCTGTTCCCGTTCATCGACATGGCCTACCAGGGCTTCGACCGCGGCATCGACGAGGACGCTGCGGCCGTGCGCCTGATGGCGGAATCGGGGATCAGCGAGTTCGTCGTCGCCAGCTCGTATTCGAAGTCCTTCTCGCTGTATGGCGAGCGCGTGGGTGCGCTGACCGTGGTCTCGGCGACAGCCGAACAGAGCCGCGCGGTGCAATCGCAGATCAAGCGTCTCGTGCGTGCCAACCATTCCAGCCCCTCCAACCATGGCGCGGCGCTGGTTGCCGGCGTGCTGGGCAGTGCCGAACTGCGCGGGCGCTGGGAAGCCGAACTGGGCCAGATGCGCGAGCGCATCCACGCGCTGCGTGCCGGGCTGGTCGAGCAGCTCGCCGAACATGGCGCGCCGGAGTTCGCCTTTATCCAGGACCAGGCCGGCATGTTCTCGTACTCGGGCCTGAGCCGCGCCCAGGTCGAGCGCCTGCGCGACGAGTTCGGCATCTACGCTGTCGGCACCGGCCGCATCTGCGTGGCCGCGCTGAGCCTGGGAAATCTGGATTACGTGGCCAAGGCCATCTCGGCAGTCAGCCGCCGCTGATCGCATGGGCACCTTCCCCGCTTGCGGGAAGGGTGCCCGCGGCTTCCCGGGACGTTCGGTCCCGGTCGCACCACGCGTCCACTCGATCCACCGGCCGGAAGCGCATGTCGATTGCGGGGAACGCGCACGCGTGGGCATGGTCCTGCTCGCGCCGCGTTCGAGGATGCGCCTCGCTTTCGTATCCGACGCAAAGCGCATCTCATGGCATGTGCGGGCAACCGCAAGGCAGCCCCGTTATTGCGTTGTTCCGTGTGGCCACGCGCCAGCTCGCGTCCCGGCGGCCAGCAGTACACCCGGCGCGACGAACTGCACCGTAGTCCGCGCGCTGCGTTTGATCGTGATGCGGATCTGATCGGACAGGTGCCCCGCTAGAAGGTGAGGCAATCGGAACCGGTGCTGCGCCTCGACCAGCAGATGCGTCCTGCAGCAACCACCCGCATCGTTCCTGCGACATTCCGTCCCGGGTCATTCACGCCGGCCTTTGCGACAATACGCGGCGTGATGTGTCGCATCACAAGCCGCTTTCCCACGGAGATGTCATGCCGAACCGCGCCTTGCGCGGCGTGCTTGCGCTGCTGCTGCTGTTGCCCGCCACCTGCGCCCTCGCCCGTACCTGCGATCTGT
>Ga0233383_1000200_pt1 | contig 25042 bp, 20 predicted proteins | sample ElkDunMinimDraft_14_FD_191542 | JGI IMG/M metagenome (GOLD analysis project Ga0233383, IMG submission 191542) | Fecal eukaryotic communites from dung pellets of Tule Elk in California, USA - Elk Dung G16 | ecosystem: Host-associated > Mammals > Digestive system > Large intestine > Fecal | place...
CGGCGCTGCCCCTGCGGAGCTGGTGGAGCGGGCCTTCGCCGACGCCCTCGGCACCACCAACCGCACCGTCGCCGACGCCTGCGACGCGGTCGTGCTGGTGATCGCCGGTCAGCCCAGCTGGTTGAAGGTCCCGCAGCCCGCCACCGGCGACGCGCCGGCCGGCTTCCCGGCAGCAGCGCGGCCCGGGGCTCGCCCCGGCGGCACCGGCGCAGGAGCCAGCGGGGTCACCGGCGCAGGCGCACCCGCGGTCGCCTCCGTGGGCATTCCCAGTCAGCCCCGGCAGGCCCCGGCTGCGGTGCCGGTTGCGGCCGCCGCCCCCACGCTCGTCTCTGCCCCGGTCGCCGACCTGGACGCCGCCGAGGTGGACTTCGCACCCGGCATGGACCTTCCGATGCCCGACGACACCACCGGGCCGCAGGCCGTCGCGCGCCTGGCCGACCTCGACCTCGCCGGCACCGGCTTCGGTGACCTGAGCCGGTTGATCTCGTTCGCCGCCGCCACCCAGGCGACTCCGGTGCCGGCCGCCTGGGATCGGGTGCGGGTGCTGCTGGTGCAGGGCGAACACGACGGCGGCCTGGCCGCCGGCCACCAACCGCAGGAGACCGCGCGCCGCCTCGGGCAGGCGACCGACGGCACGGGGGCGCTGGGGCAGCTCGCCGCGGCCGCCGGCGCCGACCTCCAGGTCGTGTCGGCGCCACCGGCGGCACCGATCGAGTTCCGGCCGGCGCTGGACGAGGCGACGGTCGAGGCCGCGCTGCGTACCGGCTGGGAGCTGGCCCGGCAGGCCGCGGCGGACGGCGTCCGGCTGCTGGTGCTTGCCGCGGTGGGTACCGGCACCGACGGCGCCGCCGCGGCCGTGCTCGCGGCGACCGCCGGCACCGAGCCGCCGATGGCCCTGGCCCGGGTCGTCGGTCCCGGCGGCCGGGTCGACGACACGGCGTGGATCCGGCGCTGCACCGCCGTACGCGACGCGCTGCACCGCAGCCGGTACGCCGGACGCAGCGCCCGGGAGGTGCTCGCCGAACTTGGTGGTGGCGACATCGCCGTGGCCACCGGCGTGCTCCTCTCCGCCGCCGCGCACCGGCTGCCGGTGCTGCTGGACGGCCCGGTCGGCATCGCCGCCGGCATGGTCAGCCGGGACCTCGGCAGCCAGGCCCGGCACTGGTGCCTGCTGGTCGACGACGGCGGCCACCCCGGCGTACGGGTCGCCGCCGAGGTGCTCGGCCTCACGCCGCTGATGCGGCTCGGGCTGGACCTCGGTGAGGGGGCGAACGCCCTGGCGGCGTTGCCGATGCTGCGCTCGGCGCTGGCGCTGGCCGCCGCGCTGCCGCCGCACCCGCAGCCGGCGGCGACCGATGCCGCAGACGAGCCGGCCGAGTCCGACGGGACCGGGGAGGACGCGGAACCGGCCGGCGCCGAGCCGGAGTTCGCCGAACCGGCTCCGCAGGGGCCGGGACCGGCGACCACGCAGCCACAGACCGAGCCGGAGTCCGGTGTCGGGCAGTCAGCGGGCCGGACCGGCTGACTCGCCGCGGCGGGGTAGCCCCGACCGCCTGAATCCGGACCGCCCACCCGGGTAGCGTTCGAAACGACCGGCCATGCCTGGTGGGAGGACGACATGCTCGGCACTGAGGACTTCCTGCCCGTACCGGTACCGGAGTCGCTGAACGCGACCTACCTGGTGCCGGTGCCGAATCTGCCCGAGGTGAGCCCGGCGACCGCGCTGGACGCGATCGCCGAGCGCCTGGTCGAGCCGATTCGCAGCCTGGCCCGGCAGATGCTCGACAGCCCGCTGCTGACCGTCGACACCCGGCTGGTGGAGGAGTTCCCGCCGCTGCCCCGTGATCTGCTGACCGCCTTCGGCGCCGCCGAGGAGCAGCTCGAACGCCTCGACGCCGCCCGCTACGTGGTCGTCGTGCAGGCCGAGTTCCGGCCCGGCTGGCCGCCGGCCCACGAGTGGGGCGCACGGGCGGTCGCCGCGGCGATCGCCACCACGGTCGGTGCGGAGATCGTCGACGTCTTCGCGCTGCGCTTCCTGGATCCGGAGACGGCGCTGCGGTCACTCCCCAACGAGCAGGGCCGTATCCGGCTGGTCGACTGGGTGCTGGTGCCGTACTCCCCGCAGGGCGACACGCTCTGGTTCACCACGAAAGGGCTGCGCCGCTTCGGGTTGATGGAGCTGCAGGCGCAGGGCGTACCGGACGGGCTGGCCCGGGCCTGGGGCGCGGTGATGACCGGCGCGGCGCGCCGGCTGCTGCGGCACTGGAGCGAGGCGCTCGGCGAGGAGGACGTGCCGCCCTTCGCCCAGCTGCCGATGGTCACCGCCGTCACCGGTCACGACATCGCCGTGGCGTACGGCAATCCGCGCCGGCACGTCGGGACGGCGCCGGTGCGGCTGCGGTTGGAGCTGGACCCGGCGACTGACCCGGACGGCGAGTCGTTCCTGAGCCTGCTCCCGCCGGAGGGGCACCTGGGAGCGCCGGCCCGCTACTTCGCCGAGGCCTGCGCGGCGCTCTTCGGCGGCGAGGAGTCGACCGTCGCGCACGCCGAACCGGACGACGAGATGGACCAGGCGATCGCCACCGCCCGGGCGAGCCTGCCCTCGATCCGCAACCGCTTCCTCAATGGCCGGCTGCCCGACGAGACCCAGCTGGTCGTCAAGTACGCCCTGGAGACCGTCGACGGCCCCGAGTTCGTCTGGATGGGCGTGACCTCATGGGCCACCCCGGAACGGCTCACGGGTGCCAGCGCCAGCGACGCGGCCTGCGACCCGGCGGTGCGCATCGGCGCGCCGGTGGCGGTCTCCGCCGAGGACGTCGTCGACTGGGCCCTGCTCGATGCCACCGGCGTCGTGGAGGGCGGCTGGACACAGGCGGTGCTCGACGCCGCGCAGCAGGCGCAGCCGGAACGCTGAGCGGGTCAGCGCACCGAGGAGGGCACGAACGGGGGCCGCACCACCTGCATCGGCAGCCGACGGCCCCGGACGTCGACCTCGACGGTGTCTCCCTCGGCCAGGCCCGCGGCGCGGTCCAGCAGTGCCAGCGCGACGCCGGCCTTGCGGGTCGGTGAGAAGGTGCCACTGGTGACGGTCCCGACCACGGCGTCGCCGGCGTGCACGCTCATGCCGCAGCGGGGGATCCCCCGGCCGGCGGCGACCAGACCCCAGAGGGTACGGCGGGCGCCGGCCTCCTTCTCTGCCAGCAGCGCCTCGCGTCCCCAGAACGCGGGCTTGTTCCAGCCCACGGCCCAGCCGGAGCGGGCCTGCACCGGGGTGATCTCCGGCGAGAGGTCCTGGCCGTGCAGCGGGTAGCCCATCTCGGTGCGCAGCGTGTCCCGGGCGCCCAGGCCGGCGGCGACCAGCCCGTACGGCGCGCCGGCGGCGAAGAGCGCGTCCCAGACCGCCACCGCCGCCGCGGCCGGCACCACCAGCTCGTAGCCGTGTTCCCCGGTGTAGCCGGTGCGGCAGACGATCACCTGCGCGCCGGCGAAACCGGCGGTACGGAAGCTCATGTAGTCGTGCCCGGCGGGCAGGCCGAGCGCGGTCAGCAGTTCGGCCGAGCGCGGCCCCTGCACCGCCAGCACGGCGTACGCGTCGTGCAGGTCCTCGACGGTGATGCCCTCGGGCGCGGCGGCGCGCAGCCGGCGGAGCACCTCGGCGGCGTTGGCCGCGTTGGGGATCAGGAAAATGTCGTCGTCGGCGACGCGGTAGGCGATCAGGTCGTCGATCACGCCGCCGGTCGCCTCGTCGCAGCAGAAGGTGTACTGGGCCTGCCCGGTACCGACGCGCTCCAGGTCCGCGGTCAGGCAGGAGTTGACGAAGGCGGCGGCGCCGGGGCCGGCGACCCGCAGCTTGCCCAGGTGTGACACGTCGAAGACGCCGACCTGTTCGCGGACCGCGGTGTGCTCGCGCAGCACCCCGGAGCCGGCGTACTCCAGCGGCATCAGCCAGCCGCCGAAGGGTGCGAACTTGGCGCCGAGCGCGGCATGCCGTTCGTGCAGCGGCGAATGCCGGAGGCCGGGATCGGGAAGTGCGCTGGTCGCATCGGTCATGTTTGGCAACCTACCGGGAAGAGCACCGGCCGGGCGGCTCGGCCGCACCGCCACCTCAGGTGGTCGGCGACGTCCCAGCTGCGGCGGGTAGGTTCGCCGGAGACCTTCCATCCGGCCCGCACACCCCGCGGGCCCAGTCCTGTTCCGGAGACGCCGAGTGACATCACCCAGCACCACCTTGAGCCTTGTCGACAGCGACCCGGCGGAGCTTGCCGTCGACGCGATCGTCATCGGCGTGTACTCGCAGCGCCCCGAGGGCGACGCCACCGCCGACGGGTTCGCCGACACCCTGCTGCTGGCCGCGGGCGCGGAGAGCATCGCCGCCGCGTTCGACGGAAACCTGACCCGCACCCTCGCGTTGCTCGGCGCCACCGGCGGCGCCGGCGAGGTGACGAAGGTGGCCACGCTCGGCACGGTCAGCGCCCCGGTGCTGGCGGTCGTCGGGCTCGGCTCCGAGCCGTCGGGGGCCGCCCCCGCGCCGGAGACGCTGCGCCGGGTCGCCGGCACGGCGGTACGCGCGCTGGCCGGCGCCGGGCGGGTGGCGCTGGCGCTGCCGCTGCCCGACGACGCCGACGCCCCGGCCGCGCTGCGCGCGGTCGCCGAGGGCGCGCTGCTCGGCGGCTACCGGTTCGCCGGCTACAAGACCAAGCCGCAGCCGACGCTGCGACCGCCGGTGGCCGAGGTGCAGATCGCGGTGCCCGACGCCGCCGACGCCGCCGCGCAGGCCGAGATCCGCCGCGCCGCGGTGGTCACCGCCGCCGTGCGGCTGACCCGCGACTGGGTCAACGCCGCCCCCAACGAGCTGCGCCCGCCGTCGTTCGCCGAGAAGGTCACCGAGGCCGCGCAGGCCGCCGGTCTCGGTGTCGAGGTGCTCGACGAGAACGCCCTCACCGAGGGCGGCTACGGCGGCATCCTCGCCGTCGGCAACGGCTCCGCGGCCCCGCCGCGGCTGGTCAAGATCTCCTACACCCCGGCCGGAGCCGAGGGCGGCAAGCGCGTCGCGCTGGTCGGCAAGGGCATCACCTTCGACACCGGCGGCGTCTCCATCAAGCCCGCGCAGGGCATGTGGGAGATGAAGTCCGACATGGGCGGTGCGGCCGCGGTGGCGGCGACGATGCTGGCCGTCGCGGAGCTCAAGCCCGCGGTGGCGGTGCACGCGTACGTGCCGATGGCCGAGAACATGCCCTCGGGTACGGCCTACCGCCCCGGCGACGTGGTCACGATGTACAACGGCAAGCGGGTCGAGGTGCTCAACACCGACGCCGAGGGGCGGATGGTGCTGGGCGACGCGATGGCACGGGCCTGTGAGGACGGCTGCGACTACCTGCTGGAGACCTCCACCCTCACCGGCGGCCAGGTGGTGGCGCTGGGCAAGCGGATCGCCGGCGTGATGGGCAGCGACGAGCTCTGCGAGCGGGTCCGGGTTGCCGGTGACGCCACCGGTGAGCCGGCCTGGCCGATGCCGCTGCCGGACGAGATCCGCAAGGGCATGGAGTCCGACATCGCCGACATCCTGCAGGTGCAGGCCGGCATGGACCGCTCCGGCCACATGCTGCAGGGCGGCATCTTCCTGCGCGAATTCGTCACCGAGGACGTGGCGTGGGCGCACATCGACATCGCCGGTCCGAGCTACCACTCGGGTGAGGCGACCGGCTACTGGACCAAGGGCGGCACCGGTGTTCCGGTGCGGACGCTGGTCGCGCTCATCGAGGACATCGCGGCCAACGGCTGACCCGTGCCGGTGGTGGGCGCCCGGGTCGGGTGCCCACCACCGGGCGGTCGGGTGCCGGGCACCCACCGGGCGGTCAGGTGCCGGGCACCCACCGGGCGGTCAGGTGCCGCCGGAGTGTCAGAAGAGCTCGGGGCGGCGCTTGCGCCGCTCGTTGTAGTCCCGCATCCGCTGCGGGTAGCCGACCAGCCGGACATCGTAGATCGGGATGGCCATCTTGTGCGCGAAGCGCCGAGCCTCACCCGGATCGGTGACACGCCGACGAGTCCACTCGCCGTCGTGCGCGATGAGGATCACCGTGGTCTCGGTGACCGTCGTCCGAGGTTCGATGAACGCTTCAACACCCTGCCGGCTGCGGATAAACTGCTCAAGGTATTCGAAGTCGGTGCGACTCGCCGAGCGGTCACCCGCTTTGCCACCGTCTGATTTTTTGCGTCGTCGAAACAGCGCCACTGATCATCCCTTCCGCACCCACGCCGAACTGCGGCCAGCGTACGTTGCAGCCGGGTGGGATTGGGCACCTCGCTGCGCGGTGTGGGTGCGGAAGTGACAAGATGACCGAGGCGAGTGTGCCCTTGCCTTGGGGCACGCCCTCGTAGCAGCGAAGCGACCCGGGAGTGAACTGTGAGTCAGCCGAACGACGAAACCTTCGACGTAGTGATCCTCGGGGGTGGCAGCGGCGGCTACGCCGCTGCGCTGCGCGCCGCGCAGCTCGACCTCTCGGTGGCGCTGATCGAGAAGGCCGAACTCGGTGGTACCTGCCTGCACCGCGGCTGCATCCCGACCAAGGCGCTGCTGCACGCCGCCGAGGTCGCCGACCAGACCCGCGAGTCGGAGCAGTTCGGCGTCAAGACCGAGTTGCTCGGCATCGACATGACCGGCGTGAACTCCTACAAGGACGGCGTCGTCGCCCGGCTGTACAAGGGCCTGCAGGGCCTCGTGAAGTCCGCCAAGGTCACCTTCGTCGCGGGTGAGGGCAAGCTCGTCGGCCCGGACACCGTCGAGGTCGACGGCAAGCGCTACACCGGCCGCAACGTCGTGCTGGCGACCGGCTCGTACTCGCGCAGCCTGCCCGGCCTCGAGGTCGACGGCGAGAAGATCATCACCAGCGAGCACGCGCTCAAGCTGGAGAAGGTCCCCTCCTCGGTGGTCGTGCTCGGCGGCGGCGTGATCGGTGTGGAGTTCGCCAGTGTCTGGCGCTCCTTCGGCGCCGACGTCACCATCGTCGAGGCGCTGCCCCGGCTGGTGGCGGCCGAGGACGAGGAGTCGTCCAAGGCGCTGGAGCGGGCGTTCCGCAAGCGCGGCATCAAGTTCAAGGTCGGCAAGCCGTTCGAGAAGGTGGAGACCACCGACTCCGGTGTGAAGGTGAGCATCGCCGGCGGCGACACGGTCGAGGCCGAGCTGCTGCTGGTCGCGGTCGGCCGCGGCCCGACCACCGCCGGCCTCGGGTACGAGGAGCAGGGCGTCAAGATGGACCGCGGCTTCGTCCTGACCGACGAGCGGCTGCGCACCAGCGTGCCGAACGTCTACGCGGTCGGCGACATCGTGCCCGGCCTGCAGCTGGCGCACCGCGGCTTCCAGCAGGGCATCTTCGTCGCCGAGCAGATCGCCGGCCTCGAGCCGGCCGTGATCGACGAGAACGGCATCCCGCGCGTCACCTACTCCGACCCGGAGCTCGCGTCGGTGGGACTGACCGAGGCCAAGGCCAAGGAGCAGTACGGCGCTGACAAGATCAAGACCTACAACTACAACCTGGGTGGCAACGGCAAGAGCCAGATCCTCAAGACCGCGGGCTTCGTGAAGCTGGTCGGGATCGAGGACGGCCCGGTCGTCGGCATCCACATGGTGGGTGCCCGCGTCGGCGAGCTCGTCGGCGAGGCGCAGCTCATCTTCAACTGGGAGGCCTACCCGGCGGAGGTCGCGCAGCTCGTGCACGCGCACCCGACGCAGGGCGAGGCGCTCGGTGAGGCACACCTGGCCCTGGCCGGCAAGCCCCTGCACGCCCACGCCTGACAGTTTTCCCACGGTGACCCGCGGCAGAGCGGGCCACGCGCAAGACGCGACAAAGGAGCCTTGAGAAATGCCGGTATCGGTCACCATGCCGCAGCTGGGTGAGAGTGTCACGGAAGGCACGGTCACCCGCTGGCTCAAGCAGGAGGGCGACACGGTCGAGGCGGACGAGCCGTTGCTCGAGGTCTCGACCGACAAGGTCGACACGGAGATTCCGTCCCCTGCGGCCGGCACTCTGAGCCGGATCGTGGTGCCCGAGGACGAGACCGTCGAGGTCGGCGCCGAACTTGCCGTCATCGCCGAGGAGGGCGAGGAGGCCGGCGGCGCCGCGCCGCAGGCCGAGGCGGAGGCGGAGCCCACGCCGGAGCCGGAGCCGGAGCCGCAGGCCGCGCCGGAGCCGGAGCCCACGCCGGAACCGCAGGCCCAGCCCGAGGAGTCGGCACCCGCGGCTTCCGGTGGCGCCGAGGGCACGCCGGTGACGATGCCGGCGCTCGGTGAGAGCGTCACCGAGGGCACTGTCACCCGCTGGCTCAAGGAGGTCGGCGACACCGTCGAGGTCGACGAGCCGCTGCTGGAGGTCTCCACCGACAAGGTGGACACCGAGATCCCCTCCCCGGTCGCCGGCACCCTGCTGGAGATCAAGGTCGGCCAGGACGAGACCGCCGACGTCGGCGCCGAGCTGGCGATCATCGGCAGCCCGGGCGCGGCGAAGGCCGCGGCCCCGGCCGCGAAGCCGGAGCCCGAGCCGAAGGCCGAGCCGAAGCCGGCACGGCAGCGCCCCGCCGAGTACAACGAGGAACCGACGCCGGGCATGTCGTACTCGGAGCCGGCCCCGCAGGCGGAGACCGCCAAGGATCCGGCCAAGGCCGAGGCGCAGTCCCAGCCGCCGGCGCCGAGCGCCGGCGCGAAGTCGCCCGCCCAGGGCGGCGCGGCCGAGGAGTCCCCGGGTTACGTCACGCCGCTGGTGCGCAAGCTCGCCGGCGAGCACGGTGTCGACCTCTCCACCGTCACCGGCACCGGTGTCGGTGGCCGCATCCGCAAGCAGGATGTGCTCGCCGCCGCGGAGAAGGCCAAGGCCGCGCCGGCTCCGGCCGCCGCTGCGCAGGCCCCGGCGAAGCCCGCCGGCAAGCCGGCGCCGAAGCCGCAGGTGAGCGCCAAGCGGGGCAGCGTCGAGAAGATGCCGCGGATCCGGTCCGTCATCGCCAAGCGGATGCACGAGTCGCTGCACGAGATGGCGCAGCTGACCACCGTGGTCGAGGTGGATGTCACCAAGATCGCCAAGCTGCGGGCGCAGGCCAAGGACGACTTCCTCGCCCGCCACGGCGTGAAGCTCTCCTTCCTGCCGTTCTTCGCCCTCGCGGCCATCGAGGCGCTGCAGACCTACCCGGTCGTCAACGCCCAGATGGACCTCGACGCCGGGACGATCACCTACCCGGACGGCGAGAACCTCGGCATCGCGGTCGACACCGAGCGCGGTCTGATGGTGCCGGTCATCCACAACGCCGGTGACCTCAACCTGGCCGGCATCGCCCGGCGGGTGGCCGACATCGCGGAGCGGACCCGGACCAACAAGATCAGCCCGGACGAGCTGGCCGGCGCGACCTTCACGCTGACCAACACCGGCAGCCGCGGGGCGCTCTTCGACACCCCGATCGTGCCGTCGCCGCAGTCGGCGATGCTCGGCACCGGCGCGGTCGTCAAGCGCCCGGTCGTGGTCAAGGACTCGGAGCTGGGTGAGGTCATCGCGGTCCGCTCGATGATGTACCTGGCCATGTCCTACGACCACCGGCTCATCGACGGCGCCGACGCCGCCCGCTTCCTGACCGCGGTCAAGGAGCGGCTGGAAGGCGGCCACTTCGAGGCGGAGTTGGGCCTGTCCTGATCCGACGACGAAGGGCTCCCCGGTCGCCCGGGGAGCCCTTCGTCGTTTCCGGCCGGTGCAGAGAATCCCGGCAGCAGGGCCTTGCGGCACCCGATCACCCCGTCGCCGCGCCGATCGGCAACGGCTCGGCGCTGCGCCACTCGTACATCCGGTTGTCGCGGTGGAACCGCATCAGCTCGACCTGGTCAAGGGTGATCAGGACCGGCTCGGTCACCACCGTGGCGAGCGCGGCGGCTACGGGGCGGGCGTCCTGGCCGGTGTTGGCGTACGCGATGCTGACGTGCGGCCGGAAGCCGGCCACCTGGTCGGCGCTCTCCGGCACCCGCTGGGGCCCCAGCACCTCACCGATCGCCTTGCGCACCGCCAGGCGTACCGCCAGGATCGGCTCGGCCGGGACGGCGGGCAGGTAGATCGCCTCGGCGCGGACCACCGGACGGTGCAGGGTGACCAGCGGCGCCGGCACGGCGGCGAGTTCCTGCCCCAGCACCGGCCACAGTCGCCGCAGCTCCTCGGCGCCCACCTCGTCGAGGAAACCCACCGGCTGCATCGTCAGGTGCAGCCAGGGCAGCGGAATCAGATCCAGGCCCGTGAAGGGCTCCAGCGCCTTCTGGTACGTCCGCACCAGCCCCGCCAGCTCCCGATGGCGTCCCATGGCGAAGTGGCAGGCGTGGTAGTGCCGACCGGTCCGGTGCCCGGGACGCCACCACCAGTGGTCCCGCATACGCTCGGCGTCGGCCACCGTCCACACCCCCGTCCGGCTGCGTGATCGTCCTCTTCGGCGAGGCGCAGGTCACCGCGCGAGGCTACAACGCGACGGGGCGAAAGACCGGGATCCACAGTGCCCAGGTGCGGTAGCAGTTCGGTAAGTCCGCCGTGCAGGGCCAAAGGTCCCTTATGGCGACAAAGGTGAATGTAGGCACATCTGCGCTGGTGGCGCGCAGCCCGAATCCAGGGCCTCCCTAGCATCGTGACGTGACGGTGATCAACAACACGGACCGTGGCCGCGACTACCACAGCCTCCTCGACCTGCACCATTCGATCCGGCTGCGGCGCAGCCTGCGCGGCGAGGGTCCACACCGGTCCGACGACACCGACTACCTCGGCGAACGCCTCGCCGCCTGGCCGGAGCGCCGCGACGACCAGCGCCTGATGCGCGAGAGCCTGCCGCTGCTCGAACCCCTCACCGACACCCTGACCCACCTCTACACGTCACTCTTCGCGACCGGCCCGCACCTGCGGGCCCTCTTCCCCGGCTCGCTCGCCGCCCAGCGCGAACGACTCGCCTGGTCGCTGACCCAGCTCATGGAGCACCTCGACTCCCCCGAGCGGCTGCTGACGATGTTCGCCGAATACGGCCGCGCCCACCGCAAACTCGGCGTCCGCGCGGTGCACTACGGCCCGTTCGGGGACGCCTTCATCGCCGCCCTGCGCCGGCACGCCGGACCGGCCTGGTCCGCACCGTACGACGCGGCCTGGCTGCGGGCGTACGGGTTCCTCGCCGACGTGATGAGCCACAGCGCCGACGCGGCGCTGAGCACCCCGCCGTACGTGCACGCCACGGTGACCGCCCACGAGCGGCGCGGCCCGGACCTCGCCGTGCTGCGGGTCGCCCCCGCCGGGCCGTACGACTACCACGCCGGGCAGTACGCCACGCTCGCCTCCGCACGGCTGCCGCACACCTGGCGCAGCTACTCGATGGCCGGGCCACCGGCCGCCGACGGCGTACTGGAGTTCCACGTGCGCGCCACCGGTGCCGGCCAGCTCAGCGACGTGCTGGTGCACCGCACAGCGGTCGGGGATCGGCTGCTCGTCGGCCCGGCCCGCGGCACGATGACGCTGGCGGCGCAGACCGACGCCCCGGTGCTGCTGATCGCCGGCGGCACCGGGCTCGCCCCGCTCCGCGCCCTGCTCGGCGAACTCGCCGCCCGGAGTGCTCCCCCGCCCACCTGGCTCTTCGTCGGCGGCCGCACCCTCGACGACCTCTACGACCTGCCCACCCTCACCCGCTACGGCCAGGAGTACCCGTGGCTGCGCGTGGTGCCGGCGGTGGCCGAGGGCGAAGCGGGGCCCTACGAACAGGGCACGGTGGTGGACGTGGTCAGCCGGCACGGCTACTGGGACGGCCACGACGCGTACCTGGCCGGGCCGGCGAGCATGGTCCGGCTGCTGACCCGGCGGCTGGTGGAGCTGGGCGTGCCGGCCGACCGGATCCGTCACGACCAGCAGTGAACCGCCCCTGACCTCCGCCCCGGAGTGTTATCGGCCAAGATAGGAGGATGCGCATCCTGATGGCCGGGGCGTCCGGCTTCCTCGGCACCCGCCTCGCCGACCGCCTCACCGCCGACGGCCACGAGATCACCCGTCTGGTCCGCCGCGAGCCGCGGGGAGCCGGTGAGATCGAGTGGCAGCCCTCCACCGGCAATCTCGACCCCGCCGTGGTCGCCGCCGCCGACGTGGTGATCAACCTCGCCGGGGCCGGGGTCGGCGACAAGCGCTGGACCGAGGCGTACCGGCGCACGATCCGCTCCAGCCGGGTCGACAGCACCGCGACGCTCGCCACCGCCATCGCCGGGCTGCCGGCCGCCGACCGGCCGAAGGCGCTGCTCAACAGCTCCGCGGTCGGCTGGTACGGCGACACCGGTGATCGACCCGTCGAGGAGGACGCTCCGGCCGGCGAGGGCTTCCTCGCCGACGTCTGCCGGGTCTGGGAGGCGGCCACCGGTCCCGCCGAGGACGCCGGCGTACGCGTGGTGCGGCTGCGCACCGGACTGCCGCTGGAGAAGTCCGGCGGGCTGCTCAAGCCGATGCTGCTCCCCTTCAAGCTCGGCATCGCCGGGCGGCTCGGCAGCGGCCGGCAGTGGATCCCGTGGATGTCGATGCCGGACTGGCTGGAGGCGATGGTCTTCCTGCTCGAGTCCGACATCGCCGGGCCGGTCAACCTCGTCGGCCCGAACCCGGTGACCAACGCCGAGTTCACCCGGGAACTCTCGGCCGCGCTGCACCGTCCGGCGGTGATCCCGATCCCCGCCGTGGCGCTGAAGGTCGCCCTGGGCGGCTTCTCCACCGAGGCGCTGAGCAGCACCCGGGTCCTGCCGGGCGTGCTGCGTCGCCGCGGGTTCACCTTCCGGCACCCGGAGCTGGCCGAGACTCTGCGGCTCGCCCTGGCCGGCTGACCCGGGCAGCTGCTCCTGCCGGTCCGTTCCACGTCGAGCGGCCCGGCGGGACCAAATCCGGACAGCGACGCCGGTTCAGGGCCACACTCGCCGAGCGCCGCCGCGCGGGTTGGTAACCTCCGGCACGTGCCGAAGTCTCCGTCGCGGTCCAGCGAACCTCCTCCGGAGCGTGCCGGCACCCGGCGCCTGCCGCACTGGCGCAGCGACCTGTTCACCGTGCTGGCCGCCTTCGGCCTGGCGTTCCTGGTCACCGCCGGCCTGTGGCTGGACCCGAACGGCCGGGCGATCACCGTCAACTCCAGCGACCAGGCGCTCTTCGAGTGGCTGCTCTCCTACGGCGCGCATGCCGTCACCCACGGCGAGAACCCGCTCTACACCACGCTGCTGAACTATCCGCTCGGCGTGAACCTGGCCGTCAACACCTCGATCACGGTCTACGCCGTGGTCTTCGCGCCACTGACCTTCCTAGCCGGAGCGCCGATGACCTTCCTGGTCATCCTGACGCTGAACCTCGCCGCGACCGCCATCGCCTGGTACTGGCTGCTCTCCCGGCACCTCGTCGGCAACGGGTTCGCCGCCGCCCTCGGCGGGCTCTTCATCGGTTTCGCGCCCGGCATGGTCTCGCACGCCAACGCCCACCTCAACTGGACGGCCGGCTGGCTGGTGCCGCTGCTGATCTGGCGGGTGATCCAGCTGCGGCAGCCGGGGCGCTGGCTGCGCAACGGGCTGATCCTCGGCGTGCTCGTCGCCGTCGCCTTCTCCATCGCCGCCGAAGGGCTCTTCTTCACCGCCCTGGCGCTGGCGGTCTTCCTCGCCGTCTGGGCGGCGCAGCCGCCGCACTGGGGTCAGGTACGCGCCGCACTGCCCTCCTTCCTCCGCGGGCTCGGCGTCACCGCCGTGACCGCCGGCGCCCTGCTGGCGTACCCGCTCTGGCTGCACTTCGCCGGGCCGCAGCGCTTCCACGGCACCGGCTTCGACGCGATCGTCCACTCCGAGGACCTGGCCGCGTACGGGGCCTATCCGCAGCGCAGCCTCGCCGGGCTGGCCGGGCTCGACACCGGCCTGGCCCCGAACCCGACCGAGGAGAACAGCTTCTTCGGCATCCCGCTGCTGCTGCTGGCCGTCGTCTGCTTCGTGCTGCTGTTCCGGTACGGCAACCGCTCCCGCCGGGCCACCCTGATCGCGCTCGCGGTGACCGCGATCGTCTTCACCGTGCTCTCGCTGGGTCCGGTGCTGAAGTTCAACGGCGGCGTGACCGACACCGCGCTCCCCTTCGCCACGCTCGGCCGGCTGCCGGTGATCAACGCCGCGCTCCCCTCCCGGCTGGCCCTGATCATCGGGCCGATCCTCGGCATCCTGCTCGCCTACGCCGCCGACCTGCTCATCCGCCGCCGCCGTGGTGCCCGGTCCCGGGCGATCTGGACCGTCGCCTTCGCTGTGGCGCTGGTGCCGTTGATCCCCGCGCCGTTGCTGACGCTGCAACGCGAGCCGATCCCGCAGTTCATCACCGCCGGCACCTGGCGCGAGTACGTCTCGCCCGGCGGCGTGCTCACCCCGCTGCCGCTGACCCTGGACGTCACCCCGGACGGGCAGCGCTGGCAGGCGTACGCGCTCGCGGACAACCAGGGCGAGTTCGCGATCCCGAGCGGCTTCTTCCTCGGCCCGGGCGGGCCGGACGGGCGAGGCAAGATCGGTCCGGTCGTCCGTACCTTCGACTCGATGGTGGCCCGGGCCGGGCAGACCGGCCGGGTCCCGCCCGTCACCCGCGCCACCCGCGTCGCCGCGCTGCAGGACCTGGAGTACTGGGACGTGCAGGTGGTGGTCCTCGCCGACGCGCCGCACGGCGCGAAGTGGCCGGTACGCGCCGACGCCGTGCGGCAGGTCGCCACCGAACTGCTCGGCGAGCCGACCCGCGTGGACGATGTCTGGCTCTGGACGAAACCCACCGACGGCTGGGTCGGCTGACGCTGTCACGACGAACGGCTGCCGATCCCCGAGGGCGGACTAGGCTGACGGCGTGACCAGTACGCTTCCCGCCCTCACCGCCGTCCACGCCGGCATCGTCGACTACCAGAGCGCCTGGGACGAGCAGCGCCGACTGCACGCCGAGGTCGCCGACGGCGAGCGCGGCGACACCGTCCTGCTGCTGGAGCATCCCAGCGTCTACACCGCCGGCAAGCGCACCGAGGCATGGGACCGCCCGATGGACGGCACGCCCGTTGTCGACGTCGACCGCGGCGGCAAGATCACTTGGCACGGACCGGGGCAGCTCATCGGCTACCCGATCATGAAGCTCCCCGATCCGATCGACGTGGTCGCCTACGTACGCCGCACCGAGCAGCTGCTCATCGACGTCTGCGCCGAACTGGGCCTGACCGCCGTACGCGTCGACGGGCGCAGCGGCGTCTGGGTGCCGGCCGACGAGCGCGGCCCCGACCGCAAGGTCGCCGCGATCGGCATCCGGGTCGCCCGGGGCGTCACCCAGCACGGCTTCTCCATCAACTGCGACTGCGACCTCGGCGCCTTCGACAAGATCGTGCCCTGTGGCATCCGTGACGCCGGCGTCACCTCGCTCACCGCCGAACTGGGCCGCCCGGTCACCGTCGCCGAGGTCCTCCCCGTCGTCGAACGCCACCTCCCCACCCTCCTGGCCTGACCCGCCGGCCGTACCGCTCGGTCCGGCCCGCACCCCGGTTTTCGAGGTGCGGGGCGGATCCGCGGCAGGGTTACGGCGTCAGCCGGTGCAGGTCCCGGGGGAAGGCCGTCACCTCGCGGACGTTGGCCGCCCCGGTCAGCCGGGCCACGAAACGCTCCAGCCCGATGGCGAAACCGCCGTGCGGCGGCATGCCGTGCCGGAACGCGTCGAGATACCCCGCGTACGGCTGGACCGGCTCGCCCCGGGCCGCGAGCGCGGCGAGGTACTCCTCGTGGCGGTGCAGCCGCTGGCCGCCGGTGACCAGTTCGACGCCGCGGAAGAGCAGGTCGAATCCGTTGGAGTAGCCGGGCCGCGCCGGGTCGGGGTGGGTGTAGAAGGGACGCTTGGCCATCGGGTAGCCGGTGACGAAGACGAAGTCGCTGCCGTGCTCGCGCAGCGCCCACTGTCCCAGTGCCCGTTCGTGCGCCGGGGCGAGGTCCGGCTCGTCGGCCGGGGCGCCGGCGATCCGCAGCGCGTCGGTGAAGTGCAGCGCCGGGATCCGCTCCGGCACGTCGGGCACGGTGACACCGAGGGTCGCCAGGGCCGCCCCGGCCCGGTCCCCGACCGTGGCCAGCATCCCCGCGAGGACCTCGCGCAGCACCGCCATCACGTCGGTGTGGTCGGAGACGAAGCCCAGCTCGGCGTCGAGGGAGGTGTACTGCGCCAGGTGCCGCCCGGTGTCGTGCGGCTCGGCCCGGAAGACCGGCCCGACCTCGTAGACCCGTTCGAAGACGCCGACCATGAGCTGCTTGTAGAACTGCGGCGACTGCGCCAGGTACGCGGGCCGGCCGAAGTAGTCCAGCGCGAAGACGTTCGCCCCGGACTCGGTCGAGCTGCCGACGATCTTCGGGGTGTGGATCTCCACGAAGTCCCGGGCGTCGAGCGCCGCCCGGAACCCGGCGACCGCCGCCGCGGAGATCCGCAGCGCCGCCGAGCGGGTCGGGTGGCGCAGCGCCACCGGCGCGTGGTCGAGCTGGGTGGGCAGGGTCGCCGTCAGGGCAGGGCGGAACAGGTCGAACGGCGGCGGTACGGCCGGGGTGCCGAGCGGGCGTATCACGGGCTCGATCAGCTCGACCTGGTCGGCGCCGACCGCCCCGTCGGTCGCGGCGACGGTGGTCACGGCCCCGGTGGCTCCGGCCCGGAGTGCGACGGTGCCGGTGACGGCGACGACGCTCTCCTCGGTGAGCTGTTCGACCTGGGCACGGGTGGCGGGGTCGGTGACGACCACCTGGGTCAGTCCGGTGGTGTCGCGGAGGATGAGGAAGGCCACCGACTTGAACAGCCGGCGGCGGTGGACCCAGCCGGCGACGGTGACGGTCGCGCCGAGATGGGTGGGGAGCTGGTGGGACAGGATGCGTTGCACGGCTACCTCCTTGATCGATCGCAACGCGATCCCCAGGGAGGTGCGGGCGAGCGGGAAACCTCGCGGTACCACCGCACCTTCGCCCCCGCATGACGCGGGAGCCTCATTCGTCGCCTGATGACCGGGGCCGGCCGGGCGGGCTCTACTGAGCGCGTACGCGCCGTTCTGCCCGCAGCTCGGGAGGGTCTTCACGCCCCGGTGCCAGACCGCCTCGCAGCACCCGGCGGCTCTCTTGAACTGGCGTTCCGGGCCGCTACTCGGCTCCGTCGTCGCTGTTGGGGCCACCGTATAGGGGGCACCGGCGGGCCGCGAGCGGATTTCGGCGCCGATCGGAGCGGCGCCGGGCAAAGGTGACGGCGCTCGCCCATCGGGTCATCGATGCCTTCTCCGGCGTAGGCTGGTCCGGTGACGATCGCTCCTGAAGGACGCCGACTGCTGCGTATCGAGGCTCGCAACGCGGAGACGCCGATCGAGCGCAAACCGCCGTGGATCAAGGTCAAGGCGAAGATGGGCCCGGAGTACACCGAACTCCGCGGCCTGGTCTCCCGCGAGGGCCTGCACACGGTCTGCCAGGAGGCGGGCTGCCCCAACATCTACGAGTGCTGGGAGGACCGCGAGGCGACCTTCCTCATCGGCGGCGACCAGTGCACGCGGCGCTGCGACTTCTGCCAGATCGACACCGGCAGGCCCGCCGACCTCGACCGCGACGAGCCCCGCCGGGTCGGCGAGTCGGTCGCCACGATGGGGCTGAAGTACGCCACCATCACCGGCGTCGCCCGGGACGACCTCCCCGACGGCGGCGCCTGGCTCTACGCCGAGACGGTCCGCCAGATCCACGCCCTGCAGGCGGGCTGCGGCGTGGAGCTGCTCATCCCCGACTTCAACGGCGAGCCGAAGCTGCTGGCGGAGGTCTTCGACTCCCGCCCCGAGGTGCTGGCGCACAACGTCGAGACCGTGCCGCGGATCTTCAAGCGGATCCGCCCCGCCTTCCGGTACGAGCGCTCCCTGGACGTGATCACCCAGGCCCGTGACGCCGGGCTGGTGACGAAGTCCAACCTGATCCTCGGCATGGGCGAGGAGCGCGCGGAGGTCTCCCAGGCGCTGCGCGACCTGCACGACGCCGGCTGCGAGCTGATCACCATCACCCAGTACCTGCGGCCGACCGCCCGCCACCACCCGGTGACGCGCTGGGTCAAGCCGGAGGAGTTCGTCGAGCTGCGCGACGAAGCCGAGCAGATCGGTTTCTCCGGGGTGATGAGCGGGCCGCTGGTGCGCTCGTCGTACCGGGCGGGCCGGCTCTACCGCCAGGCGCTGGAGGCCCGCGAGAACGCGGCGGCGACCGCCTGATCGGTCGCCCTCAGCACGGTTTGCCGTTGGCGAATGGAAACGAGACGAGCCACACCCCGTCGACCCGCTCAAGCGTGATTTCGTTCTCTCTCCGATCTCCGGGTTTTGAGCCGACACCGGGCTGCGTCTCGCCACGCTTCACCATGAATGACGAGGTCCCGTCGAAACACCCGTGGACCTCAGCCTCATCACCGTTGATGGTGACGGTGAACGGTTCGAATGAGTACGTCCCCAGGCGCACCAGACCTTCTTGCTTTCTCTCGAAGGCCACGGCGTCCTTGTAGACCTGTTCCGTCACGATGCCCTTGAGCGCGGACGCGAGATTCCTGTCTCTGATGTCTCCAGGAGCGAACACGACGTCGTGGAAGCCCTTCACCGCGTTGAGGACCTCGCGCTCGGCGGCCGTGAAACCGTCGGCGTCGGCGGTTGCGGTGGCGGCTGGCGGGGTCCCGTCGGCCGACGGGCCGGCGTCGTCACCGGGGCCGCACCCGCCGAGGGCAAGGAACCCGGCCAGGGCCGCAGCCGCGACCCGCCTGTTTCGTGGACTCGTCACAGGGATCCTCCCTCGATTCGGACTGCGGTCGCTGACAGCTCTTCCGCGCCCCGCACGCGCCTGACCAGGCGGGCCGCCGGGCTCAGCACGCCTCACTCGTTCTGAACGGGTCGTCAACGCGCCAGACGCCGTCGACCTTCACAAGGCCGTACTTCATGGCGGAGCGCTTGCCGAGCACCGCGCCCGGCCCTGCCTCCGTCTGGCCGCGTTCGACGAGCGCGCTCGTCGTGGTGTCCAGGCAGCCCCGCAGCTCTGCCGAATCGCCGCGGATCGTCACGACCTCGGGCTCGAGTGTGTAGGTCCCGATGAACACGAGGCCCTTGTCCTCCGACGACGCCTTCAGCTCGGGCACGATCCGGTCGAAGAGCTCGTCGGTGGCGCGCCCCTTGAGCGTGGTCTCAATGCTCTTCGTCCCCCGCAGCAGGATGGCGTCGTGGTAGGCCTTCACCGCATTGATCACCTCGCGCTCCTCGGCCGTGAAACCGTCGGCGTCCTCGCCGGTGCCGGCAGTTGCGGTGGCGGCGGCGGCTGCGCTCGGGGCGTCCGCCGACGGAACGGCGTCGTCACCCGGGCCGCACCCGCCGAGAACAAGGAGCCCGGCCAGGGCAGCAGCCGCGAACCGCCGGTTTCGTGGACTCGTCACAGGGATCCTCCGTCGAGTCGGGGTGCGATCAGGGACATCCCGCCCGGCCACACCCTAACGTCTCATCGATCAGCGGGCATGTTCCGACGGGGCAGCCTGCCAGGACCGGCCACGGATCAACGGCGTGCCGGCGGACCACTAGACTCGTGCCCATGGCAAAGCCCCAGGAGAAGGTCTCGTTCCGCGAGCGCCTCAAGCAGATCGGGATGGTTTTCAAGTTCACCGCGAAGCAGGACAAGTGGTTCGCGCCACTGGCTGCCGCCGCGGTGCTCATCCCGTTGGCCCTCACCGTGCCCGCGGTCATCTACTGGAGCTGGATCTGGTTGCCGCTGGGCATCCTGCTGGCGCTGCTGGCGCTGCTGATCGTGCTCAACATGCGCTCGACCAAGGCGATGATGAACGCCGCCGAGGGGCAGCCCGGCGCGGCCGCGTCGATCCTGGAGAACATGCGCGGGGACTGGCGGGTCACCCCGGCGATCAGCTCGACCACCCAGATGGACATGGTGCACCTGGTGGTCGGCCGCCCCGGCGTGATCCTGCTCGCCGAGGGAAGCCCGCAGCGGGTGCGCCACCTGCTCGGCCAGGAGAAGCGCCGGCTCGCCAAGGTCATCGGCACCGCCCCGCTCTACGACTACGTGATCGGTCGTGAGGAGGGCGAGGTGCCGCTGCCGAAGCTGCGGATGACCCTGGTCAAGCTGCCGCGCGCCCTCAAGCCCCGTGACGTCACCGCGCTCAACCGGCGGCTGAAGGCGCTCAGCGCCCGGCCGCAGATGCCCAAGGGCGCGATCCCGAAGAACATGCGGCCGCAGAAGGCGCCGCGAATGCCCCGCCGCTGACGATTGCCGGCTCTGCCACCCACGGTCCGTCCCGACTCCGGTCGGGGCGGACCGCTGCTATTGCGCCGCTGGCCCGGGCCGCCCCGCCGGTCGCGTGCGTCACCGCTCGAGGGACCGCCACCAGGGCCCCTCAGCGGGCAGACCGAGGACCGGCTCAGCGCACCGGCAGGACGGCCTTGGCCGGGTCGCTGTAGTCGATGATCGAACGGGCGAGGCGGTCGTGCAGGCCGCGGCGCGCGCCGTCCATCAGCAGCGGCGGCACGACCAGGCAGAGCAGTACGCCGCGCAGCAGTCCGCGCAGCGGGCCGATCCGGCCGCCGTCGCTGAAGGAGACGCAACGCAGCCCGCAGAGGCGCATCCCGGGAGTCTGGGCGAAGAAGCCGGCGAAGACGGCGTAGAGGGCGATGAGCACCACCACGGGTGCCCAGCCGTCGCGCGCCGGATCAGCGAAGGCCATCGAGGCGAAGAGGCAGAGGACCCAGTCGATCATGAGGGCCCCGAAGCGGCGTGAGACGGTGGGAAGCCGGTCCACCGGCGGCTGCGCCGGGTCGCCTTGCCGAGCAGCGGAGGCGGGTTGTCCGTTACGCTGGGTTGCCATGACTGGTCAGGCTATCCGGTCGGCCGAACGGGCCGTGCGGCGGCCGGGCCGGCGTGAATCAACGCTCACCAGCGCTGACGTGATTGCCCGCATTTGTGACTTGCCGACCGATGCTGCCGGCCCGCCATGACTGCCCGCGACGGGCTTAACACGGCGGAAACATAAGAGACACGGCAGGGCAACGGCGCCGCCATAGCGTTCCGTTTGCCCAGCCACCCAGGGACGTGCCAGGAGGACGTGTGTTCGCCAATCCCGAGGAACTGCTGCGATACCTCAAGAATGAGGACGTCAAGTTCGTCGATGTTCGATTCTGTGACCTGCCCGGTGTGATGCAGCACTTCAACCTGCCGGTCGAGTCCTTCGACGACAGCGTCTTCACCGACGGCCTCGCCTTCGACGGATCCTCGATCCGCGGATTCCAGGCCATCCACGAGTCCGACATGCTGCTGCTCCCGGACGTCGCCACCGCCTTCATCGACCCGTTCCGGGCGCAGAAGACCCTGGCGCTCAACTTCTTCATCCACGACCCGTTCACCCGCGAGGCGTACTCGCGTGACCCGCGGAACGTGGCGAAGAAGGCCGAGGCCTACCTGGCCGCCAGCGGCATCGCCGACACCGCCTACTTCGGCGCGGAGGCGGAGTTCTACATCTTCGACTCCATCCGTCACGAGACCTCGGCGCACCAGTCGTTCTACTACATCGACTCGATCGAGGGCGCCTGGAACACCGGCCGCGAGGAAGAGGGCGGCAACAAGGGCTACAAGACCCAGTACAAGGGCGGCTACTTCCCGGTCCCGCCGGTCGACCACTACGCCGACCTGCGCGACTCGATCGTGCGGCGCCTGATCGACACCGGCTTCACCGTGGAGCGCTCGCACCACGAGGTCGGCACCGCGGGCCAGGCGGAGATCAACTACAAGTTCTCCACCCTGCTGCACGCCGGTGACCAGCTCCAGCTCTTCAAGTACATCGTGAAGAACCAGGCCTGGGCCGCCGGCAAGACCGCCACCTTCATGCCGAAGCCGCTCTTCGGCGACAACGGCTCGGGCATGCACACCCACCAGAGCCTCTGGCTCGGCGGGGAGCCGCTCTTCTACGACGAGACCGGCTACGCCGGCCTGTCGGACACCGCCCGCTGGTACATCGGCGGTCTGCTGAACCACGCGCCGTCGCTGCTGGCCTTCACCAACCCGACGGTCAACTCGTACCGTCGCCTGGTGCCGGGCTACGAGGCGCCGGTGAACCTGGTCTACTCGCAGCGCAACCGCTCCGCCTGCACCCGCATCCCGGTGACCGGCAGCAACCCGAAGGCCAAGCGCGTCGAGTTCCGCGTGCCGGACCCGTCGGCCAACGTCTACCTCGCCTTCTCGGCGATGCTGATGGCCGGCCTGGACGGCATCAAGAACAAGATCGAGCCGCCGGCGCCGATCGACAAGGACCTCTACGACCTCCCGCCGGAGGAGTGGGGCGACGTCAAGCAGGTGCCGGGCTCGCTGCCGGCCGTGCTCGACTCCCTCGAGGCCGACCACGACTACCTGCTCGAGGGCGGCGTCTTCACCCCGGACCTCATCGAGACCTGGGTGGACTGGAAGCGCACCAACGAGGTCGACCCGGTCCGCCTGCGGCCGACCCCGCACGAGTTCGCGATGTACTTCGACTGCTGAGTCCCAGCAGGCGCAGTCACGCCGGAGGCCGGTCCCGCACGGGGCCGGCCTCCGGCGTGTCACGGGCGGTCCTCGCGCTCTCGCCGGCCGCAGGCCCGGCCCGTCGCTTCCGGCACCCCACCGGGAAAACATCGACGTCACTCTCTGGACTACGGCGCCACGCCGGCAATATCCTCCATTTTGGAAACCTCAGGTGAAGCTGCTTTTCATCTCGGCAGCGTCGCCGCCGGCCGTGGAGGAGCTGCCATGCACGCCGAACTGGACCGCCGTACGCTGCTGCGAGCCGGCCTGGGCGCGGCCGCCGTCTCGGTCGTCGGAACGCAACTGACCCTGCCCGGCGCCGCCCGGGCCGACCCGGCGGGCGGGCTGGACGAGGTCATCAGCTGCGCCGGGTGGGGTGCCCGCCCACCCGCGGATCCGCTGTCGGTCAGCGCCATCCCGACCAACAAGATCATCGTCCATCACATGGCGTTCCCGAACGTCACCGACTATTCGCGGGCGCAGGCGGTCAAGCTGGCCCGGGACTGTCAGGACCTGCACATGGACGGCAACGGCTGGTCCGACACCGGCCAGCACTTCACCATCAGCCGCGGCGGCTACGTGCTGGAGGGCCGCCACGGCAGCCTGGAGCGCCTGCAGGCCGGCGACCGGCAGATGATCGCCGCGCACTGCCCCGGCGAGAACGGCCGGGCCATCGGGATCGAGAACGAGGGCACCTACGTCACCGACACCCCGCCCGAGGCGCTGCTCGACTCGCTGGTGGAGCTCTGCACCACCATCTGCCGCCAGTACGGGCTGCACGCCCACGACATCTTCGGCCACTGGGACTTCCGTACGACGCTCTGCCCGGGGGCGACGTTCTACCGGCTCTTCCCGAACGTACGGCGTCGGGTCTTCGCCGCGCTCGGCACCGACCTGGCCGACGTGCCGGCCCGGCGCTGGCCGGACCTGTGGCGGTTCGTCGGCTCCCCCAGCGTCCGGGTCGTGCAGTACCTGCTGGCCCACCGCGGATACGCCGTCACCCCGAACAGCACCTTCGACGCCGCCACCGTCGCCGCGGTGCAGGACTGGCAGGTCCGCAACGGCATCCCGGTCGACGTCGACGCCACCCTCACGGCGCCGACCTGGGAGACCCTCGCCCCCGAGCTGGAGAAGGACGCCACCGGGCTGCCAGTGGAGGCCGTGCAGTTCATGCTGCACTTCAAGGGCCACGCCGAGGTCGCCCCCACCGGCGTCTACGACCACCCGACGATGAAGGCCGTGCAGGCCCTGCAGCGGCTGCACGGGCTGCCCCCCAACGGCAAGGTCGGCACCGGCACCTGGTGTGTCCTGGTCGGCGGCGTCGTCCGCCAGTCGATGCGCCGAGGCTGATCCGCCCCCGAGGTCGACCCAACCGGTGGCAGCGAGGTGCGTCTACCGAGAAGTGTCAGTGCCGGGTGTCACTATGCGGCCAACGACTACTGACGGAGAGTGCGATGACCGTGCAACTCAACCCGTACCTGAACTTCAGCGGCACCGCCCGGGAGGCGATGGAGTTCTACCAGCGCGTCTTCGGCGGCGAGCTGGCACTGACCACGTTCCGGGAGTACGGCACCGAGGACCCGGCGCTGGCCGACCAGATCATGCACGGCATGCTGCGCACCGCCGACGGCGCGGTGCTGATGGGCTCGGACATGCCGCCGGGGATGGAGATCCGGCGCGGCAACGCCAACACCATCTGTCTCAACGGTGACGACGCCGACAAGCTGCGCGGCTGGTGGGAGCAGCTCTCCGCCGGCGGCGTGGTGCAGGAGCCGCTGGCGAAGCAGATGTGGGGCGACGAGTACGGCCAGTGCGAGGACCGCTTCGGTACGCCGTGGATGTTCGACATCGGCCAGCCGTCGAGCTGACCGCGAGGCCGGCCACAGGGACCACGCAAAGACCCGCAGCAGCATCCTCAAGCCCCGTCCCGCTGACCGTCCACGAACGAGCAGCGCGGCTGGGCTGCAGGATCAGGCGCGCCGGCTTGCCCGCCGTTGGCGCAGCAGCCGGCCGAGCAGCACCGCCAGCACCAGCGTCACCACGATCGCGCCGGGCGCCTTGGCGAAGCGGGCCAGGTTCGTGCTGTCCGGCAGCAGCAGGAACGCCGCCACCGTGCAGACGACCAGGAGCGCGGTGGTCCGGTGGGCCACCACGGCCAGCAGCACCAGCGGCCAGACCAGATACCAGGGGTAGACCACCGGGGCGCAGGCGACCGTCGCCGTCATCGCCAGCGCGACACCCCAGAGCAGGACCTCGGCGCCGGCTCCGGCCCGCAGCCGGCGCAGCGTCCGCAGCCAGCAACCGACCAGGAAGAGCGCGAGCAGCACCAGCGCCGCCGCCCGGGTCCAGGGCACCGCGTCCAGCCCGGGAACCACCGTCTGGCCGATGTAGTTGACGACGAACCCGACGGCGGTCGGCGGTGAGGTCCACTGGGTCAGGTCGTCACTGCCGCCCAGCGCTCCCACCCACCCGAGGCCG